>Ga0302320_10000152_pt1 | contig 148128 bp, 106 predicted proteins | sample Bog_T0_3_FD_202130 | JGI IMG/M metagenome (GOLD analysis project Ga0302320, IMG submission 202130) | Peat permafrost microbial communities from Stordalen Mire near Abisko, Sweden - Bog_T0_3 | ecosystem: Environmental > Terrestrial > Soil > Wetlands > Peat | place: Sweden: Abisko, Stordalen... | reverse complement strand
TAAGAGAGACGAGCGTCCACTTCGGTCGAGACGCGGCCGGGAACGATGTCCAGAATCTTCTTGCCAAAGGCGATGGCGAGGCCTTTGAAGGCCAGGTTGGCCACGGCCTGGTCGGTTGCGCCGTCGCCGAGCTGCTTGCGGGCATCCAGCAGCACTCCGTCCACGATGGGCTTATACTGCGGCATCTGGGCGGCGGCGGTAATCAGAGATGGGTTGGTGGTGGCGTCCTGGGGGCGAAACTTCTCCATCGCCTCAATATCGCCGGTGTCGGCGACGACCACGGTGTACTGGCGCAACTGCTCAAGCAGATTTTGCGGCATGTTTCCTCCTGGGGAAGGGCGCTCCGGTTGCGGAGCGCGTACGCTACCAGTTTACCGCTGTTTTGTGTCGATCTGGAGAATCCGATCGCTCCCGGTGCGTCAAAATCGAGACCTGGGGTACCCGCGGAGCGCCGTAAATGCAGCGTAGGTGTTGCAATATCCCTCGCTCGACGTACAATTTGAGGGGAATCAGTGCAGGAGAAAAGAAGTTCCTGTTTGAACCGTGTACATGGGTAGCTGCGGGGGCAATCCGAGGTTTGAGCGGATGCCGATAGACAGCGGCTAAAATGCAGATGCAAGAAGATGAGGATGGTCAAATTGCCTTGGTGCAGGGGTAATACAGATGACGCCGGAGTCTGGCAGCAGCGCCGCTGATTGGAATGCCGGCGCATGGTGAGGGTTCAGCTCACGTCAATCTGAGATATGCAGTACCACGGAGAGAGAAACCATGAAGACGCGATCGATTCTTTTCAGGCTAATGCTTTTCCCCCTGTTCTGCGCCATCTCGGTTGCGGCGCAGACGGCGCAACCCGCCGCTCAGGGGCAAACCGCCAAACCATCTGCTCAGGCGCATACGGCCAAACCATCTGCTGGGGGGCGGGCTGCCGACGCGAGTGCCCGCAAACAGCTTGCGGCCTACCTGGCGGATTTCCAAAACAAGCCTGGCGACGCCACACTGCGCAGCGAGATTGTTGCGCTGGCCAAGAGCATGAATCCCCCACCGCCGATTCCGCAAGCTGCGCGGGACAATTTTGCGGCCGCAACGGTGCAACTACAGGCCGCGACGACGCCGGATGCGAACAAAGCCGCGGCGCAACTGTTTGAGCAGGTTGCTGTAGAAGCGCCCTGGTATGCGGATGCCTACTCAAGCGCTGCCACGGCATATGGCCAGGCCAATGACTTCGACGCCGCGCAGCGCAACCTGGCGCTCTATTTTGCAGCCGTACGCGCCGGGGTGAGCACGCAGAGCGCCGAGGACCTGCGAAGCGGTCTGAACCGCCGGCAGACCGACCAGCAGATCCAACAGGCGTTGAAGGAGTTCCAGACTAATCCAAACGATGCTGCGCGGCGACAGATCATCAAGCTGGTTGCGGGCCTGAAGACGCCGCCGGAGCTCCCCGAAGAGGCGCGGAGTCATTTCGTCATGGCTCAAGTTCTCGTGAGCGGAGCGGAGGACAATCCCGAATATGCGAAGCGCGCCATTGAAGAGTACAAGGCAGCGTTGATGGCTGCTCCGTGGTGGGGAGATGGGTATAAAAAGCTGGCCGCCGCCCAAAAAACTGCTGGCCTGTACGCCGACGCCATCGCCAGCCTGAACTTATACCAGCTGACCCAACCCGGCGAGGCCCGTGACACTCAGGACGAGATCTATAGGCTTACAGCACAGCAGCGAATGGCGGCGGACGCCGAGGCGAAAGCGAACGCGGAAGAAAAGCAACAGAAAGCCCTGGAGGAGCAGCAAGAACAAGATCGTGCTTCTGCTGAAGCCAAGCACTACACCGTGGCGGGACGATGGTATGAAATCCCAATGCCGGGGGACTATTTTGTTGGCGGCCAATCCAAACCGGAATGCGACTATGTTGTGAGTCAAAATGGCGGACGATGGACAATCGCAAATGGCTGCTCACGGTCTGCATGGGCTATCGATACGATCCAAGTCATCGGCAAGCAAATCAGTTTCCATATGTCCGGACACAATCCCGGGTATCCGTTCACGCTTGTGACTGTCCAGTTCACGCTAGCGGACGACGGGCAAACATTGGATGGTCAGGATGCGGTATATAACAATGGGACAGAGCATCTTGGGGACCACCCAGTGCAATGGAAACGCAGAGAGTAATCGGGGGTTGAGATCTGGGCTTGCAGTGGATTCCTGGTGCAGGCCCAGTCGATCAAAGGCTCTTTCCGTTCCAGCGGCGGCTATAGGAGAATTGCCGCTACGCCACTCGGATGCGACGAAAACAACCGCCTCGCATCCAATGGAGCATGGATTCGCACGATACTTCCCCCAGCGCTTCGCAAACTGGCCTCGCGGCCGGTATTGCCTCCAGCGAGCCAGAGGTTCATTTCGGCTTTGACAATACGTATGCGCGGTTACCGGAGTACTTCTATGCGCGATTGAATCCCACCCCGGTTACGACGCCTCGGCTTGTGAAGGTGAACGTGGCGCTGGCCCTGGAACTGGGACTCGGTGCTGATGCGCTCACCAGCGAGCAAGGTGTTGAGGTTCTGGCCGGTAACCGCGTGGCCGAAGGGGCCGAGCCTGTGGCGCTGGCCTATGCCGGGCACCAGTTCGGACATTTCGTGCCTCAGCTCGGCGACGGACGCGCCAACCTGCTGGGCGAGGTTGTTGGGCGGGATGGCGTTCGCTACGACATCCAACTCAAGGGCTCCGGCCGGACTCCTTTCTCGCGCGGAGGCGACGGCAGAGCCGCGCTCGGGCCGGTGTTGCGGGAGTATATTGTGAGCGAAGCCATGGCCGCGCTGGGCGTGCCGACCACACGGGCTTTGGCTGCGGTGACCACGGGGGAATGGGTGCGGCGGGATTCGGCCTTGCCGGGCGCTGTGCTGACTCGGGTAGCTGCGAGCCATCTGCGTGTGGGTACGTTCCAGTACTTTGCGGCGCAGCGCGACACAGAAGGTGTGCGCACATTGGCCGACTATGCGATCGCCAGACATTATCCCCTGGCTGCGCAGGCCAGGCAGTCGTACCGGGCGCTGCTGGAGGGCGTGATTGCCCGGCAGGCGCAGCTGATTGCGCAGTGGATGCTGCTCGGTTTCATCCATGGCGTGATGAACACAGACAACACTTCGATCTCAGGGGAAACCATCGATTACGGCCCCTGCGCCTTCATGGAGGCATACGATCCGGCTACAGTGTTCAGTTCCATTGACCATGGCGGACGCTATGCCTATGGCAATCAGCCCCGAGCGACACTGTGGAATCTGGCGCGGCTGGCCGAGGCATTGCTCCCGGTTCTGGCGCGGGAAGCTGGGAGCGAGGAGGCTGCGGTCGCGGCGGCCAACGAAGCACTCAGCGCCTTTGAGCCGCAGTACCGGGCTGCCCGCATGGCCGGACTGCGCCGCAAGCTTGGCCTCAGTACAGAGCGCGAGGGGGATGAGGATCTGGCTGAATATCTGCTGCAACGCATGGCCGCCAACCGCGCTGATTTCACGTTAACCTTCCGCAAGCTGTGCGATGCTGCGGCATCGCCGGAAAGCGATGAGGGAGTGCGGACCTTGTTTGCCGATCCCGGCGCTTATGACCGCTGGGCCTCTGGATGGCGCCATCGATTGGAAGAAGAGCCGGCAGATGCGCAGGCGCGCGCCGATGCGATGCGGAGGGTAAATCCCGTGATCATCCCCCGTAACCACCTTGTAGAAGAGGCGCTTGAGGCCGCAAGCCAGCGGCAGGATTTTCAACCGTTCGAGGCATTGCTGGACGCCGTTTCTCGGCCCTTCGAGGAGAGGCCGGGACTTGATAGATACACGATCCCTGCCCGTCCCGAAGAGTGTGTCTTGCAGACGTTTTGCGGGACGTAAGGCTGTGGACTCGGGTACCTGGAACGCCTTGCAACCCGTCGTTTATCAATACTTATTCTGTTCAGGCATGAGCGCATTTCTGCCGTTTGCGTCAAATATACAGACGGTCTTTGACCGTCCGGTCATGCACGGAGCAGTTGCCGCGCCCGCCCTGTGATGGTGGAGAGTTGGGACTACGCCAGAAAATTGTACATCGCAACTTTTTGGCCGGGCTGGGTTTTACACCGCAAGAGATGTCAGAACGTGGCCAGGGATGTTTCTGTGCGCCGGCAAGTCACTGATTTTTAACGAGCGATTCATGGGGGCATCTATGCAACGCTTGCGCATTGTCCTGGGATGTTCATTGGGCCTGATGCTGGCTGCTCTGACCTTGCCGAGCCAAACGGCGACTGGCAACTCGCCTAAGGTTAATAAGAAACAACACCCTGCCGCGGCCCGGCAAACCCACAATGCAGCCGAGCGGCCGCTCAGTGACGATGAACGCACACGTCATGCTCTGAGCCGATTGACTTTCGGTCCGCGCCCTGGGGATTTGGAGAGAGTCCAGGCGATAGGGCTGGAGCAATGGTTTGAGCTGCAATTGCATCCGGCAACGATGGACTTTGCCGACCTGGATCGGCGGCTGAACCAGTTTCCGGCCATGCGGTTGCCAACTCCGCAACTGTTGATGGCCTTCCCCAGCGGCGCCATCATCCGGCAGACAGCGGATGGAAAGCAGACAGTACCGGGTTCGCCCATTCTGCGCACTGTTTATAGCGATCAAATTGCGTTCTACAAAGAGCGGGAAGCAAGAAAGGCTGAGAAGAATGCTGAGGCTGCGCCGGCCCTGGCAATCGCCAAAGACGCCTCGCCGGTTGGTCCTGAGATGAGAGGCGGGGCGATGGATGCGGCGAATGCTCAGATGGCATCAGGACCTCAGCCCGATGCACAAGCAGCACCCGGCGGGATGATGGCTCCGGGAGATGGCGACAAGACGATGAGTGCCCAGCCGACCGGCGCACGGCCCTCGTTCACAGATGCTGAGGTGCAGGCGATTCTGGAGTTGCAGCCAAAGCAGCGTCTGATGCACTTGCTGACCATGTCTCCACAGCAGCTTGAGAGCTTGCGCCAGAGCCTTAAGGGACCGCAACGCGCGCAGTTTGTGGACAAAATGACGCCGGGAGAGCGCGAAATTGTGGCAGACCTTGAGAATCCCAGCAAGGCAGTGGTCGATGAGTTGATGGAGCAGCGGCTGGTGCGCGATGTCTACAGCCCAGCGCAATTGCAGGAAGTCATGACGGACTTCTGGCTCAACCATTTCAATGTATATCTGCATAAGAACGAGGAGACACCGTACTATCTGGTGAGCTTCGAGCGGGATGTCATCCGTCCGCGGGCGTTGGGCAAGTTTGAAGATCTGCTGGTGGCGACGGCAGAGAGTCCCGCGATGATGCTGTATCTTGACAACGCCAGCAGCATGGGACCGGATTCGACGGTCGCCGAAAAAGACAAGGAACGCGCTCAAAGACAAAACAAGCCGCTGCCTCCGTCGGGGTTGAACGAAAACTATGCGCGCGAGCTGATGGAGTTACATACATTGGGCGTCGATGGCGGTTATACCCAGCAGGATGTTACAGAGATGGCGCGTGTGTTTACAGGGTGGACCGTGGAGCAGCTGGCGCGCGGCGGCGGATTTCTGTTTGATGAGCGCAAACATGAGCCGGGGACGAAAAAGGTGCTCGGTGCGAAGGTTAAAGACGGAGGGATGCAGGAAGGTCTGGAGATGCTCCATCGGTTGGCGATGCGGCCGGCAACGGCGCAGTTCTTGAGCCGCAAGCTGGCGATCCGTTTTGTGTCGGACGATCCACCGCAAACCCTTGTGAATCGCATGGCGAAGAGTTATCTGGCCAGCGATGGAGATATTGCAACCGTGCTGCGGACGATGTTCCACTCGCCCGAGTTCTGGCAGCGCGACGTGTATCGCGCCAAGGTAAAGACGCCGCTGGAATACGCGGTGTCCGCGGTGCGCGCCAGCAACGCTGAGACCGCCAGCATGATGCAGTTGTCGTATGCGCTCAATAACATGGGCATGCCGTTGTACGGCTGCGTTCCGCCTACCGGCTACTCATCGAATGCGAAGGCGTGGGTGAATACTGGCGCGCTTGTTACCCGCATGAATTTTGCGCTGAATCTGGCCGCGAACAAGCTGGCGGGGATTCAAACAGCATGGCCGTCCGATGCCGGCGCGGGCGACCTGGGACGTGAGGTGGCCGGCGATGCAGCACAGATGGATGCAGCAACCGATGAGTTGCGTCTGGAAAATCGGCTCATTCAGGGAGAAGTCAGCGAGCAAACGCGCAAAACGCTGTTGGAGCAGGTGGCGACTCAGGCCGATGCGCGCGAGAAGCAGGATGCGCTGCTGGCAGGGTTGTTGCTGGGCTCTCCGGAGTTTCAAAGAAGGTAGTTGGCTCGGGGAGTGAAGACGAACTGGCGAACGCACAGAAATTGAGACGAGGACAATATGGGCATTACACGACGGATCTTTGTGCGCGATGGCGCGCTGGCGATGGTTGGAAGCTCAGTGTTTCCTGCGTTTCTGGCGCGGGCGGTATTAGCCGAATCAACAGCCTCGAAGGCCCAGGGAAAGCGGTTGGTGGTGATCTTCCAGCGTGGCGCGGCCGATGGTTTGAATATCGTAGTGCCCTACGCCGAAAAGAACTATTACGCGATACGGCCGACCATCGCAATTCCTCAGAATCAGGTGCTCGATCTGGACGGTTTCTTCGGGCTGCATCCTTCTCTTGCAAGCTTTGAACCGCTCTACCGCCAGGGGGTGCTGGCGATTGTGCCGGCAGCGGGATCACCGGATACGACGCGCTCTCACTTTGATGCGCAGGACTACATGGAATCTGGCACGCCGGGCAACAAGGGCACCGTGGATGGATGGCTCAACCGGGCGTTGCAAGCGGAAGATGTGTCGGCGAACATTCGTCACAGCATGGAGCATTCGGCATTTCGCGCCATTGCCTTGGGAACGCAGCTTCCGCGGATATTGACAGGCAAGATCGAAGCCACAGCCATCAGCAACGTGCTGGACTTCAACGTGGGCGGGCGCGGCGCCGTTGCCGCACCTGCCGGAAATGCTTTTCAGTCGATGTACGACGAGTCAAGCGATTCGCTGCTGCATACGGCCGGAGAGTCCACATTTGAAGCTGTGAAAATGCTGCGCTCGACCGATCCCGCGCATTACACTCCGGCCTCAGGGGCAATCTATCCGGCCACTCCCTTCGGTAACGGCATGAAGCAGATTGCCCAGTTGATGAAGGCCAATCTGGGCGTCGAGACCGCATTCACCGACATCGGCGGCTGGGACACGCACCACAATCAAGGGAGCGTGAATGGCGAACTTGCCAACCGGCTCAAGGATTTCTCAGATGGCATTTCGGCTTTCTGGCGCGACATGGGCGATGATGCGGAAAACATCACACTGGTGACGATGAGCGAGTTTGGCCGCACCGCCGAGCAAAACGGCACTGGCGGTACAGATCATGGCCATGCGAACGTGATGTTTGTTCTGGGTGGCAGCGTGAAAGGCGGCAGAGTCTACGGCAAATGGCCGGGGCTCGCCCGGGAACAACTGAACGAGAGCCGCGATCTGGCTGTGACGACCGACTTTCGCCAGGTTCTGGCAGAGGCAGTAACCGGAACGCTGGGCGTTACCAATCTGGAGTTTACTTTTCCTGGAGCGCAACTGCGCAAGGGCAACTTCCTCGGTCTAATTTGAGGGGTTCTGGGGTTCTCGTCAGCGCAGGTCCGGTTGAACGGTGTTCGCCAGGACGCCGATGCCGGAGATGGAGACTTCCACAAGATCACCCGCCTTAAGAGCACCCACTCCGGAAGGAGTTCCGGTGAGGATGAGGTCGCCCGGTTCCAGGGTGAAGATACTGGTGATGTAGGCGAGCAGTTCGGGAATGGAAAAGATGAAGTCGAGAGTTGAGCCGTGCTGGCGGAGCTCGCCGTTGACGCGGGTTTCAAGGATGAGGCCGGAGACGGGATCGAGTTCGTCGCTGACGATGGGGCCTACGGGACAGAAGGTGTCGAATCCTTTGGCGCGAGACCATTGGTCGTCTTTTGCTTGCAGATCGCGGGCGGTTACGTCGTTGGCCAGGGTGTAGCCGCGGATGGCATCGCGCCAGTTTTCCGCTTTGAGATTGTGGACGCGGCGGCCGACGACCAGTGCTAATTCGCCCTCGTAGTCGACGCGGGCTGAAGCAGCGGGCATGCGGATGATGCCGCCTGGTGCCAGTAGCGACGACGGCGGCTTGAAGAAGAGCAGTGGTTCGGAGGGAAGTTCGCTGCCCATCTCTTTGACGTGATCGCGATAGTTGCGGCCCACGCAGACGATCTTGGAAGGCGTGGCCGGGGGCAGTAGTCTGGCTGTGGACAGCTGCAACGGCTCAAAGCCGAGGCCGAGGGCGGTGGCACGGCCATGGGTGAGCCGGAAGGCCAGGTCCTCTTCCGGCGCGCCGGCCAGTTCTACAATCCATTCCTCGCCATCGCGGTCCTCGACGACGCCGTAAACAGCCTCGTTATCGAGAAGAAAGCGGCAGTATTGCATGGGATCTTCCTTTGATGACTATCTTAAGCCAGCTCCAAGCCTCCCGCTGCCATGAGATCGGCGAATTGAGCGCCAAAAACAAGCAAGATTGCCGGGAAAGCTACACAGATGCGTACAAAACAATGACAAATCAGTAACAAGTCGGACCCGGGACTTCCTCATAATCACTCTCGAAGCAGATCAACTTTTGAGAAAGATATTTGAGAGACAATTCAATGAGATCCGATTCCTTCCTGCGCAATATTACAATTTGGGCGATGTGTTTGCTGGTCCTGACGGTCAAGGTCCTGGGGCAGACGCCAGGGACGGGCGCGATCTCCGGCGTGGTGTATGACTCTTCCGGCCGTGTCATTGGCAATGCCGGGGTGGTGGCGCTCAACGAGGCGACACACGCGTCACGCTCAGCGGTCACTACGGCGGAGGGTGTCTTTCGCGTACCCCTGCTGTCGCCGGGAACCTACACGGTGAGTGTAACGGCAACCGGCTTTATAGAGCAGACATCGAAGCCGATTCCAGTAACGGCGAGCGAGACAAGCTCACTGAATATGACGCTGGCGGTTGCAGGTGCTGCCTCAAGCGTGCAAGTGGCAAGCGATGCGGAGACGGTGCAGCTGGAGAGCTCGACCCTGGGCGGCCTTGTCAACGACAGGGCGGTTCAGGCACTTCCGTTGTCGAGCCGTAACTTCACGCAGATTATGGGGCTGGCTCCGGGCGTAGAGGCAGACCTGCCAACCGCGACGGCGCTGGGAAGCGGGACGCAGAACGTGGCATCCAACGGCGCGACACCGACGGCGAACAATATCCAATTCAATGGCGTTGACGCCAACAATCTTGTCGAGAGCTCGGCAGCCACCGCCCAAACCTTCGAGGTTGGGGTAGCTATCCCAGCTCCGGATACGATCCAGGAGTTCCGGGTACAGACGGCAAACTTTGATGCGGCCTATGGACGCGGGACAGGGGCGAACGTGGATCTGGTCAGCAAGAGCGGAACGAACCGGTTCCACGGCGGCGTATGGGAGTTCTTGCGCAACGACATCTTCAACGCAAACGATTTCTTTTCCAAGACCGACGGTCAGCCACGTGCGGATCTGAAGCAAAACGAATTTGGCGGAGCAGTCGGCGGCCCTATCCGAAAAGACAGGACATTCTTCTTTGGGGCGTACCAGGGCTTGACTCAAGCGAATGGGCTGGGCGATCTGGTGACAACCTCATTGCCGGCGCTGACCTCTGACCGTTCCGCAGCCACACTGGGAGCGCTGTTCTGTCCCGCGGGGCATCTTGACAGCGGAGGCCAGCCGGCGACCGGCTACCTGACGGTGGCCGGTGGAACCCAGGTGGCATGCGATGGTTCAAACATCAATCCAGTTGCGCTGAAGATTCTGAATACGAAGCTTCCGAGCGGGCAGCTTGCCATACCGAATCCGCAGGTACTGATACCGAACACCGGCGCGGATGCCTCGGACCAGATGCCGATGGGGCAGTCGACGTTTTCGTTCCCGGCTCACTATCGCGAAGACCAGTTCACAAGCAACATAGACCAGACGCTGAGCCAGAAAAACACTCTGTCCGGACGGTTTTTCTATTCACGTACTGCAACATCCTCCGCATTCACGCCGGGTGGGGCCACGGTTCCGGGCTGGGGCTCGAACGAGCAGAGCCGCAACGCTATGTTTGTGCTGGCGGATACGCATGTCTTCAACCCGAATCTGGTGAACATCGGGCGTTTTGGCTACATGCGCTTCGATGGGCTCTCTTCCGTGCTGAACCCTTTGACTGCCCAGTCGGTTGGGATTGGCATAACTACCGGCGCGGCGGATGCAACAGCCAACATGCCGGATATAGAGGCCGGCCCGGTAACCATCGGCGACAGCGGCACGCCGTCGCAGTGGCAAGTGACGAATTCTTTCATTTACCAGGACACAGTCGCACTGACCCGCGGCCGTCATAACGCCCGCTTCGGAGTTGAACTCAAGCGGCACGAGGTCGACGAGACACAGCCGATCCTGATAGACGGGGCAGCGATCATGTTCACTTTCGCCGACTTCCTGGTCGGCGAAAGCGCGGGGCAGAACCCGGGGCAGAACGGCAGCCCCCAGGGGCTCAGCAATGTGTCGCTTAGTGTGGCCGGCGGAGGCATCTTCCGCCGGAATACCCGGTATACGGACTATGCAGCTTTCGCGCAGGACGACGTCAAACTGACCCGGCGGCTGACGATCAACGCGGGCCTGAGGTACGAAATCTTCGCTGCGCCGACCGATACCACCGGGCGGCTAGCGAACTTCGATGCGAGCACGGCCCTTCAGGGGCCGATTCCGGGTACAGGAACATTCAGCGGATTTACCGTGCCCTCGAATTTTCCTGGCGCAGTGCCGCAGGGGGTAACCAAGACCTCGTATCCGGGGTATTACAAGACATCGTACGGGGACGTGTCACCGCGGCTTGGGTTTGTGTGGCAGGCTTTGGAAAAGCCGGTTATTGTCGTGCGCGGCGGGTTCGGTTTCTACTACGACCAGCACTCGGGCAACATTGTGGAGCAGACACTGTCGCAAGCGCCCTTTGCGCTGCTGCAGATTCAGGGTGGGCCGCCGAATGGGCAGGCAACCTTGCAGAGCCCTTTCTCTCCTCTTATACCGCCGAGTTCAAGCTTTCCGCTCTTCACCCCCCGCACGCCCGGCGCAACTCCGGTCATCGAGGGAACTGACCCAAATCTACGGGACGGCCTGACGCAGGAGTACAACCTGAACGTGCAGTATGCGCTGGGGCATGGCTATGTACTGGACGTGGGATATGTGGGAACGCGATCCCTGCATCGGCCGGGTTTTCTGCAATTCGACCAGGCACTACTGGCTAGCCCTCAGAATCCGGTCAACGGAGAGACCACGAACTCGATCGGCAATGTGCTGGCCCGGTTACCGATTCAGGGCATAAACCCGGGGTCGATGTCCGCCGACTCGATCATGATCGGAAACTATAACTCGCTCCAGGCGAGTCTTACCAAGCAGATGCAGCATGGCTTCCAGTTACAGGCAAACTACACTTGGTCCAAGAACCTGGACGAGGTCGATGGAGAGAATGGAAGCGATGTCTTTGAGCTGGCGACGCCGACCAACGACCAGCACAACTTAAGAAAGTCGTCCTACGGTCCGGCGGCCGACGACCGGGACCAGCGTCTGGTCGCGAATTTCATCTGGTCCGCACCCAAGTTCACATCGGCCCCTGCGATTGCGCGGCGTGTGCTGACCGACTGGCAGTTCTCGGGCATCGGCGTCATCCAGTCGGGCGCTGCGTTCAGTGTCTTCGACAGCAACGCGGGCTCTATCTACGCGCTCATCGGCAATGTGACGAGAGCGCAGGCAACAGGCAAGAATCCTTCTACAAACGGGTCGTTGTTCTCGCGTGTGACGAATGGTTACCTTGATCCCGCTGCATTTACGCGGGCGCCCGAGGCGCCGAATGGGACGAGCCTGGCAGACCAGGACTTCGGCGATAGCGGCGTCGGCATTGTGCGCGGGCCGGGGCAACACAACCTCGACATGGCGGTGGAGCGCGTGTTTCCCGTGAAGGAGACCTCGAGCTTCCGGTTCCGGGCGGAGTTCTTCAATCTGACGAACACGCCGCAGTTCGCGAATCCAAACAATACCCTCGGCTATACAGACGCGACTCTTCTGAACCCGTCGGCCAGCCCGTCGTTCGGTATGATCACGGGAGAACTGGGTGGTCCGCACCCGCGCATCATCCAGTTTGCCGCTAAGTATTTGTTCTAAGCCCAAGGCTGTCACGGTGTGGTCCTAAGTAGTGGCCTGCGGTCGCCCGCTTCACGCGAACGGAGAAGAAGACAAAGATGATGATCGAAGAAATTGAAGCTGCTTGTGAAGTGTCGAAGCCGCTGATACCGTCCAGGCATCCTCAAATGATGCCCGAACTTCCTTTGAAGGAGACTTTTTATCCGTATGGGTTCCCTACTGAGGTGTCGACCAACGCGGTCGAAGTCCTGACGCAGTGCCGGGAGAGTTGGGGGGCATTTAACAAGCTGTTCGATACCGAGCCAATCCAGATCGAGGTGCATGTAGAGGATAGCGATTCAACGGAGTGTCCTCCAGCACTGAGGTACCGCATAATGGAGCCACTGATGATAGCCGTGGCCGATGCAAACAACTACATCGTGAACGACCTTTCACAGAACAGAACTCAGATCGTGATCTCGCGCGCGGTTCTTCAGCATAAGCCCTACCTGCAATATTTTTTTGTGGACGGCATGGCTACCTGCCACATAGGGACGCGCTACACAAAGGGGATTCACGCCGCGTGTGTGGCTTTGGACGAGCGTGGGGTGCTGCTTTGCGGCGATTCGGGTGCCGGCAAATCGACCCTCGCGTACGCCTGCGCACGAGCGGGCTGGACCTATGTGACCGACGACCTGTCTCTTCTGCGCAACGGCAAATCCAATCGGATGGTGCTCGGCAACTGTCATCAGGTGCGTCTTCGGCCAACGGCGACAGGGTTATTTCCCGAGTTGGAGGGATTGGAGATTACGCCGCGTGCAGCGGGGAAACCGTCGATCGAACTATCGATGGCGTCGCAGCCACATATCCGGCGATCCCCAACAGCACGAGCGGACTTTATTGTCTTTCTCAACCGACGCCGGGGAGGGCCTCCCGCGCTCGTGCCGTATCGCAAAGATGTGGCGCGATGGTTCATGCGCGAACAGGGGATGCATGTATCGGACGAGTTGGTTGCCCTGCACACTGCGGCGATCGATGAGCTCTTGACGGTAAAGGTATTGGAGCTCCGATACACCGATCTGGATTGGGCCGTCGAACGGTTGAAAACGTTGGTGCGGGAGGGACGGTAGTGGGGCAAGTGCTACAGTCCGACGCGGCCGTAGCAGTTACAGCGAAGAGCGCAGTTTTGTGGAGAAATCCGGTCGCATGGCTGCGTGAAAAGCAGCTGAGCCAGGGCTTCTGGGTGCTCTACACGGCTTTTTTCTTTTTCCATTCTGGGATTGCAGCTTACTACTTTCTGTTCAATTTGTTCCTGCTGGACTGCCACTTCAATGATCGAGCGATCGGGCTTGTGGGCGGCGCCATCGCGCTGGGCACGGCCGTTGGAGCTTTGCCGGCAGGCCTGCTGGCAAAGAAGGTCGGACTGCGCCCGCTGTTGATCGCTTGCTTTGTCGCGACCCCGGTCATTGGGGCGCTGCGCGCCGTCACGATGTGGGAGTCGGCACAGATCGGGCTGGCGTTTTTCGCTGGGCTGGCGTCATGCCTCTCCGGCGTGTGCTGTTTGCCGGCTGTGGCGCGGCTTACAACGGAGGAGAACCGCGCGGCGGCTTTCGGCCTGATTTATTCTACGAGCGTTGGCATGAGTGCGCTAGCCGGTGTGCTGTGCGGCTATCTGCCGCTTTGGATACGCCAGGCAGGATTTGTGATGGAGCCGGCGCAAGTGAAGCAAGTGGTGCTCCTGGCCGCCTGCGGAATTGCCGCGACAGGATTGTTTGCTTTGATCCGCTTGCAGGTGCCATCGCAGCGGGGCGAGAACTGTGGACAAGACCGGACGCAAGATGGCACGGTCCGCCGACGTTGGAGACTCCACCCGTTCCTACTGCGATACTTTGCGGCAATGGTTCTCTGGACGGCAGTATTGACTTCGTTTGCTCCGTTTTCCAGCGTGTATTTGTCGCAAGGTCGGCATATTCCGCTTGCGCGGATTGGGTTGATCTTTTTCGTAGCTCAGATCGTGCAGAGTTGCTTGGGGCTGCTTTCTCCCATAGTATTCCGCAGGCTGGGGCTCCTCAATGGGATTGTTGCAACCCAGGTTCTGAGCGCCGTGCTCCTGAGTTGCCTGGCCGGAACCCACGATATTAGGCTGGTTGCGCCGCTGTTCATCGCTTTTACCGCAATTCTATGGATGAGTACTCCGGGGTTGGAGAACTTGCTGATGAGCGGGGCGCCAGACGAGGATCGGAGCACTGCATCGTCGATGATGATGTTCTGCAATTCCGTGGTGGCGGCAGGGGCTACAAGCGGCACGGGAATTCTGTTTGTGCGGTTTGGATACCCACGCGTATTGCTGGGCATTTCAGTACTGGCGCTGGCGGCGGCGCTTCTTTTCTGGATTTTGGTTGCGCAAACATGTCGCGGCGTGCGGGGACACGAGGCGTAGGGAGCGGGAGATGAAGAATACTGAACGGTCATCTGAGGCAGAATCCTATGTGAGGCGAAGAGAGTAACCTATTCTCGGGCTAAATGAATGGTAACTCTCGTAATGGATTCGAGGCGCGGGCTTGTCGGGCGATTGTAACAACATTGTCATTTTCCATGTTCTTTTGTATCAGCTACATAGCTAGGGGATGACAATAGAGCAATGATGCAGAGCGAAAAGGCCGTTATGGATATCGGTGTTTCAGAGGCGCAGAGAAATTCGGCGCGGACGCAAATCCTGGTCATTGAAGACGACCCGCACATGCAGAAAGTGCTGCAAAGGATCTTCCGTGAACAGGGCTACGCCGTGACTGTGTGCGGCGATGGCCAGGCAGGGCTGGACGCATTCCACGCGGAGAGGCCGTCGGCCGTGATCCTGGACCTGCTACTGCCAGGCGTGTTTGGGCGCGACCTTTGCAAGATGATGAAGGCCGAGCGGCCGCGAGTGCCGGTTATTGTGGTGAGCGCAATCAGCGAAGTAGCTGACAAGGTGCTGCTGCTGGAATTGGGTGCGGACGATTATGTGACAAAGCCGTTCAGCCCCAGGGAACTGATGGCGAGAGTGCAGGCTGCCCTGCGCAGACCTCAGCAGCAGGCGGCCACGACGGCAACGTACCGATTTGGCGAGTGCGAATTGGATTTTGCCAAGATGAGCGCGCGGCGCGCCGGCAAGCCAATTACACTCACGGCACATGAGTTCAAGCTCTTGAAGTATTTTGTCGAAAACGCAGAGCGAGTGCTGAGCCGCGAGGAGCTGCTGAACGAGGTGTGGGGATATAATTGCTATCCGACCACGCGAACGGTCGATAATCAGATACTCAAGCTTCGGCAGAAACTTGAGCCGGATGCCGCCGATCCGCATCATCTGCAGACTGTCTATGGCGCGGGATACAGATTTGTTCCGTAAGAGAGAGGATTCAGTGCCGAACACGAAACACACGCCAGGAATCCGTACACGCGTGCTGTTGTTGACCTCTCTGGTGCTTATTATCGCCGGGACCACGGCTTCAAGCCTATACATTATTCGCAGTCAGTTGAGCAGGCAAGTGCATGCAAATCTTGAGACGGACCTGGGTCACTCTGTTGAGACATTCCAGGATCTGGAATCGGGACGCTTGAATGCGCTTGAGCGCGAAAATACACTGATGGCTGCTCTTCCTAGCCTGAAAGCGTTGATGACGACAAACGACCAGCAGACGATAGCCGACGATGCCGTGGACTTTTGGAAGACGAGCGGGAACGACCTTTTCGCGCTCGCAGACGGAGACCACAGGGTGCAGGCTGCATACGCTACGGGCGCAACCAATGCAGATGTCTTGAGGCGCGACCTGCAGGTGGTGATCGCCGACGAGTCAAAGCATTACCTGTTGAGCGATGGCCGGCTCTATGAATACTCTGTGCGACCGCTCTATTTTGGCAGTCAGAAGAACGGAACCTTGCTGGGGTTTGTCATCAGCGGGTATGCAATCGACCGGGAATTCCTTCGCGCAGTGGGGCGCGGAGCCGGCGTCGAAGCGGCCTTCTTCGCAGGCAGTGAAGTTGCAGTGAGCACACTGCCAAAAGACAAGCAGGACGCTTTGCAAAAGATGACCGATTCGCTTCGCCAGGACGGTTCTTCGACTATTGCTATGGTCGGCCAAGAGCGTTATTTGACGGCAAGCAAGGATCTGACGAGTGGAGCGGGGACGCCGCTGCAGCTCGTAGTGATGAAATCGTTTGACACCGCGGACCGAGCGGAGCGGGAGATCAACCGCTTGGTCTTTTGGGTAAGCCTGCTGGCACTGGCCGCAGGTTCGATGCTGATGCTGTTTCTGGCGCGGATGGTGACGCAGCCTTTGGAACTGCTGACGGCTGGTGTTCGCGCCTTTGGCGAGGGCGACCGGGAGCATTCGCTTCCCACGGATGGCACAGAAGAAGTGCGATACCTTAGCCATGAATTTGCGCAAATGCGCGATGAGATTGAGAAGACGAACCGCGCCTTGCTTGAGTCAGAACGGCTGGCGACGATCGGACGCATGGCGAGCTCTGTTTCCCACGATCTGCGCCATTACCTCGCGGCGGTCTATGCCAATGCGGAGTTCCTGGCATCACCGACACTGCCATCGAGCGAGCGCGCCGAACTGTTTGAAGAGATCCGGCTTGCGGTGAACGGGACAACCGATATGCTGGACTCTCTGTTGATTTTCAGCCGCACGGGATCTGCTCTGCAGCGGGTGCCGACCACTTTGTCCGCGCTTGTCGGCCGGGCGATGGCGCTGGTGAAGACGCATCCGGACGCAGAACGAGTCACAATTCTGTTGGAAAAGACCAGCGCGGACACCACGGCAGCGGTGGATACCAAGCAGATGGAACGCGCCGTCTATAATCTATTGCTGAATGCGTGCCAGTCTGCGCGCGAGAACGCGGGGCTGCGCGAAGTGAGAGTCTCACTCAGCGCGGAGCGTAAGACCGTGAGTGTGACCATCGAAGACAGCGGTCCGGGCGTGCCAGAAGGGATTCGCGATAGCCTGTTCGATCCGTTTGTGAGCGAAGGAAAACAAAAGGGCACAGGATTGGGCCTTACTTTGGCATGGAGCGTTGCGCGCGAGCATGACGGCGGCGTAAGACTGGTGAGCAGCCGTGCGGGAGAGACCATCTTCCGTTTGACCGTAGCCAGGCACATGCCAGAATCTACCATGATTGCCAACCCTGCACGGAGCAGAGTGCTGACGCCATGAGAGTCAATACAGAATACAGTGGGGAAGCGCGCATCTTCGGAAAGACTCCGCGGGGGGGGCGATTTGCGCCAGCTGCGGTGCTCCTACTTCTCTGTTGCCAGAGCGCTTTGGCTGGTGGACAAAGCGGAACCGGGCAGACTCCAGCGTTGGAGACGACAGAGCAGAAAATTGATCGGCTGACAGCGGCGGTTGCTCAGGCTCAAACACAGATGGAGGCCTATCAAAAGCAATTGCTTGAACTGCGCCAGCAGCTTATGGCGCTGCAACAGCAAATGGCGGCAGAAAAGGCTACTTCGTTGCCCGCGCCACAAGCGGCAACCGCGAATGAAAGTGGCACTGAAGCCGCAGCCGGAGGTGCCGCAACGCTTGAGGAGATTCGAGAGCGGCAGGCAATCGAGGAGTCACAGATCGCGACACATGACGTAACCAAAGTGGAGACGCAATCGAAGTATCCGTTGACGGTGAGTGGGCTGCTTCTGTTGAACGGCTTTGTGAACACGAGGCAAGTGGATGTCTCTGCCTCACCGTCTTATGCGCTTCCAGGCGCCGGTAGTACCGGTCTATCGGTGCGGCAGACTGTGCTGGGGCTGGATGCGCGAGGACCGCATTTGTTCGGTGCAAGCAGCCATGCGGATCTTCGCGTGGATTTTTTTGCGAGTGGCACACAGTCAAATTATGCAGCCAGTGGGATTTTGCGACTGCGTACTGTGCATGCAACGTTGCATTGGCCGAAGACGGAGGCTTTTTTTGAGTTGGACCGCAGCATTCTTGAGCCGAACGAACCATCTTCGCTAGTAGCTATCGCGCAGCCAGAATTGGCATGGGCGGGCAATCTGTGGAACTGGATTCCACAGATTGGCGTGTCTCATCAATTTACAATTTCTGACTCTTCACGCATCAAGGCGCAGGCAGCTCTGATCGATACCTTTGACCCGCAGTTGCCAGGTTCAACACCGAGCACCGCGACGATAACGCAAACAGAGCGCAGCCGCTGGCCAGGAACCGAGGCGCGGATTGCATTAGAGCACGGCAAGAACAGCACTGGCGCGGAGATTGGCGCAGGCGGATACTTCAGCCCGCATCGCACGGCCTTAGGGAACAGTTATGACGCATGGGCGGGCACGATGGACCTGCGATTGCCTATTACCAGGTATTTTGAGATGATCGCCAACGCGTATCGAGGGCAAGCGCTGGCGGGGCTAGGCGGTGGTGGATATGTGAATTATTTCTACCTGTATGCCGGCTCGACCGAGATTCCTCGCGCGATAGACGATGTAGGCGGCTGGGCACAGCTGAAAGCAAGAGCAGGTCAAAAAGTGGAGATGAATGCGGGTTACGGCGCAGACAATCCGTTCGCCAAAGAGATTCAGCAAGCCCTTTTGTACTCGCCCCCTGCGTCGTATGCAGGGCTTGCACGAAACCGCGCCTTCTTCTCGAATGTGATCTACAGCCCGAGCGCATATTTGCTGTTTTCTCTAGAGTACAGGCGACTGTGGACCAACTTCAGCCCGGGGCCAACGTATTTCAGTGATGCAATTGGCATTGGCGCGGGGTACAAATTCTGATGCCTCGCACAAGTTTTGGACGGCTTGTTTTTTGGACGGTGCTGGCTGGTTGCGCGAGCCGGATGGACGCGCAGATACCCGCTATGCAGGCGCTGCGGGCGGAGGTGGTTGCCAGACTAGCCCCCGCACAACGCGATACGGCGCACAGTGCCGAGAAGACGCCACCGGCAGTGATTTGGTTGAGTCCTTTGCATGACGGTACTTCGGAACCCATCACACCCGGCAGTTTTACCCTGCTGCAGAAAAACAAGATGTTCACGCCACACTTGCTGGTTGTACCTGTTGGCAGCAGCGTCGCATTTCCAAATGCCGATCCTTTCTTTCACAACGTGTTTTCGCTTTTCGATGGACGGCGTTTCGACCTCGGACTTTATGAAGCGGGTTCGACACGAAGCGTGGTATTTTCGCGCGAGGGCGTCTCCTACATTTTCTGCAACATCCATTCGGAGATGAGTGCGGTGGTGATTGCGCTGGCGACGCCGTATTATGGATTTGCCGATCCGCTCGGCGTGTTTCACTTGAAGCAAGTTCCCGATGGCGATTACGATATGCACGTGTGGATCGAAGGGCAGAAGCAGAGTTCCCTCGATCGGCTCACGCGCCGAGTCCATATTGCTGGGGAGGTAGCCGATCTCGGCGAGATTCGCGGCGGCCGCCCGGAACAGCAAGAACACCTGAACAAATTCGGCCGTCCGTACGAGCCCGATACCCACCCTATCTATTGACAAAGCGACCACCTCGATTCGCGCGAGCCGCTAGCTCAACTCTCCAATAGACGGGAGTGCTACGGGTTCAGGAAGTGAAGCAGCGCTTCTTCATCATGCTGACTGAGCGATGCGCGAACGCGCATGTGGCGCACGATGGTGCCGGATATACTGGGCGAGAATCCTTCGGGCGCGGTGTGGCAGCGAGAGCAGTTCTGCTTAAAAACGCGTTGGCCGTCATCTTGAGACTGACCGCTTTGACTCCGGGTCGGATCTTTGAACGGCTTGGCCTGTGGCGCGCCGCTTTGCTGTGCGGCGACCGCTAGTACAGAAACCGAAACCAGGACTAAGGCTCCAAACACAAAATTCCTCGCGCTCATTGCTGTTTTCCTTTCCAGGCGGGGAAGAGGAACCGATAAACGATCCCTGTCTCCCAGACATTGTGATCGCCAGTCGCGGAGAATTGCCGCGCGTAGCTGGTAAGAATCCTGGTGTTATGCGGCAGGTTGTAATCGAGGCCAAAGTCGGCACGTTGCGTATTCACGGGCGGCAGGCCGTCGCTGACTACAGTGTCGCGGCGGAAGGTCTGCTGCAAACGAAAGACGGGTTCGAGACGGCCAATCACGCTGTCAGCACCTCCGAACGCTTGCATCCGATAGTCGGCCTCGACCCAATAACCCTGAGCATGATGGCCGCGGGCAAACTCGGAGCGCAAACGGAAGCCAGTGTCACTCGATTCCCACCAGGCATGTGCTCCGTAAAAATTCTCGTGCGTTCCTTGCAAGAGACGATCATAGGAGAGTCCCAATTCAAGGCGCTGCTCGGGTAAGTAGAGAGTCGAGCGGCCTCCATTGCCGCGATGAGCGCTGAACTGCTCGTTGGCGCTGCGGGTGGAATAGAAATAGGCGTAATCTATCGTGTATTTGTTTCGTGCGATGGCGTTGCCGCGCACCATGCCTCCGAGGCCGCTGCCACTCGACAAGATGCCAAGAGACAAAATCAGAGGAACATCTTGAAAATTGCCGATCCAGATTGGTGTAAGGCGATCGTTGTAGGTATTGAACGGGATGAGAAAGTAGCCGCCGACTATGGTGAAGTGCGGCGAGGCAATGTAATCCCCTTGCAGGTAAACGAGGCCGATAGAGTGCATGTGGTTGTAGCCCGGCTTGTTACCGCCATTGGGCGAGAAGCTCTCCAGTAGAGCGGCGCGCGACTCTACAAGCACATGTTTGCCGAGAGGCGCGGCAAGCAGTGGCTCGACAATCGGAAGATAGTTTGTGTTCCCAGAATCGGTGCTGGTGAAGAAGCCGGCGCCTCCAGAGATGAGAGGCGTATTCTGCGCGAAGCCGGGATGCGCAGTTGCGACGGCGAGCGCCAATCCGAGATAGCGGATTGCGTGTGCGGCGGGGCGGTTTTTGAGACTGAAGACTGATCTCAACATATCTGCAACAGTAGCGGATTGAGTTGGGGCATGTGTCGCCAGATCGTCTGAGATTTGTCAATCGATTGTCACTTTTCCCCGCGCCGCTCCACGCCGATTCTGCCACACTCGACTACAGAAGGAATGCGTTTGCTGGCGACGCAGTTGGCGACAACTTCCCGCCGATTTAACGCCGTAACAATCCGGTGACATTCGGCTTACAGCGACATGACAACTCGCTGTGGAGAGCTGGCTAGATTCGGAACAGCTTGTAGTTCTGCTACTTGCAGTTCCGCCACACCGCCTGCGGCAGTGACGCCGAGTGAGGATTGAACCGCGGCACACACAAACGTATCAGGATGGTGAGCGGAATGAAGGCACGGCTCCGCCGAAATCTTCTGTTAAGGATCTTTGCATGAAGCTCAAGTCAACATTGTTCGCCATCTTAGCCTCAATGCTGTTGGCAACACCTGTGTTCACGCGAGCAGCTTCCGCACAGCCCGCTCCGCGCCGGATCGAAGTAACGGCTCAGCGCTTTGCTTTCACGCCCAGCGAGATCACCGTAAAAAAGGGCGAGATGGTCACGCTTGTTCTTAAGAGCCTGGATGTGACGCACGGCCTCCGCTTCAAGGAACTCGGCATCGAGACCAAAGTGAACAAGGGCCAGACCAGCGAGCTTACCTTCACCGCTGACAAGACCGGTACGTTTGTTGGCCACTGCTCCGTCTTCTGTGGATCTGGCCACGGGCAGATGATGCTTACCGTACACGTTGTGGAGTAAGCGCATGTCGAGAAGCCGCGTGTTCATCGCCGGAGCATCCTTGTTGGTCATACTGCTGTCGGGTTGTAAGGCTGATCCGCCCGGCAAAGGAGAAACGGCGATTATGAATTGGGCGAAGCGCAAGATATTCGTGCATAACAGGTCGCAAAAGAATCCACTCAAAGACAATGCCGAGGGGGTCGCCGATGGAAAGGAGGCGTTCTCGCATTATTGCATTGCCTGCCATGGGCAGGATGGCCAGAACACCGGCGTGCCCTTTGCGGATCGCATGTCTCCCCCTGTGCCATCTCTGGCGGGAAAGGACGTGCAGTCCTATAGCGACGGTCAGTTGAAGTGGATCATCGACTACGGAATCTGGCCCTCTGGGATGCCGGGGTCGAAGAACATGCTGAGCGACGACGAGATCTGGTCGATCGTGCTTTATTTGCGCCACCTGCCGCAGGCCGGGAGCCTGGGCGAACCAGAGATGTACACACATTAACGTTATGCATTCCTTTCATGCCAATTCGTCCAGCAACTCACTCAGCCGTGCATTGCAATTGCGCGAGGCGGTTCTGTTGCTTTTCTGCGAGCCATTGCGGATGGAATATGTGCGCTTGCTGCACCTTTCGCGAAAGGAGTGGACCGACTTGCTGCGTTGGCTGGACACGAGCGGGCTGGCGCTCTATTTTCTCGATCGACTCAAGGAATTGGATCTGCTTGAGCTGCTGCCGCCGGCGGTGCTAACGCGCTTGCGGCAAAACCTTGCGGACAACACGGAACGAATCAATGAAATGATCGCTGAGTCGGCGGAAATTCAACGGCGTTTTCAGGAAGCACGACTCTCCTACGCCGTGCTGAAAGGCTTCTCGTTATGTCCAATCTCGGTACCGAAGCTGGAGTTGCGGTCGCAGCTCGACCTGGACTTTCTCGTGTCGGACGAAAGCGTAAGTGAAGCACGGAGAATCCTTGAAGATGTCGGCTACCGCCTCGACGCCCAGGATAGCAAGAACCTGGACTTCAAGGCGAACGAAGGGCGAGCCTGTTCTCTGAAAGACATCTACAAACCCGGCATGACCCGTTCCGCGGAGTTACACATGGAACACGTCTTCGCTGGGCGTCCATCCTTACTCTTGCGCACGGAAGAACTGCGCTTTCATGGCATCAGCATGCCTGTACTCCCACCAGTCGATCTCTTCCTGGGGCAAGCGCTTCACTTTTTCAAGCATGTGTGCCTTCCGTTCTGGCGGGCCGCGCACATGATCGAGTTTCGCCGCCATGTGATCGCGCGCCACGACGATGTCGCGTTCTGGAAGGACCTTGAGCAACAAGTTGCCGGTCATCCGCAAACATGCATAAGGCTGGGCGTATCAATCCTTCTGGTTACGCGTGTGATGGGTCAATTTGCGCCGAAAGCACTGACTAGCTGGACGGTCGATCGGGTTCCTGCTACGGCAAAACTTTGGGTGGATTTGTATGCGCACCGCTCGGTGCTGGCAGCGTCCCCAGGCAGTAAGTTATACCTGCTCCTGGAAAAGGAATTGGAGGGGGCGGGAGTGGCCCCCAAGCGTTCATCGTGGCTGGTTTTAGTGCCTCGCCGTCTGCCCCCCTTCATCGTTCACGCTGTGGCTGGCGAGACCTTGGCAGCACGCGTGAATCGTTATAGCAGGCAACTTCACTTCATCGTCTTCAGGCTGCGCTTTCACCTCCTTGAGGGGATGCGTTATCTCTTCGAGTCGATCCTCTGGCGGCAGTACAGAAATGAACTTTCTCAATGATCAATTTCTCCAACACGTCTCCTCGAAGACTGCGGCGTCTTGGCTTGCAAGGAGTCCTGATCGCGCTTGCACTTGCCCCGAGCATGCAAGCGCAGACGCAACAGGATGCAACGACGGCAACGAGTCCATCGTCAGGTTTATCGCAGCTCACAAATGGTTCGGGTGACTCAGGGCAGTCAGCGAATCCTGTTGGCGGAGGGGCCGCGGAGCCAGGTTTAATCACTGGAAGCGGTCGAACTGCAAGAACTGGAACAGAGGGAGGCAGCGGGGCCACCGAGGGTTCCGACACGCCCGCGGCTCTCTCCACCGACAAGATATTCGCTGTTCTTCAAGAGCAACCGGATGCGCTCGTGGAATTGAAGTCACTGATGTCCACCCTGGCAGAGCAACAAGGCGCGCCCATTCAGGCTGACTCGATTACCGACGAGATGCTGTACAGCAAGATTGCATCCAGTCCCGAACTTCGAGCCAATGTCACGATATTCTTGCGTGCGCGGGGCTATGTGTCAGACGCCGATCTGCAAAGCGATACCGCCGCCGATTACGAAGACTCCGTATCCTCACGTCTTGCAATGTCAGGGCTCGCTTTGCAGGGAGCTGGCCAGCCCATCAGCGCGCGCTCACAAGGCATATCGCAGCAGACGTACCCTGGAATCGACGGCACAAGTGGAATGGGTGCAATGCGTGCCAAGCGGATGCGCACAGCGTCGGGGGAGCAGCCAAGCAACACACAGCGCAGCACCACCAGCGAGCCGCAAGTCTTGCATCAGCCGGCTCCTTACAATCTGCTATCGCTTCGCGACCTCTATACACAACTTCCGGAGCAGAGCGGCGAATTGAAGCGATTTGGCTCCGATGTTTTTCTGCATCGCGATGGGTTTGAAAGCAACCAGCTTGCCCTCAATGCGCGTGAAGTTCCGCTCGATGTTCCAGCGGGACCGGACTACGTTGTGGGACCTGGCGACAGTCTTTCGATTGACTTATGGGGCGGAGTCTCACAGAGCTTTACGCGTGTGATTGATCGCGAGGGCCGCATCGCGCTTCCGGAGTCAGGTGCGGTTCAGGTGGCTGGGTTGACGCTGGAACGAGTGCAGAACGTTGTGGCTGAAGCGCTGAAGCCGCAGTATCGCGATGTCAAGGTCGCGGTCACAATTGCCCACTTGCGCAGCATTCGCGTTTATGTGGTGGGCGATGTGCAAAGGCCTGGCGCGTACGATATCAGCTCGCTCGCTACTTCATTGAATGCGCTCTATGCCGCTGGCGGGCCCACAAGCGTTGGATCGTTACGCATCTTGCGCCACTATCGCGGCAAGCAGTTGATCGGTGAAATTGACCTTTACGATTTTCTGTTACACGGTGTGCAGAATGAAGATCGCCTAGAGGCAGGAGACACAGTACTGGCGCCTCCCGCGGGACCGCAGATCGCCGTCTACGGTGCAGTCAAACGGCCGGCTATCTATGAACTGAAAGACAAGTCCACGCTGGCCGCAGTGCTGGAGGATGCAGGCGGGGCAACCGTAGCCGCGGAATTGGGACACATTGAAATTGAGCGTATTGACGCAAACCAGCAGCGGGAGACGGTCACGCTTGACCTTCCACCGGCGAGCAGCCCGGAGAGTTCGCAAGCTGCTATGGCAACCTTTGCGGTCCATGACGGAGACCGCGTTCACGTTTCGCAGATTCTGCCTTATAGCCAGCGAGTTATTTATATGCAAGGGCATGTCGTTCGACCTGGACGCGTATCGTATCGCGATGGCATGCGTCTGAGCGATGTTTTGCATAGCTATCAGGATCTGTTGCCGGAGCCCGCGGACAATGCCGAAATCGTGCGGCTCGTTTCGCCGGATTTGCATCCAGAGACCATCGAATTCAACTTGCCCGATGCGCTGATTGGCAATAACAACATCGCGTTGAAACCATTTGACACGATCCGCATTTACGGCCGATACGAAGCCGATGCGCCGAAGGTTACCGTTGCCGGCGAAGTCCTTCGACCCGGCGCCTACTCGCTCTCAGAAGGTATGACGGCTGCACAGCTCGTTCGCATGGCCGGCGGCTTCAAGCGGAATGCATTGCTTGAAAGCGCGGACCTGACCAGCTACCGCGTCGTCGATGGGACCACGGTTGTGAGTGAACGCGCTTCAATTCGCATAGGGGATGCTGTACTCCATGGCGACAGCGGCGCGGATGTGCGGCTCAAGCCAGCGGATGTTCTAACTGTGCATCAGATAGCCGGGTGGAACGACATCGGCTCTTCGATCACGCTTGAAGGCGAGGTAGCCCATCCGGGCAACTATGGCATTCAACAAGGCGAGCGGCTCAGTTCGATTTTGCGCCGTGCGGGGGGATTGCGCGACTCGAGCTATCCGGCAGGAGCTGTTCTACTGAGAGACGAAGTGCGGCGACTAGAGGAAAGGAGCCGTGAAGAACTGATTCGACAGATCGAGACCAGTTCCACTGCCGCGCGCATGAGCCCCAGCCTTGGCTCCAACGACCAATCGGCAACGTTGCAACTTATTGCTCAACAGCAAGAGCAGGTACTGGCGCGATTGAAGAGCCAGCCCGTTACCGGCAGGCTGGTCATCCACATCAGTACCGATATTGCGAGTTGGGAGAATACCCCCGCCGACATCGAAGTGCGTGCCGGAGATGTACTGCGTATTCCCAAGCGACCGGGCTTTGTGCTGGTGAGTGGGCAAGTGTATAACAGCACGGCGATCACGTTCACGCCCGACAAGACAGCGGGATGGTATCTGCGGCGCGCCGGCGGCGCAACAGAGATCGCCAACACTCGAGACATCTTCATTATCCGCGCTAATGGGTCCGTGGTTGGACGCAGGTCGGGATCGCTCTTCGACCACGATGTGCTGGCGACGCGACTGGATGCAGGCGACGTAGTGGTGGTGCCGCAGAAGATCATCGGTGCTTCTGTCTTCTGGCGCAATCTGCTGACAGTGGCGCAGATTGGAACATCGATAGCCATCACCGCGGCCGTGGCTGGTGTGCTATGAGCGTAGCCAATCATTTTCAATCCGCCGCGCAGGATGACCGTGTGCAGCAGATCGCCCCAACCGCGGATGACGCGAGATCGTCCTCAGCTGAAGGAAACAATGCGCATGATCGCGGGGCGGTTCCCAATTGGGTAGGTAATGCCTCACTGCTATGGGAGAAGCGGCGCACATTGGCGCGTTCAGCTGGTATCTCGTTGGTATTGGGGCTTGCAATCGCTTTCCTGTTACCGAAGCAATATGAGTCCAGCGCTCGCATTATGCCGCCTGGCAACAGCATGGGCGGCGCCGCCATGCTGGCGGCACTGGCGGGGCGGGGCGGAAGCAGCCTGGGCAGCCTTGGCATGCTGGCTGGTGGACTGCTCGGCGGCGGTGGCAACACATCGCTGTTCATCGATCTGCTGCGCAGCGGCTCGGTCAGCGGACGCCTGATTGATCGCTTCGATCTGCAGCATGTGTATGACAAGCGCTATCGCATCGATACAGCGAAGGTTCTGGCGCGACGAACAAAGATTGTGGATGACAAGAAGAGCGGCGTAATTACCCTTACCGTTACCGACAATGATCCGGTCCGCGCACGCGATATCGCGCAGGGCTATCTGGATGAACTGAACCAGTTGGTGAACCGCACCAACACGTCATCGGCGCATCAGGAGCGATTGTTCATCGAGAAGCGCCTGGAAAGCGTGAAGGGCGATCTCGAACAGGCTCAGCAACGGTTGAGCGAGTTTTCAAGCAACCACTCCACCATCGACATCAAGGAACAAACACGCGCGATGGTGGACGCGGATTCGCGGTTGCAGGCGCAATTGATTGTGGAGCAGGCGGGTCTCGATTCATTGCGCCAGATCTACGGCGATGAAAATGTGCGCGTGCGTTCAGCGCAAGCGCGAATCGGCGTAATGGAAAGTGAAATTGCGAAGATGAGCGGATCGTCGAAGGCTCTTCCTGCGGATTTTAGCAATACGAGTGAGGACGAATCGTCTGGAAGCCATAGCGACGGCGAGTATCCGCCCTTGCGCCAATTGCCGCGCCTTGCCGTGCCTTATGCCAAACTTTACCGCGAAGTGCAGGTGCAGGAATCCGTCTACGAACTGCTGACGCAACAATACGAGATGGCGCGCATTCAGGAGGCAAAGGACGTTCCCGTCGTGAGTGTGATCGACGCGCCGGGCATTCCCGAAAAGAAGTCGTTTCCTCCGAGGCCGCTCCTGGCGCTTCTCATCGCGGCTACTTCGGTCGTCGCTGCATCAGTCCTGCTTCTTGCGCAATCGCAGTGGTTGCTGGTTTCGGAGAGTGATCCAGTCAAGATACTCGCAAATCAGATAGGCAATACATTTCAGCAGCGCCTGAAGGTCTGGTTGCCGCGAACCAGAGGTGTGCGATGAGGACACACCTTTCCAATGCGGCATATGGACTTCTGGATTATGCGGCTTATCCCATCGGGATGCTGGTGGTGGCGCCGGTCGCGCTGCATAACTTGGGTGTAGCGCAATATGGCGTGTGGGCGGTGGCAACCGCCGCGGTTAGCACCGGAGGCATCATCGCATCCGGCTTTGGCGACGCAAACATTCAGCATGTCGCCAACAGACGAGGTGCTGGCGATAACGCCGCATTGTTGCGCGCGGTACGCAGCATGATGGGCATTAATCTGGTGCTTGGCATTGTGTTTGCCGTAATCGGATGGATCCTTTCTCCGCTGGTAGCTGCGCATGTGACAGCCGCGGACGCAGGATTGCGGCAATCCTGCCTGTGGTCGCTGCGCATGGCGAGCGTATTGATGGCGGTGCGGGCCGTTGAAAGCGTATGCGTGAGCACGCAGCGTGCGTTTGAACGCTATGGAGCCGCTGTCCGCGTCAGCATTCTGGCCAGGCTGCTGGCGCTTGCCGCTGCTGCTGGACTGACATTTGTAAGTCACAACGTTTCCGTCATGATGGCGGTGACTGGGTTGATGATGGTTGCGGGCTTGCAGCTGCAGCTTGTTGCTCTGAAGCATTTGCTAGCAGCTAAGTCACTCATACCTGCGTTTGACCGCGACGCATTGCGCGTTTTGCTTAGCTTTGGTGCGTTCAGCTGGTTGCAGGCAGTTTCGGGGGTCGTCTTCAGCCAGACAGATCGGCTGATGCTGGGCGTTTCGGCTGGTGCGGCGGCTGTAGCTTCGTATGCGCTATGCACGCAGATGGCACAGCCTATCTTTGGCTTTGCAGCTTCGGGATTGCATTTTCTATTTCCCTATCTTTCTAATCGCAATGCCTCTTCCAGCGCTGCTTCTCTTAAGAGTCCGGTGCTTATCGCGTTTGTATGTAATGTAGCCTTCGTCGCTATGACCACAGGTGTTCTATTGTTGTTTGGCAGCCGCATTCTGCATGCGTGGGCGGGACCTGAGATCGCGCGGGGAGCGGCGCCGGTGCTTGCCGTAATCATTTGGAGTTCTGCCCTGATGGGTTTGAACGTGACGGCCACCTATGCGCTGCTGGCGCTGGGGCGCGTGCGGATTGTTACATGGTTCAACCTGGCTGGCGGCGCGGTAATGCTGATGCTGATGCTCTGCCTCGCGCCACGATTCGGCATTCAGGGCATTGCCATCGCAAGGCTGGCATATGGGTTCATCACGCTGGCGATGTACTACCCTCTCGTCCGCGTTCTGTTCGATATGAACCATGCGCATCAGCAAGCTACTGCCGTTTACGCAGTCTGCGAGGATGCATGATTGCCCACTATGATGACCTGATAATAAACGGCAAGACGCGTCTGGCGTTGCCATCGATTCCCGCAACAGTGGGTCTATACTTTGCGGCTCGTCTGTGCATCACCTACCTATTCTTTCAATCCGATCCGCGACTGGGCACCGTCGTTAACTTCATACTGGACATGCTGCTGCTCGGCGTCGTAGTGTTCTGTTCCTTTGGGCCCGCTCAGGGAATCAAGCCGTTGACCTTGCGCGTGACTTGCTTCCGCTGGGTCGTTGCCTTCCTCGGCTTCTCGCTTTGCAGCCTTTATTGGAGCGATACGGTCTCAATCCCCGTTGCGATGGCCTATTGGTGCGGTATGGCGGCAGACGTTGTGATGGTCTTCTTGCTTCTTCGCTCCGGACCGGCAGAGAAAGTAGCCTCACGACTTATCAAAGGTTATGTCATCGGCGCCTGCATCATTGCCTGCGTGATGTGGCTGTCGCCCACGATGCAAGATCTTCGCCCGGGCAACGATGAGTTCTTCAGTCCTAATGCGATCGGCTTCACATGTGCATTCGGCATCTTCCTGGCGCAACTACTGATCCTAAGTGAAAGAGCCTGGCGATTCCCCGCAATCTTTCTGGCAATCTCGCTACTCCGCAGTCTAAGCAAGACAACGTTGATTGCTTTTCTGGCGAGCGAATTGCTCCTGCTATTTATCAGCACAACGATTCGACGCCGCACCAAGATCATGATCGTTGCGGCAGGGGCTACTGTCTTGGCGGCCTTCTCGGGCCTGATTGCAGCTTACTACGAGGTCTACAGCAACGCCGGCAATCAGGCTGAAACACTTACAGGACGCATCGGCATTTGGGCCTTCATCCTCGATCGATCGCTGGAACGGCCCTGGTTTGGCCACGGATTCGACTCGGTCTGGAAGGTGATTCCGCCCTTCGGATCCGACCAATTCGAGGCGTGGCACGCACACAATGAACTGCTGCAGCAGTTCTATGCCTATGGAGTGGTTGGCATCGCCCTGTTCATTGGCATCTACGGAAGCTTCTATCTTCAGGTCCGACGCGTCTCCCGGCCTGAACTCAAGCCTATACTTCTCGGCCTTATCGTCTTCATTGTCATCCGTGGGCTCGGCGATACGGAGCGATTTGACCTGTCCTTGCCACTCTGGTCCATCGCGCTTCTCAGCCTGATGCTGGCTACATTGAATAGAGCAATCGAGGAGACTCTATGAGGGTTGTCATCGCGCTTGCGTCCAGTTCCGGCCAACTGTCTGGCATCCCGAGGCACGCCATTAACCTGGCACGCTGCCTGCTCACACGCTCTGAGATTGCAGAAGTGCACTTGGTGGCCGCGCCGTGGCAACAGGAGTTCGTTCAAGATTCGACCCCGCATGGCGATGCGCGGCTGCATATGGACTCCGCACCCATTGGCAACAGTGCATTGAGCCGCAACCTGTGGTTCTATACACGCTTGCCGAAGCTAGCCGCTCGACTGAATGCCGATATCGTTCACCTTGCTTACCCCGCGCCAGTTCAGCACCGTGCATTTCACTGTCCGACAGTGGTCACGCTGCATGATCTTTACCCGTACGACATTCCGGAGAATTTCGGATTTCCGAAGGTGTTTTTTAATCGCGCTGTGTTGAGGCGTTGTTTGCGGAACGTGGACGCAATCGCGTGCGTCTCCCACAGCACACTTTCGCGGCTTAAGAGCCTGAATGCAAGCATCGCGGAAAAAGCGACCGTTGTGTATAACTCGATTGAGCCGCAGACGCTGCCCGCCATGGAGACTGCGCCGCCGGAGTTGGGAGATCGACCTTTCCTCCTCTGTGTTGCGCAGCACCGCCGTAACAAGAATGTCGTACTGGCGCTGCAAGTCTTTGAGCGGTTGTTGCGGGCGCGGCAGATTGCAGCGGAAACGCGATTGGCGATCGTGGGAAATCCAGGCCCGGAAACATCTGCCATCCAGGAGTATGTCGTCCATGCTGGCATGAAAAATAAGGTCATCCTGTTGAACGGAATCTCCGATGCTCAATTGGACTGGTGCTATCGCAACTGCAGGTTGCTGCTGGCCCCATCCAAAATTGAAGGCTTCGGTCTTCCCGTCGCTGAGGCGCTATTGGCTGGGTGCCGTGTGGTCTGCTCTGACATTCCGGCCTTTCGCGAGTTGGGTAGTAGCTATTGCCACTATGTTTCCCTCAGCGGACAAGAGGTAGAAGTGTTCGTAGACGCGGTGGTGTCTGCGCTGAGGCAAGCAGCGCCAGGACCGATCGCTTTGCCGCAGTTTTCAGCGCCTGTCATCGCGGAAAAGTATATGCAGCTCTATCGATCCCTCTTGCATTTCCCAACGAGAAATGTTGGCTTAAAGCAAACTCAGGTTCATCCCCAGGCAGAAAGGCGCATCCCTTATGAACTTTGAATCAAGCCCCAAAACTGCGATGGTTCTCGGCATTCCAGTTGAACCGCTCGATATGGAAACAGCGGTCGCACGCGTTGCGGATGAACTGGAACTACACCGTAAAGGCTATGTCTGCATGGTCTGTGTGCATGGCATTATGGAGGCGCAGCGCGATCCTGGCTTCGCCCAAGTATATGCCCGCGCCACCATGTTGGTGCCTGATGGCGCGCCTACAGTGTGGGTAGGCCGCTGGCAGGGCTTCAACAAAATGCAACGAGTCGCCGGCCCGGATCTGATGCTGGAAATCCTGGGACGCAAAGAGTTCGCCAACCGCACACATTTCCTTTACGGCGGCAACGATGGGGTGGCCGAAGAACTGCGTGAAAGACTCACGCTACGCTTTCCCTGGGTGCATATCGTTGGCACTCATACCCCCCCGTTTCGCGACTTGACGCTTCAAGAGGAAGAGTCGTTGGCTACCAGAATCCGCGAATTGAAGCCAGACATGATCTGGGTAGGCATAGGCGCGCCAAAGCAGGAGCGATTTATGATGCGCTTTCTTCCGCTGCTCGACTCGGCCTTGATGTTTGGCGTAGGAGCAGCCTTTGACTTCCACACGGGCCGCATCAAGGATTCGCGGCAGTGGGTAAAAAGCGCAGGCCTGCAATGGCTGCACCGGCTTATCCAAAACCCGCGCCGTTTGTTTTGGCGCTATCTTCGCGACAACCCGGCATTCGTCTGGCACATTGCGCTGCAGTTGGCAGGTTTACGTACCTATCCGCAAATGAAAGCGGACCAGGGCTTCTCTGGTCGGCCGCAGACTGTGCCCCATCAGTGACTGTTTATGTTGCGCTCGGCGCAACCCGGTACGAAGCGTCTGCGAGAGAGGACCTGCGGGATTGACCAAATTCACAGCGTTGAACGACTTGACGGGTTGCGTCGAGAAGTGGATGCTTCGATACATGCCAGGCCGACAATTTCATTTGTGTACCATATAGCTGTACTGCGAGCTCGAAATGCTTTAGTGTAGCGGCTCGTTTCCGCAAAGGGGGAACAATGACGACCGCATTCATCAATCGCATCGCAACCGCGGTTCCGCAACACGATGTCCATCGGCAATTCATCGATTTTGCAGCCGGCATGCTGGCAGAGGGAACGGTTAGAAATTTATTTCGCCGCATGACGCGCCAGTCTGCTATCGAGCACCGTTTTTCCTTCCTGCAACCTTTTGCTACCGCCGATGGTTTGTGGCGAGACGCGGAGCATCTCTATGAGTGGGGAAACTTTCCCACGACAGAACGCCGCATGCAGTTATTCGAGCGCTTCGCGCCTCTGCTGGCGCAACGCACTCTCGATAACCTTGCACTCACGGAAGAGGAGCGCCGAAGCGTAACGCACGTCATCGTTACCTCATGCACGGGACTCTACGCTCCCGGCCTGGACTTTGAGGTAGTAAGGCATCTAGGACTCAGCACTTCGGTCGAACGAACGATGATCGGCTTTATGGGCTGCTACGCAGCCATTAATGCACTGAAGACAGCGCATCACATTGTTCGCTCTGAATCCGGCTCCGTGGTATTGATATTAAACCTCGAGCTCTGCACGCTCCACTTTCAGGAAACGCAGGATCTGGAGCAGGTTCTCTCGTTTCTGCTTTTTGCTGACGGCTGCGCAGCAAGCCTTGTAAGCGCGCGCCGCAAAGGGCTAGCCATCGATAGCTTTCTGGCGATTGGTATCCCCAACACAAGTCACCTGATTACGTGGCGTGTTGGCGACACTGGATTCGACATGCAACTCTCCGGCCATGTTCCAGGCGAAATTGGCCGCGCGCTAAGGGATGCTGGCGATCAGGTATTGCGCGGGAAGGAACCTCTGTCCATCGATCTGTGGGCGGTACATCCGGGCGGCCGCTCGATTCTCGATTCAGTGGAGAAGAGCCTCGGCCTCCGTGCAGAGGCGCTCTCGTATTCGCGCGATATTCTGGCGCGATTCGGGAATATGTCGTCTGCGACGGTGATGTTTGTGTTGCAGCAGATCATGGCGCAGGCACAATCGGGGCAACAGGGGTGTGCCATGTCGTTCGGACCTGGATTGACGGCTGAGACCATGCTCTTCCATGCTGCATGATATGCCGGATTTCAGCCACCGCGCAGAACTTACCGAGATTATGGATGGGCCCTGCAGCCGCGATGCGATGCGCACCTACCTCTGTGACCTTGCCAAAACAAACCGCTGGACGATGGCTTACCGGCCTCTGCTGTACTGGCTCGACAAGCTAACAGCTGCGCTGCCGTCCTTTGCAGACCCGATTCGCATCTTCGACGTTGGAAGCGGCTATGGAGATAGCCTTCGGCGAATCGAGCAATGGGCCGGGGCGCGCAACATTGCTGTAGAGCTAACCGGACTGGATTTGAATCCTGACACTACAGCGATTGCCGCTGAAGCTACCCCTGCTTCGAGCCACATTCAGTGGGTTAGCTCAGATGTTTTTACATTTACGCCGCAGAAGCCCATTCACGTTGTCGTCAGCTCTCTCTTCACGCATCATCTTGCCGAGGCAGATATTGTTCGATATCTGCAATGGATGGAAAATCATGCCCAGATCGGATGGTTCATCAACGACCTTTCCCGCGCGGCGATTCCCTTTCATTTCTTTAGAGTGTTTTCAAAGCTGGCGGGGCTTCATCCGTTTGTGCAACACGATGGTCCCATCTCCATCCGGCGGTCCTTTGTGCCGGAAGACTGGAGGCGGATGTGCGCCAAGGCAGGCTTCGCCGATCATGATGTCCTGATCCGGGGCTTCAAGCCCGCAAGACTATGTGTGGCAAGGAGGAAACCGCGGTGAGTGTGCCGAACCGTACGGTAGACCATCTGGTTATCGGAGGATGCCTTGCTGGCTCGATGGTTGCGATACGGCTTGCTGTAGCCGGACGCCGCGTTACTCTTGTTGAGAAAGAGCACTTGGCACATCACAAAGTCTGCGGCGAATTTCTCAGTCCCGAAGCTGTGGAGTATCTGCGCCAGACTGGAGTCGAGCCGCTGAATCTGGGTGCAGCGACGATCCGATATGTACGCCTTTCCGCAAAGCGTAGGGTGGTAGAGGCAGCTCTGCCTTTCAAGGCACTCGCGCTGTCTCGCTGCGTTCTGGATGAAGCCATGCTGGGACGCGCAACGGAAGCAGGGTGCAACGTGCAACGCGGCGTACTTGTTGAGAAACTCGTAAACCACGATAACTTGTGGGTTGCGCAACTCCGCGGCGGAGAATCGCTGTGCGCTCAAACGGCGTTTCTTGCGAATGGGAAACACGATCTTCGCGGATGGACACGTGCGCACGGCCGGCAAAGCAATCTGATTGGCTTCAAATTGCACTGGAGACTGGCGCGGGCCGAAAGAGAAGCTTTACGAGAGTGGATTGAACTTTTTCTCTTTCAGGGCGGATATGGCGGCCTGTCGCTGGTGGAAGAAGATGCAGCCAATTTATGCCTGGTAGTGCGGCGCGCCGAATTGCGCAGGCTGGGTGGATGGGCGCAGCTACTGGCCGCGATCCTGGATGAAAACCCACTTATGAAGCAACGCCTTCAGGGCGCGCAGGCTTTGTGGGAGCGGCCGTTGGCCATCTCTTCCATTCCATATGGATATCTTGCGGCAAGGCCTGGCGGCCTATGGTGTGTTGGCGATCAGGCGGCGGTGATCCCCTCGTTCACCGGCGACGGCATGTCGATTGCCTTGCACAGCGCAGCCCTGGCTGCACGGATGTATTTGGCTGGCGAAAGTGTGGATCTGTATGATCGCAGCTTGCAGATGCAACTCAATCGAGGGATGTCGCTTGCAACATTGCTCTCACGAGCTATGGTAACCGCAGCCGGGAGCAAATTGGCGCCGTTCTGTCTTTCACTTTTTCCACAAGCGATCGGCTGGATCGCCGCTTCAACCCGCATCCCTGATCGATATCTCCTTACTAAAAACTGATTGTAATGAAATGATTGACCTGTAAATGCCCGAATTTGTTTGGTTCAAATCGAATTCCAAACCGGACGAATTCAGGGTAGCTGGGCCACGGATACCGTGTTGCAGCCGTTGATCCTGGTCAAACGCTCTTAGCAATTTCGGCACGTTTGCCCGCTCGGTCTGAATGGGCACCAACGGGCAAATCTAGCGATTATTCATTGACAAAGAACTCATTTGCGGGCAAACTATAGTTCTTCAGAACGTGGCGGGGCCGGGTACGCAAACCGTTGAAAAGCGCTTATGAAGGCAAACACCGCATTGCCGGTTTTAGCGTTCTATCTCGCTTGCTGTGTGATGCGAGCGGAAGCGGGGAGTGCTGAGCCCAAATGCCCGGTCGTCATCGACGGGGTTGAACTGAGTTACAACCATCAAGGTGCGCCGTCGAAACCGCAACTCAGGGTCGAGTTTGGCAACTTTGGCGGCAAGCATATCTCGAACATTAGGTTCGCATTGTCGTTGCTCGATGCTGGCGGCTATCCTCACCCCTACCCGGACGACCTGACCTATCGCGACGGCCTGGAAGCCGGAAAGAAGAAAGTGTTCATCTGGGACCTGGCATCCGAATCTGTGGATATCCATCGTGCCGGCGAGACAGTCGTTGTGAAAAAAATTGAGTTTATCGACGCTTCGGACTGGATTGACGACGGCTCGGAGGCCTGCGTATATAAGGTAGACTTTCACGCCAGATAACACCGGCCAGACAGTCTCTCTACGCAGGCGCTCCAAATTACGCAACCGGCGAATGAATTCGGACCGAGCTACACGGATCCGATACTGACGCAGTTCAAGCCGAGGACGACACACGGTTTTAATCTCTGGCTTCTTCGAGAAGCGACCGCTAAGTTTAATCAGGCGATGCATGGATGTTATGCCGCAAGGCTCGTCAGTTACCAAAGTGTACGCTGAAATTGCATTCAGAGAGATAAATAGTGCTTTATCCTCGTGAGCATCCTGAGTTGCATAGGAGGTTTATCATGGCGCGTCTTTTGGCAATTAATTGTACTCTGTGGGTTTTCTTTGTTCCGTGCCTGTGGGGGCAAGCGCCCGGCGCCGCTGGCTCAGCGGAAGGCGGACTGAAGACTTACACGGTTCCTGCTGGAACCAGGGTTCTGCTTTCTCTGAAGCATGAAGTCAGCACTCGTGTCGCGCGGCCCGGCGACGTGGTATATCTCATATCGGATTTTCCTGTGGTCGAAGACGACGCAGTAGTGATCCCTGCCGGCATGTACGTAAAAGGAACTATCGACAGCGTACAACGGCCTGGCAGAGTGAAAGGACGCGCGCAGCTTCAAATGCACCTTACGTCGATGATCTTTCCGAACGGTGTGGAGATTTCGATTCCCGGCTCGGTCGACAATGTTCCCGGCTCAACTGGGGCAAAGGTCAAGAACGCAGAAGGCACCGTGGAGCAAAACGGAACCGTGGGCCGCAATGCCCAAACGATTTCCGGCACCGCGGCAGAGGGCGCAGGTGTTGGTGGCCTTGTTGGATTGGGAACAGGGAATGTTGGGATGGCGGCTGGGATCGGAGCGGGCGCCGGAGCGGCAGCGGGAATTCTGACTACTCTTTTCACGCGCGGGACCGATATTGTTTTCCCTCAGGGCAGCACGTTGGAAATGGTCCTATCCCGACCGCTCGTGGTGCGGCAGGAGCAACTGGCCGGTATGTCCACCTATACGGGGATGACCATACCCACGCCGGCGTCAGCCGATTTGCAGCAATCGCCGGACGCCAAGCCTGATCCGAAGAATTAAGTCCAGAAGCAGTGGTTTACAGGGTCCAGGACGGAACCATTGCGCCAGACGCATGCCGCTGCGCGGGAAATGCGCGCGCATGGCCGACTGTGCCGGAACCGAAGCGCACGATTGTCGCGCACGTTGCGAACCCGTTGCAGATGTATGCCGAGAAGTCAGGAGCCGGCCATGTTATCTCTCGCTGGATGGCTAAACCCCACTCGAATCATTGGGCTGATTGCCTACCTTTTATCCGCGATTTCTTGCGGCATCGCATGGGCCGGAAGCCGCGGGATTCCGCGCCGGCGAAAACTCGCCACGGTTCTTGCGGTGCTGGAGGCGGGGCTCTTTCTGGACATGGCGTTCAGCATCCGCTTACTGCTGCATGACATGCTGGCAGGCGACGCGAAGATGGAGAATCTGTATGACCATCGAACACCCTTGCAGATTGTGGCGCTGGGTGTTTTGAGTGCGGCTGCGGCAACTGGAGTGGGGCTGGCTTTTCAGCGTCTTCGCGGCAGCGCCGGTGGAATTATGGCCACCTGCGGCGCAATACTCTCTCTGTGTTGCTGGTGTGCCGAAGTCATTTCACTGCACGCCTTCGACACGGTGCTTTACTGCCAGGTTGGAGGTGTAATGCTGGTGAGCCTGTGCTGGGTCACATGCGCTCTGATGACCGGCCTGGGAATTCTGTGGGACTTTCGGGCCGCTCGCGCCGATGCTTAACCGAGTGCGTGTACTGCCCAGACGCCGCGGTCTCCCCTCACAGATTTTTGACAAAAAAGTCGGTGAGACGCTGAAATAGAATCAGGCGCGTCCCGCGATCCTCGAACATATTCCGGCGGTCCGGAAACAGCAATATGTCGGCATATTTCCCACTGTCCAAAAGCTCATCAAGCAGGAGCAGGGAATTTTCCAGATGAGTTGTTTCGTCCAATGTAGCCTGTGCGAGCAGGAGCGGCGCGCGGAGGTTGCGCGCATTCTCTAGGGGAGAAGACGATAGCCATCCGTCCTGATTTCGCTTCGGATCCTCCAGGTAACGCTCGGCGAAAACCGCGTCATAGAGATGCCAGTCTGAAATCGCAGAACCTGCAAAACCCGCTTTGAAAAGCAATGGGCGGTCAAGCATGCCATGAAGCGCCAGAAATCCTCCGTATCCCCATCCGCAGATTCCAATGCGCGTTTTATCGACCCAGGGTTGCGAGCGCAGATACATAACTCCGTCCCGCAGGTCCGCCATTTCCGCAGCGGATAGCCGCAAATGCAAAGGTTCCTCAGACAAGTGGCCATATCCGGCGGAGCCTCGGTTATCTGCAGCGAATACGATATAACCGTTTTGCGCCATCAGAGAGAACCAGAGAGAAATATCGCCGCCCCAGGCATCGCGCACGATTTGCTCGCCAGGTCCGCCAGCGACGTAAAGGATCACCGGGTATTTGCGTGCGGCATTAAAGTCCGGAGGCTTCATCATCCAGACATTCATATCTTTGCCTATGTGTGTCTTTAAGGTAAGGAACTCGATGGTGCTTAGCTGATTCGCTGCCAGATCGTCCTGGGTTTTGGCGCTGAGGCTTGCAATCCTGCTTCCGTCGGTTCGCAGAAGCTGTTGCGAAGGTGGAGTGGTACGAGTAGACCAAGCGTCTACCAAAGCATCGCCAGAGGGCGAGATCAGCGGGTCGTGAGTACCCTTCTCCCGCGTGATTTGCGTTAAGCCTGATCCATCCAGATGCGCGCTATAAAGTTGGCGCTCGAGTGGGCTGGCTTTGGTCGACGTAAAGTAAATAACACCCGCAGCTTCGTCGGCCCCCACCAGTGAAGTAACTTCCCAGTCCCCCTGGGTAAGTTGGACGGGATCGCCACCTGAGAGGTCGTAGAGATACAGATGGCGGTAACCTGAGCGTTCGCTGGACCAGAGAAAATGGCGAGAGTCTTTAAGAAAGCGCAGTTCGTTTCCCAGATTGATCCAATAGGCGTCCTTTTCCGTAAGGATCACGCGCGCTTTGCCTGTGCCCGCGTCCGCAAGGAGAAGATCAAGAGTCTTCTGGTCGCGGGTTAGACGTTCGATTGCCAGGTGCTTGTCGTCTGGCAACCACTCCACCCTGGGGATGTATGCGTTCGCTTCACTGCCGAGGTCGATCTGGAGCGGCTTGCGGCCAGACACCGTTTGCACGAATAGGCGAACGATGGGAATGGCTCCGCCAGGCTTGGGATAGGCTATCGATTGCTCATCGCCATCGGCACTGCGCAGGGTGTATTTGGCGACTGCGCGATCGTCCGTCTCGATCCAGGCGATGGAGGACGAATCCGGTGACCACCAATACGCCGACTGCAATCCCATTTCGTGAAGATATACCCAGTCTGGTTCGCCCTCTCGCAGATCGCTGCTTCCCGCAGGCGCAAAGGTATGAGCGATGTTGGTTGCGGCATTTGCCAGCCAAAGGGTATGGCCCTCGAGAAAGCTGACGAAACGGCCGTCTGGGCTGATCTGCGGATTACTGAGATCTGTTTGATCTGTTTCGAATGGCCGGGAAGTATGAGCGTCGAGGTCAAACCATGCGAGTGAAGAGCCAGTGGAAAGCAACAGTGCGCGCCCGCCCGGGGCCCAGGCATAGCTCTGAAGCTGCTTTGCATCGCCGGCCTCATCGCTGCTTATCGCGCCATGGGGGCTATCGCCGCCAAACGCAGCTGTTATCTCGGCATCGGATACAAGAAGCTTTTGCAGGCCTGTCGCAACATCGATGCTCCGAATTTCATTGGCTCTGGAACTATTTGCGACCTTGCCTGGTCTTGGAGAGGTTTGAATAAAGCTAAGGCTTTTGCCGCCGGGACTCCAGGCAAAAGCTGTGGGCAGAGCTTTGTTCCGTTCACGCTCGTCTGCTATATGCTCGATGCTGAGAGACCTGGACGCCGGCAAGTTCTGCGCGGCCAGCCTACCAGCCAGCGAGAGTAAGACCAACGCGAGAATGAACGTCCTAGAAGACTTCCCGATCACCATGCCAATCGCGACCCTCCTGCAATAAGCGTGCCTCTTTGCGGGAATTGTAGCAAGCACAATCTTCCGTCGCGGTAAAGCGAGATGAATATGGCCGCCGTCGAATGCAATGATCGTCGCCTCTCCATTTGACCTTTATGATTGTTTAAATTGTCTTCGATATTTCTTCCCGAGGCCTTCGCAACTGCACATACCCTTTTACGATAAGGCCTATTCGCATGGTAACCGTCTAGTGTTACTACTTTGCGATTTCTTATTCCGAATTTTCATCGTAAACTAAACGTGTCGACGTTCCCCAATTCTTAAGACAACATCGCTTAACAACACAAAAATGTAGCTGTTTGATGCTGGCTCTGCGGGTTTCGCGGCGGGCGCGGAATTCGTGTCTGAACTCGACAAAGAGGAGGACGGTTGGGCAGAACGGGGTGTCCATGCCACCGGAGCCACTAAGCGGTTCAGTCGTCCCATTCGTTTGATAGCACCTGCTGGGGCGGGAGACACGAGACAGTGTGCATAGCCAGGTTCGCCGGCACGAGAAAGCAGAGGGAGTTACGCGTGCCAGCGCAAAGCACTTAACGGTTTTGGGGCAGAAAGGTTGGGCCGTCGATCGGGGAATACAAGTGCCGGGGGGAGGGGGACGTTCATGCCAAGTTTGACAGGAATGCCTAAGGCAATGACAGCACCGGGCAGCGCTCTTCGCATGCTCTTCGGGATGGGGCTTCTTTTCGTGGCCAGCAGCCTCATGATGAATGCCCAGGTTAGTGTTACCACCTGGCGCAATGACATCGGACGGACCGGGCAGAACCTCAATGAGACCATCCTGAATACAACCAATGTGAGCCCCGCGCAGTTTGGCAAGCTCTTCTCGCAGGCAGTGGACGGATACGTATACGCGCAGCCGCTCTATCTTCCGAACATTACGATCGGCGGGCAATCGCACAATGTGGTGTTTGTTGCGACCGAGCATGACAGCGTATATGCCTTCGATGCGGACAGTAATGGCGGCACCAACGCAAACCCACTCTGGTTTGCCTCGATGCTTACCACGGCGCACGGGGCCGCAGCAGGAGCCACCACGGTTTCTTCGGATGAAGTTGGCACCGATATCATTCCGGAGTTGGGGATAACAGGGACCCCGGTCATCGACCCGGCAAGCGGGACTTTATATGTGGTGAGCTTTACCCAGGAAGGCGCCAACTTTTTCCTGCGGCTCCACGCCCTGGATATAACTTCGGGATCTGAGAAGTATGGAGGACCTGCTGTCATCACGGCAACGGTTACCGGCACAGGAAGCGGCAGCTCAGGCGGCACGCTCACCCTGGACCCTGAATGGCAGAACCAGCGTCCGGGGCTGCTGTTGCTCAATGGCATTCTCTACATAGGATTCGGCTCTCACGGCGACAACGGGCCGTGGCACGGGTGGATTCTGGGATACAACGCACAGACGCTGAAGCAGACAGGCGCGTTTTGCACCTCCCCTAACGGTGTTGGAGGCGGTGTATGGATGGGAGGCGCAGGGCTTGCAGCCGATGTGCTCGATCTGGTCAATCATCCGTATGGCCGGATCTTCGCGGCCACCGGCAACGGCGATTACACTGCGACCACGCCGTATGCAACCGGCATGGAATACGGAGACAGCATTCTTGATCTGGACCTGACCAATGGTGTGCCGACCATTCAGGATGAATTCACGCCGGCGGGTCAGGCTCAACTGGATGAGTGGGATATGGACCAGGCATCCGGAGGGCTCATGATTGTTCCCACTCAGACCTCAGGCAGTTACCCATATCTGTTGGTTCAGGCTGGAAAATCGGGCGAAGTATACCTGCTCAATCGCCAGAATCTTGGAGGATACAATACCGCTGGCGATCAGGTGGTGCAGGAGCTTCCATGGGCGGTGGGGAACGTGGGCGCCTGGAGCACGCCGGCATATTGGAACGGAATGGTCTATTATTGGGGGCAAATTGACACTCTGAAAGCATTTAACCTGGTGAATGGACAACTAACCGGCCCCACTGCCACCTCCTCTGAAAAGTACGGCTATCCGGGAGCGAATCCGGCAATATCTGCGAACGGGAATGCGCAGGGCATTGTCTGGAGCCTTGAAACCGATGCCTATATGACCTCCGGCCCCTCGGTATTGATGGCCCACAATGCAAGCAATGTGTCTACCACGCTCTATTCAAGCAACACGAACCCCTTACGCGACAACCCCGGCAACGCGGTCAAGTTCACAGTGCCGACGGTGGTCAATGGGAAAGTATATGTTGGTGCGCAATATCAGTTGAGCGTGTATGGACTGTTGAGTGGTCAGCAACTGGCATCGAATCCAGTGTTAACTCCGACAGCGGAGACCTTTAGCGGCAGTCTCACCGTGAACATGACGGACGCAACCCCGGGGGCGACAATCTACTATACCCTGGATGGCACGACGCCGACCGTAGCATCCGCCGTGTACACAACTCCAATCGCCATCACGGCAACGACTACGGTACAGGCGATGGCGAGCGCTCCCGGCTACCTGCAAAGCGGGGTAACTCCCGAGACGTATGTTGACTCTTTGCAAGTGAGTACGCCGACCTTCAATCCCAGTAGCGGCGCCTTCACGCAAGCCGTGCCTGTGACCATCGGCGATACCACTGCCGGAGCAACAATATACTACACGACCGATGGGACAACGCCGACGACCTCCTCGACGCAATACACCGGAGCGCTAACAGTGAGCGCTACCGAGACTCTCAACGCCATGGCTGTGGCTCCCGGTTTTGTCAACAGCACTGTGGCGAGTGCAACTTACACAATCAACACTGGACAAACTGGGATTGATTTCCCGGAGGGATTTGCAGGAACCCAGGGAATCATGATTCTGAATGGCAGCACCGACCTGGATGACTCCCGGCTTCAACTTACGAATGGAGGAACTGGCGAAGCAGGGTCGGCATGGTACTACCAGCCTGTCAACGTCCAGGCATTCACGACCGAATTCAGTTTCCAGTTATCCAATCCGGCTGAAGAAGGTATTACATTCGCAATCCAGGGGGATAACAACACGTCTCTGGGCGCGGCCGGATCGGGGCTTGGATATCAGGGGATCGCCAACAGCGTTGCAATCAAGTTCGATCTCGATAACGCGGCGGGCGAGGGCCCGGATTCAATTGGGCTGTATATCAACGGCGCCAGCCCCACGGTCCCCGCCATTGACCTGAGCACAACCGGCATCGACTTGCACAGCGACGATACGATGGACGTGAGCGTGACTTATAACGGCACGATCTTGTCGATGATTATCTCGGACTTGATCACCGGAGCCTCCTATTCCACGAGTTGGCCTGTGAACATTCCCTCGTTGGTTGGCGGCGACACTGCGTATGTTGGATTCACCGGTGCAACGGGCGGATTAGCTTCAAGCCAAAAGATTGAGACATGGGTCTATGCGACAGTATCGAACACCTTGCCGGTTACGACATCACCAATATTCAACCCTCCCGGTGGAGCCTACGCCGCTGCACAGACGGTGACGATAAGCAGCGGATCCTCGGGCGCTACGATCTATTACACGACGAATGGGACAACTCCGACAACATCATCGACGGTCTATGGCGCTCCAATCGCGATGAGTGCCTCGGGAACATTGGAAGCGATCGCCGTTGCTTCCGGCTACGGTCCCAGCGCAGTGGGAACTGCGGCCTACAGCATAGCTCCAATCCTGCCCGCTCCAGTTCTGTCTCCGTCCCCAGGCACCTATACGACGGCACAGACGGTGACCATGACAGATACCATTGCGGGTACCGCGATCTATTACACAACCGACGGGACAACGCCGACAACCTCGTCTGCAATCTATGGTGTCCCAATCGCCGTCAGCGGTAGTGAGACGGTGCAGGCGATTGCCGCGGAAACAGGCTATAACAACAGTCCGGTTGCTGGTGGCACGTATACCATTGCAGCTCTTCTGCCCGCGCCCACGTACTCGCCTTCGGCCGGCTCGTACAGCGCGTCGCAGTCGGTGACCATCAGCGACGCGACGGCTGGGACCACTATCTACTACACCACCAACGGGACGACGCCCACGACCTCGTCCAGTGTGTACAGCGGCCCGATTACGGTGAGCGCGACAGAGACGCTGGAGGCGATTGCGGTCGAGACGGGATATGCCAACAGCGGGATTGCCACGGCGGCTTACACGATTAGCACGCCCGGCACTACATACATCAACTATCCCAGCGGAGGATTTACGGCCAGTAACTTGTCGCTGAACTATGGCGCATCTGTGACGGGGGGATTGCTACAACTGACCGACGGAGGAGCTAACGAAGAGCGATCCGCCTGGTATGCAACTGAAGTTCCGGTGCAGAGCTTCATAACCAACTTTACCTTCCAACTGTCGAATGCCACGGCGGATGGCATGACGTTTACCATTCAGGGCGACAACATCTGGGCGCTAGGCGATCCTGGAGGGGGTTTGGCCTATCAAGGAATTACTAACAGCGTGGCGGTGAAGTTTGACCTCTACGACAACTCAGGCGAGGGCAGCGACTCCACGGGGCTGTATATGGGCGGTGCTGCGCCCACGGTGCCCTCAGTGGATTTGAGTTCGACGGGGATCAATCTGCATAGCGGGGACACGATGAACGCGCAACTGGTCTATGACGGGACCAACCTGACTATGACGATTACCGACTCGGTGACCAATGGAACGGTGATGGAGGTGTTCCCGGTGAATATCCCCAGCGCCGTGGGAGGCGCTACTGCCTATGTCGGATTCACTGGCTCAACGGGGAATTTGACCGCGACCCAGAGTATTTTGTCGTGGACATATGTGAGCCCGGCAAGCAGTGCAGAAGCTTCGCTGCCCGCGCCTACCTTCTCGCCTGCGGCTGGCACTTACAGCACTGCGCAGACGGTGAACATCAGCGATGCGACGGCTGGAACAACAATCTACTACACCACCAACGGGACGACGCCAACGACCTCGTCCAGCGTGTACGGCGGCGCGGTCACGGTGAGCGCGACGGAAACGCTGGAGGCCATCGCAGCCGAGACGGGCTACACCAACAGCGCAGCGGCCAATGCAGTCTACACCATCAACACAGTGCTGCCCGCGCCCACTTTCTCTCCTGCGGCTGGCACTTACAGCACCTCGCAATCGGTGACCATTAGCGACGCGACGACGGGGACAACAATTTACTACACCACCAACGGAACCACGCCAACGACCTCGTCTAGCGTGTACGGCGGCGCGGTCACGGTGAGCGCGACGGAAACACTGGAAGCGATTGCGGTTGAGACGGGCTATACGAACAGCGCGGTTGCCACGGCGGCTTACATCATCAACCCATTACTTCCCGCGCCAACGTTCTCTCCGGCGGCTGGCACTTACAGCACCTCGCAATCGGTGGCTATCAGCGATGCTACGGCGGGGACAACGATCTACTACACCGCCAATGGGACGACGCCAACAACATCGTCGACGAAATACAGCGGGCCGATTACGGTAAGTGCGACAGAGACGCTTGAGGCGATTGCGGTTGAGACGGGCTATTCCAACAGCGGGGTTACCACGGCGGCTTACGTCATCGCTCCGGTGCTGCCCACACCCACGTTCTCGCCTGCGGCTGGCACTTACACCACCTCGCAATCGGTAACGATCAGCGACGCGACGGCTGGAACCACGATCTACTATACCACCAACGGGACTACACCCACGACCTCGTCCAGTGTGTACAGCGGCCCGATCACGGTGAGCGCAACGGAGACGCTGGAAGCAATTACAGTTGAGACTGGCTATGCTAACAGCACGGTTGCCACGGCGAGTTACACAATCGGCGCGGTAACCGGCTACATCAACTACCCCAGCGGCGGATTCACGGCCAGCAACTTGTCGCTGAACTATGGCGCATCTGTGACTGGGGGATTGCTGCAACTGACCGACGGCGGAGCCAACGAAGAGCGATCCGTCTGGTTTGCAACCAAGGTGCCGGTACAGGCCTTTACGACTAACTTCACTTTCCAACTGTCAAATGCCACGGCGGACGGCATGACATTTACCATTCAGGGCGAGAACATCTGGGCACTTGGTTATCCTGGCGGAGGTCTCGCCTATCAGGGAATAGCTAACAGCGTAGCGGTGAAGTTTGACCTCTATGACAACTCGGGTGAGGGCGGCGACTCTACGGGACTATATACAGGCGGTGCGGCGCCGACAGTGCCCTCGGTGGATTTGAGTTCGACGGGGATCAATCTGCACAGCGGGGACACGATGAACACGCAACTGGTTTATGACGGGACCAACCTGACTATGACGCTGACCGACACAGTGACCAATGGCACGGTGACGGAGGTGTTCCCGGTGAATATCCCCAGCGCCGTGGGAGGCACTACGGCCTATGTCGGATTCACTGGCTCAACGGGGGGTTTGACCGCGACCCAGAATGTATTGTCGTGGACATACTCAGCACCTTAGTTCGCCATCGCGCAGGCCAGTTGAATAGGCTAACCTGTCTTTATGAGTGCGATATTTCTTTTGCCTGGCCTGATCTCGCTTTATCTGGTCATCCGAGGACGGATTGTGACGGCATTTTTGTCCGTCTATCTTCCGGCGCTCTTGTTGCTTCCAGACGGATACGCGCTTAAGTTTCCTCACTTGCCTGCAATCTCCGCGGCCCAGTCGGCGTTGATTCCGATAGGCGCAGTGGCGTTGTATCGCCTCGCGCGGAACGGTTTTCCCACACTCATGGATATTCTCGTGGGCTTGTTCATCGTGAGCATTACCGCCAGCGAGGTTCTTCGCGAGCGTGTCATGAACGATGGCATCTTTGCCGCCATTATCGCCTTTATTTCTATCGCTCTTGCGTATGCGGCAGGACGCATGCTCATTGAGCCAGACCTCCGCCTTGTTACCGTCCGACGCATTGTCATCCTGATTCTGCTGTTGGGACCCTTCGGCCTGTACGAATGGCGGATGGGACAGAGCCTCTATGGTGTGATAGGAGCGCGGGTGTTCAATCTGGACGGTGTCCGCGCATTCGTTCAATTCAGATCCGGACGTGGAAGAATGGCGGCGTCCTTTAACGATGCCGAGTTGGCTGGAATCGTCATTGGCATGACCGCGGTTCTGAATTCGTGGCTTGTTTACCTGCTCAAATGGCGTCCGACCGCGAATCTTGGAAGGCGGCTTGCCTGGCTTGAGAAATACCATATCCCGGGCCTACTGCTGCTGCTGTATGTATTCCTTACGCAATCCCGTGGGCCAATGCTCGCCGTGGGAGTCGCCTACCTGATTCTGCAAATCCCAAAATTCAAAAACAAGAAAGCCGCAACAATTACAGTGGCAATTCTGATTGCCGCGGCAGGCGTGGCCGCGTTCCAGTACTTTTCTCACTATACGAATGTCTCCGACCCCGGTGCGGTTGCAAATGAGCAACAGGGCAGCGCGCTGTACAGGCGTCAAATGAACGAACTCTACCAACCCATTGTGAAACAGGGCGGGTTGCTTGGCTGGGGTGTGCTTAGCCGTCCAGTCCTTCCTGGCATGTTCTCCATCGATAACGAGTTTCTGCTTGTTCATCTCGCCTATGGCGATGCTGGATATATCCTCTTCGTGTTGATAGCAATGGAGTCGTTGCGGCGTCTGGTTGCGCGCGCATGGAGATTGCAATTGCAAGAACCGGAGGATCACGCCTTTGCCATTGCCCTGCTGGGGGCTATGGCTGTGTTCTGGATATCGATCACCACTGTGTTTATGGGGGAGCAATTGCCGCAGATTGCCTTCCTTCTGATTGGTTGGGGTCAGTCTGTTCTGCCGCCAGTCTCATCGGGGGATGCCGCGCGTTCCAGGTTCGCTTTCAGGCGGGTATTTAGTTAGGAATAGATTCCAGCTTAGTGCGCAGCGTAGAGATGGACGTCTCTCGCCAAAGGCGCACACGCTCGCATAGCGAGAATTGTGAGAGAGCATCGTAAGCTACGTTATCGCCGTCAATTTGGATAGATGCATCGGCGATCAGTATCTGTGCAATAGAAAACCCCGCTGGCAAGGCGGGGTAAGTATGCGTCGAACTCCATAGAGAAATCACCGCATGGTTCGCTCCATAATGTAACATAGCAGCATGAAGAAGCCTCCGGGTAACGCTGAATTCGTCCGCTTCACTCTAGCTATGAGGCACATCATGGGAGTGTCGAAAGTTACCATGACGCAGCGGAATGATGCGGCACGAAGAAAAGGGAGACAAGATAAGACTTCTCCCATTTCCCCCGTGTCCGCCGCATCAACTTCTCGCGCTACTTCGATAACTTAGGTACTGCACATCGCGTCTATCTTGACGGTCAGTCCGGTATACGTCAACGGCTATGAGCCGGACAGCGCGGACCTTGCATGCGTCACGGTCCAACATTCCCATGAGAATCGATTTGGTTTCCGCGAGCCCTCCATCTGTTACTGTGCGTTGTGTGCATCTTGCGTATGTGCTGGAACGCAGATTTCATTCACTTCCACGGAGCCGAGGTCTTGCCCGCTGGCCGGCCTGCTCCAGTTGCAATCCATAAGCGCAAGGCGAATCCGATTCAGCATGAACCACGCTGTCTTTTGCGTCACCCCTAAATGCCGCATGAGTTCGTAGGAGCTAACGCCGTTCTTGCAGTTCACTACCAGCCAAACCGCGGTAAGCCATTTATCAAGCGGAACGGGAGAATTCTCAAATATACTCTGGGTTTTTACGCTGAATTGTTTGTGGCATTTCGGATTCATACACTTCCATATCCGCCGGGTAGACAAGTATGAAACCCTCTTTGTCTCACAATGTGGGCAAGCAACCCCGTTTGGCCAGCGCATAGCTGCCACGAAGTCAATGCACGCCTGGGGATCAGAGAAATAGCGAGTAGCCTGGAGAAGGCTTCTAGATAATTCCGCGTTAATTTTCATGGCAAAGTTAATTTTCATGGCAAAACAAAAGAATCCAAAGATGTATGGTGTGACATCTATGTTATGCAACCGTAACCAACGGGGTTCCTGTGACCTATTGACCACTTATCCCTATTTCCGTCCTGTATATTCAGAAACGTGCGTTAGTAGGAGATGTACCTGTGACCAGCATCACTGCATAGGGCTGGCATGGAGTACAAGCATACTGCCTGGATTCCAAAGAACCTTTTGGTCCGACTTGAAGAAAGTAGCGAAACTGCATGAGTGGGTGTAGGTACCCGTTGGGTAATTTGGTAACTATGCCTCTTGGAATGTGGAGCGTAAGTGAGCCGGAAGATTGGCTCCGCTACTACTTGCAGCACGAAGTGTGCGTTCGCTCGTTCTCGATCTTCAAGATAAGATTCTGAGGAATGCAAGCCAAGAAAGACAAACTTGCTTGAGAGATTAGACCGCTTAAGCATTGCGATGACGGCGATGGTTCGTTTGGTTATAGCCAGACGTCAATTGTCATTTGGATACCTTGGTCTGCTATAGCCATAGCGGACGTTAGGACTTTATATGTCCGCGGATGGTCATATAACTCCAAAGGTCGGCAAGCAAACGATAGTAATAGGAGTTGGGCCATGAAAAGGGTATTTGCAGTATTTGCGGCGTGCATTCTGGCATTTCTTTTTACTTCCGCATCGGCGCAGACGTTGACACTGAACGACGGGACCATCGTGCAGGGCAGCACGAATCGAATGGGATTGAATATAGGAGCCATCGACTACTGGGATAGCGGACAGATTCTTAAGAACCTGATCGGATCCACCAACCCAGGGTTCGAGGCATTGCAGAACCGGCAGATATGGGCTCTGACGGCGGCTGGAAGCGCGACCACCTTCACCATTCCGGATCAGTACGATGGTGTTCCTCCGAACTACTGGGCGGGCGGCACGTTTACGGTTGTCGAATCGCAATCGGGCGGCGCCGAGCTTGGCTGCACGGGCGCCATAGCATCGAACACCGGCCCAAATTATCCGGTCGCAGGGGTGACGACATGGGTAGCTCCGGTGGTCACGGTTTCCACGGCGTGCGGCGCTTCCTTCAGCGTAGGCGACGTCGTTGTGATGAGCAGATCGACATTCCCTACGCCTGAGTCGTGGTGGGAAAGCGGGGCGCTGGGCGGAATGGCCGGGACAGTTACAGGCGGGGCGCAACTGCTTTCCGATACGACGGATCTCTGCGCGACCTGCGGTGCCCAATCTCTCAACATGAACGCTGCAACAGCGGGCTCCTCAGCGACTGCAGCCTGGTATTTTGACAGCGAGAACACAGATAACATTTTCGTTTTAATGAACGGCGCCTATCAGCTCACGTTCTGGGCCAAAGCCGCGTCAGGCACCCCTGTGCTGACCGCTTCGGCCAGCCGGGGTTCAAAGGGGGGATTCAACTGTGGCTTATACAAGCCGGCGCTGACGCCGAGTTGGGCGCAATATACATGGAACTGCACGGCCTCTGAATCGGCAGCATCCACGTCGCCGGGCACAGCTCAGGTGGCAATCAATGTGACGGGAGGTTCGGTCTATCTTGACAATGTCAGCTTTGAGAAGGGCGGCACCAATCCCAGCAACACCACGGTTCTTCGCGATGAGGTCATCGCGGCCCTGCAGAGCTACTATGGCCTGTCAATTGGAAGCAATCCCGGCATGTTTCGCTACTGGGTAAACCAGAACGGGGAAACCATAAGCAACTGGACGCAGCCTGATTACGCGCATGCGCCAAGCAGCGGGGGGACGGGCTATTTTGTCGGTCCGGGAGGAGCGGGAGTGGTGAGTCTTTCGCTTGAGGACTATCTCGCGATCTGCCAACTGCTGAATGCGGAGCCTTATCTTGAAGTTCCGGTGACCCTCTCCACGACGGACGCGGCCAACCTGATTGAGTTTCTCGCCAGCCCGTCGAGCACGGCTTATGGCAGCCGTCGGGCGGCACTGGGTCAAGCGAATCCATGGACCAGTGAGTTCAGCAAAATTCATCTTTCCTTCTGCAATGAATGCTGGAACGGGCAGTCCTTTAGCGGCCAATCGCTTGCCATGAGGAGTACTGCGCCTAACTCTGAGTATTATTACGACTACAGCGTGCGGACCCGTGACATTTTTGCCGCTATGCGCGCAGATAGCTATTACTCGGCGCCTTCTTTCGATCTGGTGATGAATGCGCAGACGGGTGTCAATTACTCGATGGACACAGCGATCCAAAGAGCCCGCCCCGATTCGATCGAGATCGAGGGATACACGTATGGCTCGGTGAGCAGCTTCGGCACAGACTCCGCTCTGTGGCAGCCTGCGATGGTCGAACCCTACGAAAAGGTGACCAATCCCACGGATGTCTATAACTTCTATCAATCTGTCCACGACTATCAGTCGCAGACGACCTGCGGAGGGACGGGCACGGCTGCCTGCAAAGTCAATGTGTACGAGTGGGGCCAGGGCACAATCGCCGGCAGCCTCGACCAGACACACTTGGACTACGTCAATGCCGGAGCCGGCGAGGGCGTGGTAATGGCTTTGCAGCCCCTGCTGAATATGCAATACTACGGCATCCGCCCTCAATCGTTCTTTTCGCTGACCGAATTCAAGAACGGCGGGCCGAATGGATTGACAAGCAAACTGTGGGGCAATGTTGTAGACATGGGCGGCGCGACGAATAACGTCCGCCCGGAGTTCCTTGGTGTGCAACTGGCGAACCAATCGATTATCGGCCCCATGTATTCCTGCCCGATCGCCGGCAACCTGACGTATAACTTTGCGGGATCGCCGAACGGTATCGCCCCTTTGCCGGCACTCAACAATGTTCCCTATCTCTACGCGTTCTGCTTTGAAAACGGGACCAAGCGGTCTCTGGTCTTGATCAACACCGATCTTTCCAGCAGTCACACTATCGGCTTTGCCGGGACCAATCCTCCGCAGGGAACGGTTACGCAAAGGCAGTTTGCTCCTGCCGAATTGGACGACATGAACGAGGCGCCAACCGGAACCGCCACTAACCTGACGCCGGATACGGTAGCCATCGAAATGTCCACACTCTCCAGCCCAGGCTCGATTACACTGCCACCCTTCTCCGCTACTGCGCTTGATTACAGCGCGTCAGGTTCGACAGCCGCGGCAGCTCCAATTTTTAGTCCCGCGGCGGGCAGCTACACCATCCCGCAATCGGTAACCATCAACGATGCGACATCGGGGACAACAATTTACTACACCACCAACGGGACGACACCCACAACGTCATCCAGCGTATACAGTGGCGCGATCACGGTAAACTCGGCGGAGACGCTGGAAGCAATTGCAGTCGAGACGGGCTACACGAACAGCGCAGTCTCTACGGCGGCTTACACCATCGCTTCGGCACTGCCCGCGCCAACATTCTCGCCGGCTGGCGGCTCGTACAGCGCGCCACAATCCGTGACCATTGGTGATGCGACGGCTGGAACCACTATCTACTACACCACCAACGGGACTGCGCCCACGACTTCGTCCAGCGTGTACAGCGGCCCGGTTACGGTGAGCTCGACGGAGACGCTGGAAGCTATCGCGGTCGAGACGGGCTATACCAACAGTACGGTTGCCACGGCGGCTTACACTATCGCTGCGGGTTTACCCGCGCCCACTTTCTCGCCGGCGCCCGGCACCTACACTTCGCCACAGTCGGTGACCATCAGCGACGCGCAGGCGGGTACAACAATTTACTACACCACCAACGCGACGACGCCCACGACTTCGTCGACCCAGTACATGGGCGCGATCTGGCAGAGTTCCACGCAGACGCTGAAGGCTATCGCGGTTGAGACGGGCTATGCCAACAGCGCGGTAACAACGGCGGCTTACATGATCGCTCCTGTGCTGCCCGCCCCCACATTCAGCCCGACGGGCGGTGGCGCCTCCTGGGCCACTTTTACCACACCGCCATCGGTAACGATCAGCGAAACGCAGGCGGGAACAACCATCTACTACACCACAAACGGCACCACGCCTACGACCTCGTCGAGGTTGTATACGGGCCCGATTACGGTGAGCTTGACGGAGACAATTGAGGCCATCGCAGTCGAGACCGGTTATACGAACAGCCCCATGAGCTCGATGTTGTACACCATCGCACCGATCCTTCCGACGCCAACCTTCTCGCTTGCGGGAGGCAATTACACCACCTCGCAATCGGTGACCGTGAGCGACGCGACGGCTGGCACAACCATCTACTACACCACCAACGGGACTGCACCCACCACGTCGTCCACCAAGTATACGGGCGCGATCACGGTGAGCTCGACAGAGACTCTGGATGCGATTGCAGTCGCGTCGGGCTCCTGCAACAGCGCGGTTGCAACTGCGGCTTACACCATCAACACGGCACTGCCCGCGCCCACGTTTTCTCCGGCAGCTGGAACCTACACCACATCGCAAACGGTCACCATAAGCGACGCGACGGCCGGAACAACCATCTACTACACCAACAACGGGACGACGCCCACCACTTCGTCGAACGTTTATAGCGGCCCGATCACAGTGAGCTCGACGGAGACGCTGGAGGCGATTGCGGTTGAGACTGGCTATACCAACAGTCCTGTAACCACGGCGGCTTACACGATCGCACCCATGCTGCCAGCGCCTGCGTTCAGCCTAGCTCCCGGCACTTACACCACATCACAAACGGTCACCATGAGCGACGCAACGGCTGGCACAACCATCTACTACACCAACAACGGGACGACGCCCACCACTTCGTCGAGCGTGTATAGCGGCCCTATCACGGTGAGCACAACGGGGACGCTGGAAGCCATCGCAGTCGAGACGGGCTATACGAACAGCACGGTCGCTTCGGCGGCTTACACGATCGCACCCATGCTGCCAGCGCCTGCGTTCAGCCTTGCTCCCGGCACTTACACCACATCGCAAACGGTCACCTTCAGCGACGCAACGGCTGGGACAACGATTTACTACACCACCAACGGAACGACGCCTACGACTTCGTCCAGCGTGTACAGTGGCGCGATCACAGTGAGCGCGACCGAGACGCTGGAAGCAATTGCAGTTGAAACGGGCTATACGAATAGCATGGTAGCCACGGCGACGTACACCATCAGCGCGTCTGGCACCAGCTACATCAACTATCCCAGCAGCGGATTCACGGCCAGTAGCCTGTCGCTGAATAACGGCACGACAGTGTCTGGCGGAGTACTCCAGGTGACGGACGGAGGAACCGGGGAAATGCGGAGCGCCTGGTCTACGACAAAGGTTCCCGTGAGCAGCTTCACCACCGATTTCACATTCCAGATGCTTGCCGCGACTGCCGATGGAATTACCTTCACAATTCAGAATGATCCCAAGGGAATATATGCTCTCGGATCTGGCGGCAGCGGACTTGGCTATCAGGGCATTCAGAACAGCGTGGCCCTGAAATTCGACATCTACAACGATGCCGGTGAAGGCGCGGATTCAGTCGGGGTGTACACAGACGGTGCGGCTCCTACGGTGCCGGCAACAGATCTAAGTTCAACCGGAATTATGCTGTCAAATGGCGACCTGATGCATGTTCATATTGTGTACAGCGGAATGGAATTTACTGGGACGTTAACCGACACAAAGACGGGAGCCAGCGTTACAAAACAATTGGAGATTAATATTACGAGCATCGTCGGCTCCAACACGGCTTATGTAGGTTTCACGGGCAGTACTGGATCAATGACCGCGGTACAGAATGTCACAAGTTGGTCATATACGGCTCCATAGGAAGACCATGATTCAGATAGACTCAAACAACGGGCGGCTATCCCTTTCGATTGCCGCCCGCTGCGCATTCAGAAAACCTGGCCGAAATGGATTCAGATCTATCGTCGGTTGGCGCTTCGCATTAACTGTCCTCTCCGCCGATCCACACTTCAAAGCCTATCCGCGCCACGCGTGGCATTGCGAGAGTGGTCGTCGGAGTCTTGGCAACCTCAATCTAGCGGTTAAGCAGATTCTCGCCTGCGGTAAACATCTGGAAACGCTTGCCAAAATTGTGCGAAGCGTATACGTCCAGCCGGAAATACCCGTGCGGCAGGTCGGTATTGGCTGCGCCGTCAAACTGCCGACCGCTTAGCCGGCTTTGCAGGTTGAGGGTTTCAATACGCTGTCGCTATCTTCCACAGTCAGTGTCGAAGCTGCCTGAGCACCCCAAGTGCAATGGACTTGACAATGCCGAGACGAGCACCACCATGCCGCCGAGCATTGCTTGTAGATGCCTCCGCATGTCGGCCGCTTTCAGAAAGAGCAGGTTTTCCGGCGCTTTGTATCTTGCAACTTGATCGGAGGCTCTTTACCAAGCCGCCCGATTGGAGGTTGGAAGGACCTGTGACGCAACGTCTCCACCGGCTTCAACCGGCGCGCCTCTCCTTGTACTCGATCAGTTTCTGCGTTCGTTTCATTCTCTTGCCCAGTTCATATTGCAGTTGTCCCATCAAGATGGGCACCTGTTGCAGGTGCGAGTGAAGTCCATAAAGCAGCAGGACACCGGGAGTAGCTCTCTTCCAGCGAGCCTTCCAAGCCGATCGCACTGACAATACCGAAAGCAAGGCAAGCCAGAGTCCGATGGGGAGCGCTCCGAAGAGCAGGACGGCCACAAAGGCGGCTGCCAACGAAACAAGCCACCAGCTTCCGCGTATCAAGTTTCGTCTGCGGTCGGAGGTCCAGAACGGATCATTGCTGCTGCGGAAGCGCTCGGAGACTTCGGCATAGGCATGACCGGCCCGAGTGGCGCGCCTCCAGTACTGGCTCCAGGTGGTGATCTGCAAATCGTGTCCCGTCATCGGGCAGTCGATGTGGAGTATTCCGTATCCCCGCGCTCTGATCCGCCGGCAAAGTTCGGGCTCCTCTCCCGCGATCAGCCTCTCATCGAAGCCTCCTGTTTCCAGCAGAACCTTGCGGCGCATCAGCACGTCCCCGCCGCAGAATTCCGCACGCCCTGGCGGATACACCCAGTCGAGGTCGAGAATGCGGTTGTAGACCGATGCCTCGGGATGGATCTCGCGGCGATGCCCCCACACGGCCGCAATCGAAGACTCCCGGAATAATGCGTCACACGCCGCCCGGGCAAAAGCCGGATGCAGCACTGTATCTCCGTCCAGAAAGAGGATGAGGTCGGATGCCGCGCGCCGCCAACCGGCGTTGCGCCCGATCGCAGCGGTCGGCCGCTCAGGGCGAACCTCGATCACCGTTGCTCCGTATCGGGGAGCCAGCTCCTGGCTGCCATCTGTCGAGGCCGAATCGACATAGATGACCTCATTCACGGCAACGCCTCGAATCTGTTGAATGGACTGAAGACACGCGGCAAGCCGCTGCCCTTCATTGCGCCCAATCACGACAATCGAAATGGACGGCTGAGGAGCATCCTCGCGCAGGTTCGAAAAGCTTTCAGAATTGTCCTGCATGCACACCCCGCTCACGCGCCGACTTGGCATACACCAGTTCTTCGCTCACCACCGTCGATGCGGTTCTTCGTGGAAGCACCCGCGCCGGAACTCCGACAGCAATGCAATTGGACGGCACGTCGGTGATCACAACGGCATTGGCTCCGACCAGCACATCGTCCCCGATTCGAATCGGCCCCAGAATTTTGGCGCCAGCGCCAATATCCACGCGGTTCCCGAGAATCGGCGCTCCGCGATGGCCGGTATTCTTCAGTCCCACGGTTACTCCGTTGCGAATGACGCAGTCGTCTCCAAAGACAGCATCGCCGCTGATGACGATCCCTCCAAAATGGTCGATGCGGAATCGCCTTCCCAGCGTTGCCTCACAGGGAAGTTCAATGCCCGTCAGCACTTCGGAAACTGGCTTCAACACCTTATAGACAAACGAGAAAGGCATCCTCAGCCAACTCCAGCGAATGGTGTAGCGCCAGCGTCCATAGCGGTACACAGCCATGGCCCACAAACCCTGACGGGAAAGTTGACGGCAGTGCGTGCGCCAGTCCTCACGGATATTCTCGAACAAACTCAACCTCTCCGAACAGTTCCTTCACGGAAGACGCGTCCTCGGAATGACCGTTGCCTTCGTTCTGTTCTTACTCGCATCGCGAGGTCCGCGTTTGTCTACCGATTGTAAACTCTCCTCGGATTCACAATACGAGGAAGGTTTGCCGACTCCGGCGATCGCCGCCATGCTGTGCTCTGCAATCCTTGGGCAGTCCATCAAGTTAGCCGGAATTCCAGTGTTGTCCTCACGGTCGCGCATGATGCGCTTCTTAGCCGCAGCTGAATTCAACGCGCCTGGCTGGCGGTAACCGCCCGCGCGGGCACACCCACCACCGTCGCTCCCGCCGGCACATCGCGGGTGACAACTGCGTTGGCGCCCACGGTGGCGCCGTCTCCTATAGTTACGCCGCCCAGCACGGTCACGCCACGGCCGATCCACACCTCGTTGCCTATCACGATGGGACGCGCAATGTGGATGGAATCGCGAATCGCCTGTCCCTGCATCCGGGAGTGATTCGCGTCGCGTATGCTTGAGTACTCTCCAATCATCGTGCCATCGCCTATGGTGATCGCGTCTCGCGAGACAATGTGAACTCCTCGCGAAATCACGACTCCGTTGCCGATCTGGATCGAGCCGCTCTCCTCTGTTTCCAGATATAGGGCGGGATACAAGAGCACGTCCAGTCCAACGCGAATCATGCCCGTGCCATGCACTTCCGCCGGCCCCATCACCACGACCGACGAATCGAGCGGCGACGCCATGCTGGACGAAAGCAGAGCGTGATTGCGGATGCGGCCCAGGTGCAGACGCAAACCGGATGTCGCCCGGTAGAGCGACGATACTAGCGATGTAAGCAAAGACTTAAACAGTCGGCGCATTTTGTTAGCGGGCATATCGATGTCCGTCTTCCCATGTCGCATCTTTCACCACGGCTGCGCCGGTGAAAAGCGTCCTCCCAGGGTATCGCGCCACGCCTGGCTCAAAATCGCGATCAGGCGCCGATCGGCGCTTGCACTGGCGCGACGATCTGAATCCTTGCTCCACCGTCTGCGCTGCGACCGCAGCCAATACCAGACAGCCTCCACCACCATCGCCAACCATGCGGACAATCCATGATGTTTCCGATAGTAGAGCAGCATGCTGCGCATGCGCCAAAGTGTAAGCTGTGCTCCGGTTCGCGACATTTGGAGCGACTGAATCTGACGTGAGGACTCGCCCCCAATATGCACCACGACGATTTCCGGCCAATACCAGATCGAGTATCTTGCTTTCTTGATGCGTTTGCAAAAATCGACCTCCTCGTAGTACAGAAAAAAGCGCGTGTCGAATGGGCCGACGGCCGACATTGCCTCAGCGCGTACGATCGAGTACGCGCCTGGAACCCAGTCAACCTCCGCAGGCTCCATTTCGTTGGCCCACGTCCGGTCGGCTCGGCCAAAGAAACGCGATCGGGGAAAGCGCGCAGCAAACCCGGAAAGTACAATCAAGTCGCTTACGACCGTGGGAAACATGCGCGCCGAAGGCTGCCACGAACCATCGCGCCCGATTAGCCGCCCACCACCAAGTCCTGCGCGCGGGTTCGCGTCCATGCAGGCCACGGAGAGAGCAAGTGATCCTTCGCTCAGAAATGCATCAGAATTGAGGAGAACAATATATCGCCCAGCCGCCGACTGAAAGCCGAGGTTATTTGCCGGGCCAAATCCGAGATTGACCTCGCTCTGTATTAACAGCACAGCAGGAAACTCCTGCTCGATCATCTTGGCAGAGCCGTCGGTCGAAGCGTTATCGACCACAATAACCTGAACGCGTAGCGAGCCCGCCTCGCGATCGACTGAGCGCAGGCATTCCCGCAATACATCGCGCGTGTTGAAAGACACAATCACGATGGAGACGTCGAATTCGGATAAGGCGGAACTTAGGGCACTCATAGCCGTCCTAGGTGTTGATGGGGGCGTACTCTCGAAATGCACGCGCCAGTAAGCCCACATTTTCAGGCAGATTGTAGAGTTCGAGTACACGCTTGCAACCCGCAATCCCAAGGCTGCGGCGCAGTATTGGATCTACGATGAGCCTTTCCAATGCCGAGGCCAACTCCTCGGCCGATGAGGCAGGAACAAGCAGCCCATCTAGGCCGTCGCGAATCAATTCTGGAATTCCGGCAATGCACGTGCTCACGCATGGAACCTCCATGGCCATTGCCTCCATCAAAGCCACAGGCACGCCTTCGGCAAAACTAGCAAGAGCAAAGATATCCGCGCGACCGAGCAACTGCTGTATGTCGTTATGGCTCTTTGCTCCCTCAAAGACTACAGGAAGGCAGTTCCGCTCAGCGAACGCTTCCAAATGTTTTCTGTCTTGACCCGTGCCCACCAGACGCACCTGGAGCGAATAGCCCGCATCGCGCAATATGGCACAAGCGCGCAACAGAATGAGCTGGCCTTTCGATGGAACTAACCGGCCTACACACAGGATTTCCACGGCGCGCTCCGGCTCAGGCCGTTCGCGCATTGGAAAGAATATATCCGTATCTACCCCCAGCCGCACCACATGCATTTTGTCCCAGTGCTCCGGAGCTGCGATGCGCATCAACTGGCTTCGGCAGAAGTTGCTGATACAGAAGATAAACGTGGCGCGTTCGATTTTTTGGCGAAGACAGAATTTCTCCACATCGTAGAACTCGTCTGGACCATGCACGGTAAGGGAGTAAGAGAAACCCCATGCCATCGACGCGATCATACCCACCGTCGCCACAGGCCCGCAGAAGTGAATGTGAAGATGGCGATGACCACGGGAACGCATCCAGTCACCAAGAATGAGTGCCTCAGCGAAATAAAAGGAGGCAAAAAGTGTTGCTTTGAGATCCCATCGTCCCAGGCGCAACGCAGCCGCCAACCCGCGGCCAATGACCGTCGGTCTCTGCAGGAGCGTCTTTGCGGCAACCGCCGCTGCACGCACGGCTCCCGCCGACTTGATGTAAAACGTCTTCTCGGCCTCCTCGACTTCATCCGCAGGCATCGACGCGCGCGCACGGTCGGGTGAGTTGATAGAGGCAACCTCAACAGCGAAGCCCTGTGTTCTCAATTCCCGTATTTCGTTTAGAAAAAAAGTGTGCGAGATAGCTGGATAGCGGCTCAGAAGATAGACAAGCCGGCGCGACGACGGCGCCTCCGGGGTCTTCTCCGCCGAGACCCGCGTGAAAGGCGACGCATCAGCGCGCATTTCTCGATCCAGGACCATCGCTGGACTCACTGCGTACGGCGTTGCGTTTTGGGAACTAGCATCCATGCGTGACGAGACCTATTTTCAGTTATGCTGGGAAACCGCGGCGGGAGAAACTAGCTCATCGTTGACTTCTATCGGAAGATCCTGCTTTGCGGCAAGCGAGCGATAAATCTCGATCACCTGGTCGATTTTCCGCTGCCAATCAAAATTGCGAACTGCCCTTTCGCGTCCGGCTGCGCCCATGGATTGGGCCAATCCGGGGGAATCTGCCATCTTCTGCATCGCTTCGGCAAATCCGGCAACCAGGCCCGAGTAACTGACTGGCTCGACAAGGATCCCGCAAGATGCGTCGAGGTAGTCGGCCGGACCGCCCCATCGAGTGGCGATTACGGGCTTACCCATGGCCATAGCCTCAAGCACAACGGCTCCCCCGCATTCGTAGAGACTTGGCAAGAGCAGCGCATCGGCGGCTCGCAAGCGAGCAGCGCACTTCGGCTGCGGCTGCCAGCCGATGAAATGAATGCGGTGCTCGACACCCAGTTCCGCGGCCAAGGATCGCCATGCTTCCAACATGGGGCCATCGCCTATGACTTCGAGTTCGGCAGATGGAACATTTTTCAGCGCCCGGATCACGACATCGAGTGCCTTCCAATCCACGAGACGCCCGATGAATACAAAGCGAGGAATCGCGCTCTTTGCGTCATTGGACGAGCCTTGCCACACGCCGATGTCGATCCCGTTCTCTACAAGTTCAATGACTCTGCCGCGTATTCCCGAGGGCAGTGCCTGGCGCGTGCGGCTATTGGCTACCAACACCACGCTTGCGTTCTTCTTTCCTGGCAGGAGTGTGTTGCCTGTATTCGTAAACAGCCGGGCGAAGGCAACCGCGACGCGGCTCATCCACGCCTCAGAGCGGCGAAACGCCGGCGGGTATTCCATGCCGCCATTCAGGGGTCCGATCACTACAGGAACTCCCAATCCAAACATTACGGAAGGAAAGCGCGGAGCAACCGGAATGGGCTGATGAATCACATCGACCCGGTGGACGCGGATCAGCCGGCACACGATCTTACGCTGACAGAATTGCGTGATGAGCTGGTTGACAAGCCCCAACGTGGATTCCGCCAATCGCCTTGGCAGGTAACCGCTCAGACGATAGAGCAGCTTCTGAATCCACAGGTCGGGAACAAACAGAATCCGGTCCGTGTCCTGCGGAAACAGCGCGAGCACTTCGCTTCGCGTGCGCGTGTGCGCAACCAGCCAGCACTGGACGCCGCGAGACCGCAACAGGCGAAAGTAGTGAACGGGAAGGATGGCCTCGCCGCCGAAGCGTGTCGAGGCGTGTTCGGCAACGACGCAGATTCTCATAGGAGCTCACGTGGTACGGAAGATTTGGTAATACCCCATGGCGTCGAGCATTTTTTTGAAAGCCAGTTCCCGCGCATAGTGTGCCGGTGTCAGCTCTACAAATGAAATGACTCTGCCTGGCTGGATGTGCGTGGCCCCGCCATCCAGCATCCCAGCTTCGCGAGCCGCGTGCAGCCACCACTTAGCTTCGCCGCCCGCGTGAAAGCATTTCAAGCCTGCCCAGAGTTCCGATCTGAGAATGCGCAGGCCGCTCACTCCAAGTTTCGTCCTCACTCGTTTTGCCGGGGAACGACGCCAGCATTTCCAGTATGCCGGGTCGAGATGCCCACCACCGACTCGCATCGCCAGAGCCGCCCACACAATCGCTTCCACGTGCATAATACGCGGAAGCTTATTGCCGCCGAGTCTGCCCACCAGCCAGTCGAGCCAGTCCAAATCCGCCGAAGCGCGCCAGTGCGCGACTCCAATGTCTACATGATGGGCAAGCCGAAACCCGGCGTCGATGGCCGTCCTCACCACATCAGGCGGATAGAGGCAGTTCGGACGCTGCCACATCAACAGCAACCCGCTTTGAGGAGTTTGCTCGAACTGAAAGCGGTTGGGAAAGTACAGGTCCGGGTCGAGCAGCACGAGTTCTTCACCGGAATCGCTCAACAGCAGCGGGTCGGTAATCTTGCGCCAGCACGGATGACCGCGGCGAAAAGCGCGCAGGTTGCTGTGCTCTGCGAAGAGCGCATCCTCGCGCGCAACCATGTCTTGCTCCGCATACACAGTCCACCGATGCGTCCTGGAATCGAGAGCCGCCATGGTCTCAGACAACTCCTCTTTATCCTGCGGGGAGTCCGTGATGAGACGCAGGTGAAGCGTTTCAACCGAATTGCGAAACAAGCTCTCCAGCGCATCTCTGGCATAGCTCAGCGAGCGCGGTGAGAGCACCATATACACGTGACGAGTGGGCATTGGGCAATTCCCTCGTTAGCTGGCGCAGGCCGCGGCTTCATGCTCAGCGATCTCGGCCGGATTGGATCGTTCCAGGCGGGCGCGGAGTTGCGCCGCCATAACCCGTATGTTCGGTTCCCGGAATACCAGGTCGTGATCACCGGGCAGTTCGTACACCTCGACTCCGCCCTCCGCAAGTGGAGTCCATCCCAAATCTTGCGGGAGCCGGGGATCCGGCTGGACAGAGGTGCGGAAGAGCGTCACCTGTCCACACCAAGGCCGCAGCTGGTAATTCATTGCTGCCACATAACTGATATCGTCAGTACTCTTTATAAATGAAGGCACGGAACGAAATCCCATAGCAGCCGCCACCACGTAAACCCGGCGTAGAGTTCGCGTGTACAACTTTTCCCAGAGGTAACTAGCCATTTCCCTCAGCGATAGATTGGAGATATTTCCCAAGAATCGCCCGATACGGCGATTGAGTTGCACCCTGACGGGATCGTGCCGCTGCGTCAGAGAAATTGAATCGCGCTGACGGCTATCGAGCATACCGAGAAGTTCTACCTGCTCACCCAGCGCACGCAACCGATGCGCGATTTCGAGAGCCACCATACCTCCAAAGGAATATCCGAGAAAGTAGTATGGTCCCTCTGGCTGGATTTTCCGGATCTCGTCCAGGTAATATGCCGCTTGATCTTCAAGGAAGAGAAGCGCTGGCCGCCCAGCCAGCAGTGACTGCGCTTGTATTCCGTAGATTGGGTGGTCGGTCCCGACCAGCATGGCAAGCTGGTAGAAGCGAATAATATTTCCTCCTGCGCCGTGAATGATAAAAAGGGGGGCCGCAGACCCGCGCGATTTCATAGGCACGATGGAGGAAGTACAGTCGGCGCCAAGGCGCTTCCCGACCATATCTGCCATTCGTTCGACCGTGTGGCCTGAGAAGAGCACGGCCAGACCAAAATCGAGTGAATACGTCTTATTGATTCGGGAAACGATTCGCATTGCTGTCAAAGACTGTCCACCGAGGTCGAAGAAGCTGTCTCGAACACTCAGGTTTCTAAGCCCCATCGCCGTCTCCCAAATTCCAGCAATTTGCAGCTCCAGTGCATTGCGGGGCGCCACATGATCTTCCCTCACTTTGGCGTCCGCGGGCGCTGCCTGGTTAAGGCCGTAACTCAAATGGCCATTCCCATTGGCGGCCTGTTCGGCAATATAGCCTTCTGCCTCGCCGTTTGATGAAATCATGGGCTGGTACGCGCCTTCTCTGCGGGCAGGCGCTTCCATCACGGGACTCTTCGCATCCGACAGCATGGACTCAAGGGTCTGGACATAAAGCCGCAGGATGCGCTGGATGGTTGAATCGCGGAAGAACCCTGGATTGTATTCCAACTGCAGACGCGGGCCTTCTGTGCGCTCCACGATGCTCAACATCAGATCGAACATGGTCCCCGGACTGACGGAGCGCAAGGGAACGATCTGTAGAGAAGGCGTAAACTGTGCCTGCATGAAGGCTTTTTGATAGATGAAATAGACCTGAAGCGAAATCTGGTTTTGCTCGGATGAGAAGAATTCGTCTTCGTTCAGATCCTCAAAGGGGAGGTTCTGATGAGCCACCGCGCCGAGCGCCCAACTGCGGACGCGCTCGAGAACCGTGTAGAAGCTGTCCCCCTCCTCCATCTTCATCCGGATGAGTTGAGGATTGGAAAAGGGACCGATCAGGTCTTCGGTCTCCTGGCGCCTGTTGGCGCAGGGCGTGCCGATAAGAATGTCTCCCTGGCCGGTCAGCCGGCTGAGCGTTGCCGCGTAGACAGACAGCAGCAACATATAAAGCGTCACTCCCTGCGCGGCGCAGAAATCCCGCGCTCGCTGTACCTGTTCCGGGGCCAGCAAGAGAGTCTCAATCGCGCCCTGTTCTTCTTCTCCGCCACCGGGATAGTCACGCCGGATGAAAAGCGGTGTGAAGTTTCCACCAAGAGTCTCGCGCCAGTACTTCAGGGACCCTTCGTGCTCCTTCCCCTTCCTTATCTGGTCTAGCCAGACCGCGAAATCACCGAACTGGATTGGCAACCCCGGCAGCTCGGGGGGAACCTGTCGCATCAGACCGTCGTAGATTGCGGCAAAGTCCCGAAGCACTACTCCGTTCGACCATCCGTCGCAGACACTGTGGTGGATGGTGACAAGGAGAATATGCTCGTCAGCTCCCATTCGTATCGCCCTGGCGAAGATGAGCGGCCCTGCTTCCAAATCCATCTGGATACGGGCTTGTCGCTGGATGGTGGCGCTGGCTTGCTCCTGGCGTGCATGGTTCGGCAGATGCTGCAGCTCTTCTACCGGAACGGGAACCTTAAAGGGTTGATGAATCACCTGCGACAGCCGGCCATCCACTAGTTCAAAGGTGGTACGCAATGATTCATGGCGGTGCACAAGTTCACCCAGCGCAGCAGCCGCGAGATTGTGATCGAACTCTCCCCGGCAAGTGCAAGCGATCGGCATGTTCAGAGCGTGATTGCCGAGGTGCATCCGGTGCAGCAGCCAGAAACGTGCCTGGCTCGGTGTCGCCGGCATCACGAAAACGTCAGGATCTGCTTCTGCCCTGCCGCTCTTGCCTTCCTGAGAGCGAGCTTTCTTTTCCGTTTTGTTTGGCATCGCGCTTACTTTCTCCGAAAGTCCTTGCGGGAAACAGCGGAAATCGCAGGGCTAGAGGGTACTGGTTCCAGGCTTGAGGTTCTGGATTCACTAAGAACACTCGACAGATTGGCGATGGTTCTGTGCTGGAAGATTTGCGCAGGCTGGATAGGCAGACCTTCGCGTCCGGCGCGCACGGAGATCCGGAAGATGAGGAGCGAATCGGCTCCCAGCTCAAAGATGCTGTCGGTAATACTGACTTGCTCCAGTTGCAAAACATCCGCCCAGATAGCCGCCAACTTTTTTTGCTCAGGCGTTTCTGCCGGGGTGAATGTTTGCTTCTGTGTCTTGCCGGTGAAAGCCGGATATGGCAGAGACTTGCGGTCGATCTTGCCGTTTGCGGTGCGCGGCAACGCGGGCATCACCGTAATAACAGCCGGGCGCATGTACTCGGGCAGCTTCCTGGAAAGCAAAGAGTAGAGTTGCGCGTCTAGATCCGCAGGAGGCTGGGCCGGCGTCAAGTCCACCCAGGCCGCGAGCCTCCTGTCTCCCCGTCCAACTTCGACCGCTGCAACCACAGCATCGCGCACGGCGGGATGTTCGGCCAATGCGCTCTCAATTTCGCCCAGTTCAATCCGGAACCCTCTTACCTTTACCTGGAAATCGGTTCGGCCCAACAGCTCGATGTGACCGTCCGATAGCCAGCGAGCCAGATCGCCGGTCCGGTATACACGCCCTTCGCCAAACGGATTCGGCAGAAACTTCTCCGCAGTCAATTCAGGTCTGTTCCAGTAACCGAGCGCCAGCCCCGCGCCACCGATAAACAGCTCACCTATAACGCCCACCGGAACCGGATGCAGGCGCTCATCGAGCACATAGAACTGGGTATTGGCGATGGGCGGTCCAATCGGCACTGGGCCGGGCTGTTTTTCGAGCCGCGTGGCCGACGACCATATGCTCGTCTCAGTCGGCCCGTAGACGTTCCAGACCTCATCGCTCGCGGCCAGCAGCGAATCGGCCAGATCGCGGGGCAGGGCCTCGCCGCCACAGAGAACTTTCAGGCGCGGCTGCCCTTTCCACCCCGCCTCCAGCAGAAGCCGCCAGCCGGCCGGAGTAGCCTGTAGCACGGTTGCCTGGGATTGCTCCAGCAGCTTAAGCAGACGAAAGCCGTCAAGAACCTCCTCTCTGTTCGCGATCGCCAACCGGGCGCCAGCGATCAGAGGCAAGAAGAGTTCCAGCGCCGCAATATCGAAGGACAGAGTTGTAACGGCGACCAGCGTGTCACTGGCGCTCAGGCCCGGTTCCCGCTCCATGCTGCGAAGCAGGTTGTGCAACGCCCCGTGGTCGATGGCTACGCCCTTAGGCCGGCCCGTGGATCCCGACGTATAAATCACATACGCGAGGGAATACGGCGCGATTGTCGAGTCCAGGTCCGCGCCGCTCTCCCGCGCCCACAACCTCTGCTCGGTATCCAGGCAAACCACCCGCGCGCTGGTGCGCAGACGCGAAGCCAGATGTTCCTGGGTGAGTACCAGAGATGCCTGGGCGTCCGCCAACACGAGTTCCAGACGGCTGACGGGATGGCTGGGGTCGAGCGGCAGATACGCCGCGCCCGCTTTGAGCACACCGAACACCGCGCCAAGCATGTGGAGGGAGCGCTCCAGGCATACGCCTACCAGCGCGCCTTCCCGAATGCCCTGGCGGCGCAAGTGCCGCGCCATCCGGTTGCTGTATTCATTGAGCTGGCGGTAGGTCCACTCCTCACCTTCGCAGACCGCTGCAACTCGATTGGGAGTTTGGGCCGCATGCTGCTCGAACATCCGGTAGACCGGCTCGAACCGGCCAAAGTCCACTGCAGTGCGGTTCCACTCGTCGATCACGAGCCTCCGCTCACTCTCTGCCAAAATGTCGAGATCCTCGACTTGCTGGTTTGCATCCGCTGCGATCCCCCCCAAGATCGCCGCATACGAAGTTAGCCATCGTTCGAGGGTGCTTTGGTCGATCAGGTCCGTGTTGTAGTCACAATGCAGGAGGAGGTCGCCTGAGGATTCGACCACGTTCAGGAAGAGATCCGTGTTCACAAATCGTTTCGGATTCGGCTGCACCTCGGCTTGCAAACCCTCGAAATGAAGATTGGTTCCCAATTTTTCGAGATTGAATTGAACTTCAATCAACGGCAAGCGGCTGGAATCGCGCGGAATCGGCAACTTTCGCAGCAGCGTGCCGTATGTGAATTCCTGATGATCGTAGGCATCGAGGAGCTGTCCGCGCGTAGCGGCCAAGTGCTCTTTAACCAGACAGGCGTTCGGCAGCACGCTCAAAATCGGCAGGAAGTGTACACAATGCCCAACGAGGCTTGCATCATCGAACAGAGCCTGCCCAGCGGCGGAGATGCCGACTACCACTTCGGATTGGCGCGTCAGGCGATGGAGTAGGATCTGAAACGCCGAAAGCAGCATAATGTACTGCGTGCAACCCAGGAGAGAGCTCGCTTTCCTCAGTTCCGCAGATAGTTCCGCACCCAGCGACTTGCGGAGCGTGGCGCCCTGGTAGGTCTTCATGGCCGGATGCGGCCGATCCGTCGGCAGGTCCAGGACCGGCGTCCGACCCGCGAAGACATCCACCCAGTAATGTTCGTTCTCGGCGTAGGCGCCGGTCTGCGCCTCCTCCTGCTCTTTGAGCGCATAGCTGCTGAAAGGGATCAGCGGAGCTAGAGCCGGTTTCGACTTTGCTTGTGCCGCGCTGTAGATTTTGCCTGCATCCTCCAGAAGCTGATTGGACGACCAGCCATCCAGCACAAGATGGTGGCCTGTCAGCAGTAGTACCAATTCATCGGGCGTAGTGCGGAACAGGGTTGCTCGTGTCAGCGGGCCATTGGACAGATCGAAGGGCGTGCATCCTTCTTCCTCGATCCTCGCGGCAACGAATGCTTCGCGTTCTGAGGCGGAAAGCGCACTCAGGTCGACATAAGGAATTTGATTCGCAAATGAGGGCGCGATCCGCATGCATTCCTCGTTCGGGTCGACCGTGGAACGAAGGGCGTCGTGCCTGGCGATCGCCGCTTCGATCGCATCCCGCACATCGACATCGCTGGCTGCTCCATGCAGGCGAAGCGTCAGCGATTCGTTGAATGCGCAGTTCGCATCGTTTCCACGCCCGGCGGCAAGCCATATCTCGCGCTGCGCCTCGGTGAGCGGCGCCTTGGCTGGAGCCTTGTAGACTGTTGCCTGGCCGAGCGCGGCCGGATGCAGTTCTGGCGCTGCGGGGGCGGCCGGCGCGGAAACGTCCAGTGCTGTCGCAGCCGGCAACATGCCGCCCCGGCGCATCTCCTGGAGCGATTCGCGAAAGGTCTCGACCACGCGCGCAAAATCCTCGTCAGAGTGCGCCGTGGTAAAGAAGCAAGGGTAGCTCTCCAGGATATGAATTCCCTTTTCACGCATGTGGTAGTACAGGAGACTGCCGTAACGGGCCTCGGCGGGCAGGCTGAATGTAAACCACGAGCCGCACGGATGCACATTAGTATCGAGTCCGGCATCGCGGAAGCACTCTTCCACGGAGCGCGCGGCGTTTGCCACCTTCCGGCTCAGCGATTCCTGAAGCCCCGGTCCGGCTTCTTTCAGGTGGAGCAAAACGGCCTTAGCCGCCGCCAGAGCGAGAGGATGGCGCACGAACGTTCCTGCAAAGAAGGTCATCCCTACCTCTGGCGCCGAATCGTCTCCGTATTGCCACGCTCCGCCATCCAGTGCGTCCAGGTACTCCGCCTTCCCCGCAACCACGCCGATCGGATAGCCGCCGCCGATCACCTTGCCATAGGTGGCCAGATCGGAGCGAATTCCGTAGTGGTCCTGAGCGCCGCCTTGAGCGACTCGAAACCCGGTAACTACCTCGTCGAAGATCAGGGCCGTTCCCGCCTGCGCTGTGATGCTTCGCAACTCGTGCAGAAATTCCCGCGGCTGCACTTCTGGGTGCCGGCTCTGGATGGGCTCGACCAGAACCGCTGCAATCTCGCCACCGTGAGTGCGGATGAACTCCAAAGACGCCGGCGCACCGTATTCCAACACCACCACATTGTTCGCGTTTCCAGCCATAATGCCAGGAGCAATCGGCGCCGCGCCGTGTGGGGTCGGGCGCAGCAGAACCTCGTCGAAGGTGCCGTGGTAGTCGCCACTGAAGTACACGATTTTGTCGCGCGCGGTTACCGCCCGGGCCACGCGCAGCGCCGCCATCACCGCTTCGGAGCCGGTGTTGCAAAAAGCTGCGCGCTCCATGCCCGTGAGTTCGCAGATCAGATCAGCGACCTCTCCAGCCAGCGAGCTCTGTGGACCGATCTCCACCCCAAGGTCGATTTGCCTGTGTACCGCCTCGGTCACAAATTCCGGTCCATGCCCGAACATGATGGCGCCGAATCCGTTGACGATATCGATGTACTCGTTGCCATCGATATCAAGGATGCGCGAGCCTTTGGAGCAGCTTGTCACCAGCGGATAGACCATCTCTTTCCACAGCGACCTGAACCCGGCGACGGCACGAGGATCGGCAAGATGCTGCCTGTGCGCCTGGGTATACTCCTTCGACTTTCCCGTGCGTCGCGTGTATCGAGCGATGAGTGATTGTATGTACTCGCGTTGCGGTTCGGTTAGGCCGTCTTTTGCACCTGGTTGCACAGGCTTGAAGGGTCCGTGCGTTTTGAACCCCGCGGCTTCAGCGGATTGAGAGGCTTCTCTCGACAGCGCTTTCGTCTCTGCAACTGCCACTGCGTCAGACGATTGGGCCAAAGCCGATTCTGGCGCCGCTCTGTGTATCGCGGCCAGTTGCTGCTCGAAAAGCCGGGACATGGCTTGCATTTGCACCTTGAGCAATTCTTCGAGCTGCGTACCTGTTGCGGCTGGCAGCGACGATGCGACAGGTGCGGCGGCAGGCGCAGCCACAAGCATCTGTGGCCGCGGCGGCTCCGCCGGAAAGGCATCTTCGGGAAGGATCGAATCCAGACGGTCGGCGAGGGCGCGAATGCTCGAATACTGCTCAATCATCTGCCGAAACGTCACCTTAACGCCGAAGCGCCGCTGCACAGCTTGCGTGGCCTGGGTCAGAAAAAGCGAGTCGAATCCGAGTTCTAAGAAGGAAGCATCGATCGATTCGGGACCGGTGGCAATCCCGCTCAGTTCTTCAAAGAGGCTTGCCACTACGGGCTGAAGCCGAAGCCTACGCTCTGGAGCGATTCCATTCGTGTCAATTGACATGGCAGTTTCCCTCTCAGTCTGAGATTCAGTCTCTAGAGTTGCGGCCGTGACTTGCCGCGGAGCATTAGCCGGGGCCGCTTGCGGCGGTGTGACATACTTCGGAGGATCTACCCAGTACTTTTTGCGCTCAAAAGGGTAGGTGGGCAGCGACACGCGTTGCCTGCGCTCATGGCTCCAGAAGCTCTTCCATTGCGGCTCAATGCCCGCCGCCCACAGCCGCCCCAGGGCACCCAACATGGTTTCGGAGGCAACTGCAGAGTCCGCGGCGCGCTCCGGCATCGACGCCACGATCGGCGTGGGGCGATTGCCGCGCTGCTGGTGCGCAAGGGTGATCAAGGATTGCCCCGGCCCCACCTCAAGCAGCACCGCGCCCGGCAGATCGAGCAAGAGCTCTGCTGCATCGGAAAAACGCACAGGCTTGCGGCAATGATCCTTCCAATAGCGCGTGGATATCGCTTCTTCTGGTGTGATCCATGTGCCGGTCACTCCCGATACATATGGAATCGAGGTCGCATGAAGGGTTACCCGGCGAACCTCATCTTCAAAGTCATCCAGCATCGGATCCATCATGGCGGAATGGAAGGCGTGGGAAGTTCGCAGGCGTTTGCATCCAACAGACTCCTGCTCAAGCCGCTTCTCCAGTTCCTCGACGGCATCGATCGGCCCGGAGACAACGCACAGAGACGGGCTGTTCAGCGCGGCAATCGAAAGCCGCTTGTTCTGATTGCCCTGATTGTCCAACAGGGCTGCGATCTGCTGTTCGCCGAGCCGCACCGAAAGCATCGCTCCGCGTTCCATCTGCTGCATCAACCGCCCTCGCGCCGCCACCAATCTGAGTCCGTCTTCGCGGCTCATCACGCCGGCCAGAACGGCAGCCACGAATTCTCCGAGACTGTGTCCCGTCATGGCCTTCGGTTCAATCCCCCACTCCATCCATAGTCTGGCCATCGCCAGTTCGGTGATGAAGAGCGCCGGCTGCGCAAGCCGCGTTTCCATGAGGGCCTCGGCGCTTTCCTCCGATTCGGCATTCGCCGGAAAGAGCAGTGTGCGCAGATCGAGATTCAGTATGGGCCGCAGAATCTCAGCGCATTCATCGATCTGTTCTCGATAAACGGGCTCCGACTGGTAGAGCGCGCGGCCCATTCCCGGAAACTGCGCGCCCTGCCCGGTGAAGAGGAAGACCGGCTGGGGGCGCGTGATGATGCCCTGTGATCTGTGAATCGGACGGTTCGATTGCGCAGCAAGCATTTGTACGCCTTCGTCCACACTGGAGCATACGAGAGTGGCGCGATAATCGAAGCCGTGCCGCCCGGTCTGGAGCGTATAAGAGACATCCGCCAGATTCGTCTCGGGATGTTCCTGCAGATGCCGGCCGAGGTTGCCGATCGCCGCATCCAGAGCACCCGCCGAGCGCGCGGAAACACAGAGCAACTGGGCAGGGCGCGAAGAGAGTTCCGGTGAGGCTTCCGGCCCCTCTTCAAGTACCACATGCGCATTTACGCCTCCGACGCCAAAAGCGCTCACGCCGGCCATGCGCGGACCGCCGGCCAGCCAGGGTGAGGCTTCGCGGCTCACATAAAAAGGCGTATGCGCAAAATCTATACGGGAATTCGGCTGGCGAAAGTGGGCGACTGGCGGAATCGTCTTATGCATCATGGCAAGTACAGTCTTGATCAGTCCGCTGACTCCAGCCGCTGCGTCCAGATGGCCGATGTTTGCTTTGGTGCTGCCCAGGGAGCAGAAGCCGTTTCGTTGAGTACTCTGGCGGAAGGCGCGGGTAAGCGCGGCAACCTCGACAGGATCGCCGAGCGGCGTAGCGGTACCATGCGCTTCAACATACGTGATCGCGTCGGCGCCAATACCCGCCATAGCCTGCGCCGCCTCGATTGCCGCCGCCTGCCCATCCACGCCGGGAGCCATGTAGCTGACCTTCGCGGCCCCGTCATTGTTAACCGCAAAGCCTCGAATGACTGCACAGATTCGGTCGCCATCCGCAAGCGCGTCTTCGAACCGCTTGAGCAAAACCACTCCCACACCATGCCCGAAAACGGTGCCCGTGGCGTCGGCGTCGAAAGGGCGGCAACGTCCGTCTTGCGACCCCATGCTGCCTTCCTGATTGACGTATCCCCGATACTGAGGAAAGGTAACTGAGACTCCACCGGCCAGCGCCATATCGCACTGGTATGTGAGCAAGCTCTGGGCGGCCTGGCAGATGGCAACCAGCGACGTGGCACACGCGGCCTGAACCGTGAGACACGGTCCCCGCAGATTCAACTTATACGCTACCCTCGTGCAAAGAAAATCCTTGTCGTTGCCCAATGCCGCCTGAAACTCACCGACCTGATAGTTGCCCGTGAGTTCGTCGATGAATTCCCTGCTTGCGCTCAGGTTAGCCAGTAGATAAGTGTTCAGGCTGCAACCGCCAAAAACGCCGATCTGTCCGGAAAACTGCGCCGGATCATATCCGCCATCCTCAAGCGCATTCCGGCACGTCTCAAGAAAAAGCCGGTGTTGCGGGTCGAGAAAATCAGCTTCGCGGGGTGGGATGCCGAAAAAGCTGGCGTCGAACAACTCTGCGCCATCCAGAACGCCGTGGGCAGCTACATAGTCAGGACCAAACTCCAAAGAAGCGCGGTCTCTCGCTTCCAATTCCGCGCGCGAAAAGCGAGTGATCGTGTCTCTGCCCGCTGCAATATTCGCCCAGAATGTTTCCAGGTCGGGCGCGCCGGGGAACTTCCCCGACATGCCGATGATCGCAACGCCATCCAAACGGTTCTCGCATTGAGGAGTACTCATATGGCCACCCTTCTTGTCGAGCGGGCACGTGCAAAGGCAGCCCGCTGCTTCTGAGCCTGACTCTGAGCTTCATGCCACGAATTGGAATCCGGCGTCGTCTTTCTCAGGCTCTGTGAAAGTGCGCGGACCGTTGTATGAGCAAAGAGTTCTGCGACAGGAATCTTCTTGTTAAATAACATTTGCAGCTTGCCGTGGACCGACACCAACAGCAGCGAGGTTCCGCCGATGTCGAAGAAGTTGTCCTCCAGACCAATGTGATCCGCACCCAGCACCTTCCGCCAGACGCCGGCTACTTCCTCTTCCAGTTCGGTGCCTCGGGTCTCCATGCCAGTGCAGGCCGATCCTGCCATCGGCGCTGGCAACGCAGCAAAATCCACTTTGCCGTGGGGAGTCAGAGGAAAGGCCGGGATAGGCAGATACACTGAGGGCATCATCCAGGGCGGCAACTTTGCACTCAGATACTCGCTTAGCTCCCTTGCCGGAAGCGCCGCGTCCGCATCCGTATCCGCTACGTAATAGGCTGCGAGCCGCTTCGTCCCCGCGTCATCCGTATGGGCAACCACGCGGGCTTCTTGTATCCGCGCGTGTCCCGCAATGGCGGCTTCAATCTCGCCAAGTTCAATACGGAACCCTTGAATTTTTACCTGGGCGTCGCCGCGTCCGAGATACTCCATTTCGCCGTTCGGCAGCAGGCGAGCCAAGTCGCCGGACTTGTACAGCCGCGCGCCGGGAGTCCTGGAAAAGGGATCGGGAACAAAACGTTCCTCGGTCAGTTCGGGACGGTTCAGATAACCGCGCGCCACACCAGCTCCGCCCACACATATCTCGCCCACTGCTCCGGCGGGTACATGCTGCCCGTCATCTCCGAGCAGGTAGAGCTGCAGATCTGGGATTGGGACGCCAATCAAACTGCGCGCGCCATCCACGGCATCGGCCGCTGTCACTTCCCGATAGGTGACATGAACAGTGGTCTCGGTAATGCCATACATATTGATCAATCGCGGCTGCATATCTGTATGCGTTTTGAACCACGGGATAAGCGTCTTGAAGTTCAGAGCCTCGCCACCGAATATCACTGTTCGCAAGGCCAATTCCGGCGACCGCCGCGCCTGGTCGACGTTCATGAGCTGATAGAACGCGGACGGAGTTTGATTCAGAACCGTGATCTGTTCCCTTGCCAATAATTCATGAAAATCCTCTGGCGAACGTGAGACGGAAAAGGGAACGATCACCAGCCTTCCACCGTGAAGAAGGCAACCCCAAATCTCCCAAACCGAGAAGTCGAAGGCAAGGGAATGGAAGAGCGTCCAGACGTCGTCTTCGTTAAAGCAAAACCATTCCGCCGTTGAGCTCAACAGGCGGGAAACATTGGCTTGCGTCACCATCACGCCCTTGGGTTTTCCGGTCGAGCCCGAAGTGTAGATGACATACGCCAGGTCCTCAAGACTTGCGCCTGACGCGAATGCTATATCTTCCGAAAAGGAACCCGCGCTGGTTTCGCGATCAAGGCAAACCGCATGAGCGTTATGCGGCGGCAGACGGTCGAGAAGATGCTCCTCGGTCAAGACGACTGTTGGTCGGGCATCGTCGAGAATCATGCCGATGCGCTCGCTTGGATAGGCAGGATCGAGCGGCAAATATGCTCCGCCGGCCTTGAGAATCGCGATCAGCGCAACAATCGCCCGCGCCGAGCGCTCCAGAAATACGCCGACCAGCAAATCCGGGCCCACGCCCATGCTGCGGAGGCGGCCCGCAAGTTGGCTGGCCTGTGCCTGCAGTTCGCGGTAAGAAATCTGCTGGTGGCCGAAGGTTACCGCTGTCCGATCGGCATGTTGCGCGGCTACCTCATCGAAGATCTGCCACAAGGGCTTCAGAGCAGACGAAGCCACACGTCCGAGTCGACGGTCCGTGGCCGCCGCGTCGATCGTCCATATGCTTTGCGCTGTGCCCGTAGCGCTCATAGTCATGCTCGGAATTCCAGAGCTATTCAGTAAATGTGAAGCTCACACTCAATAACGCGATGCGTCCCCAAAGTCCTTGTTAGCGGACTAAGGCAATTCGCAGGCCGGCTCCCAAGCCCAGGAAGGCGAGGAATATCCCGGTTGCCTGCAGATCCTGTTGCCATGTCGCAACACCTTCTCGGCTGGCTCCCGCTACTGTCACGAAATATAGCGGCAAGTCGCCTGCGGCCACGGCAACTACCGCGCCGAACATACCGAAGAAATGGAAGGCAATCGGAATGGCAGACACAACCGCAATGCTGTACGCGGCGTTGCCGATCGCCGAGTACCGCGATTTGCCGAGAGAGAACAGGGCCGGCATGGTCGTGGCATACATCAGTGTGTGCCACAGGCCAAGGGCCAGGACTGGCACCATCCAAGACGCTGCATGATATCGCTGATCGTACATTTTGATGATTAGAAAGCCGCCGAGATGCACCATAAGGCACAGCATAACCGCGCCTGCCAGCAGTGCGCGCAGACGATAACGCAAGAACACTTTGCGGAATTCAACGATCGGCAAATGGACCATTCTGGCGATGAACGGATAGCCGACCCTTTGCGCGAAAGCATTGATGATCGCCCTCGGAATATCGGAAACCGAGTAAGCGATGCCATACACGCCCAACATGCTGAAGCTGATCAGTCTTCCGAGAATCAGGCGGTCCGCCTGCGATGCAAAAAAGTAGAAAGCCGTTGACAGCAAGATCCATTTGCCAAAGTGAATGAGGCCATGCAAGCTCTCACGGTCCCAGCAGAACGTATTCCTGATGCCGGGGATCAGTCGACGGTAAAAGCTGAACGAGAGCCGGTATACCGTGCTCAGAATCGAACCGATAACCAGAGCCCACACCGATGGATAGACCCATGCGCAACCTGCCGTGATGAGCAGAGCGAAGAGCTGCGTGGTGATGTCGAGCAGGAACACCCTGCGCACGCCCATATGCCGCGACATCGAAAGTAGATTCGTGCTGTTGAAGGAACTGATAACGACGTTTATGCCCAGCGCCGGCAACAGCGCCATGAGACGGGGCTCATGATAGATCATCGACATTGGCCAAGCCAGTATGAGTGAAACGATGAAGATGCCCACGCCGCGAAGCACCTGCAAAGTCCACACTGTATTCAGGAGGGCGGGTTCGTCCCCGCGGGGGCTCTGAATCACGTTGGGACCAAGACCAATATCGGAGATCAGGCTGATGCCCACGATGAGCGTCGTGACTAGTGTCATCAAACCGAATGATTCCGGCATCAACAGACGTGTCAGAACGAGACTGTTAACGACGCGCAGCGCCATCGAACACCCGTAGTCCATCACAGTCCAGAACGTGGCGTTCATCGCCTTCGATTCGAGTACCTTCTGGGCGATTTCGTCCACTCTGGCGCGGTTTTCCGTCCCTGTCACAGGCTCGCAGAGTTCAAGCATCGAGTATGTCCTATCTAGGCGCTATCAGTTGGCAAAAGATTATCGGAGGATTGGGTTATCTTATGTTCTGCATTCTGAATCGTGGCTGGATGGAAGCAACAGACAAGTACGCGAGGATTATGGCACCGGTTCCGAGGACAGAGGAGATGCAGATGCTCCAATCGCCAGTCCGTATCGGCTTACGCAGATACGATCTCCGCAGTTTGGGGGCTTGTATCGGGTGGCCGGTCTTGTCTCGCTCCCTCGCCCGCAGAAACGCCTGGCCCTGCGACTGACGATCTCCTTCTCCATCTCCATCTCCATATCGAGGTCAAGCGTGTGGCTGCATGATTCCAATCAAAGTCCACGAGCTTCAGTGCATGGCTGCTCGTGAGAAAATGGCGCTCCACTAGAAACCAGGAGAGAGCGCCGGCCCCCACTGCAAGGGGAGCTGCCAGCATAAAAAGCTTGATCGGTGCCATCGCTCCGCCAGCGTATTTCACAATCAACTGTTGAATCGGGAAAGCATACAGATAGGCGCCATAAGAGAAATCCCCGAATCGCCCTAGATTCAGCGGGCGCAGCAACGGAAGATAGGCAAGACTCAGGAGAACATATGCGCCGCAGGTTGGAAGAGTCACTACGAGCGCATGCGGGATGAAGTTCGATGCGATGAGAATTACAAGAGCCACAATCATCAGAGGTTTGCGAAGCACAATTGCACCGCCGAAGATATGAAAGAGAGATCCTGCAAGGAAGAAAGGAAGAACGACTGCCCAGAAGAGCGGGAAGCCGAAGATGACTCCAAGGATCTTGCCTCCTGGAATCCATCCTGTAATGGAGAGATAGAGATGCCATCCAATCGCCGCTGCGAAGAGCGCTGCCACCAACCAGCGGCGCAGTAGAATTCCAGTCACTCCGAGCAACAGGATTCCGATATAGCACCAGAATTCAAAAGGAACCGACCAAAGAGAGCCATTCAGTACATTGGGCCAGGCATTATGAACAAAGACCGGCGGGGCACCAAATACTTGCAGCCGGAGAGTTTGCCACAAGAAGCTCCGCATCGCCATTGGATGATGTACTGGCGGATCAGTTGCTAGGGGAACGACGATCAGGGCGGTAAGCAAGGCAGCAACAGCGAACCCCGGATAAATACGCGCGACGCGCCTCCTGAGAAACTTCAGCGGCTTTGGAGAGCGCGTCCAGCTCTGCGCGATGAGAAATCCACTAATTACAAAGAAGGCCCACACGCTCACATTTCCTAGAGTAATTTGCCCGTGAGTCAGCACCGAGAGAGGTTCAGTGTCGTTGGAACCGCGACCCAGTGCAAAGCTATGCGAAAAGATCACCAGCACTGCGAACACCAGCCGCAGTGTATCGAAGCTATTGTCGTTGTGGCGGATTCCATTTCTTATGGTTACCATTTCCGCACCTCATACCTCAGCAGGTATCCCCACAGTTCAGGTAGCTTTATGATGTAAGCCGCTTGGGTTCGTGTAGCTTAGAAATTCCGCGAGACAGCGCCCTAAACTCCCAAGCGAGAACGGAGCGCATTTCGCGTCGCGTGCGCGCCTTCATACAGCTTGCCGAAGGTCAGATTCTTAAAGCGATCGAGGGCGGGCTTGCGTTCGGGTTCAGTGGGTTGCAACCCGAACTTGCGCGCATAGTAGTTTGCCCGGTAAGCCCCGATCACGTCGTTGTTTTTGCGCTTGAAATTGATGCTCACGGAAACGGACACATTGTCGGCATTCTTGACCCAGTGCGGAAAAGTCGCGGGATTAAATACACCCACACCAGGGGAAACATCGTAACGCCACTGCCCGTCTGAAAATTCGTCGTGCCATCTGGGCGTCAAAAGGTGTCCTGTCCAGTACCGCTCCATCTCCTCTTGATTCAGGATGTACGGGTCGCGAGCATCGTAAAGAAACACGGACTTCCTGCCCTGCACCTGCGCCAGAAAATTAGCCTCTCCGTCCAGATGATAGGGCGTGATCCGATTGGGTGAGGTGATGAAGATCGTCAAGATCGGATCGCGATACCGGCGGCGCAAATCGATGCCCGTAAGCTCAGAAAGCTCCGTGATGAATATCTCCAGAGCTGCACGGTACTCCGGCTCTTCGTGAATACGTTTGAGAATGATCCAGTTTCCGCCTTCTCCGATCCGTTCCAAGGCCCGGACCAAAGTCATATTCGAGGGCTTGCTGCCGAAGTAACCGTTCACCACCGGCTCGCCGGATTCGTAGTGGCTCTTATTCTGGCGCTTTTGCATACAACGCTCAGCCAGCTTCAGCAGCGCCGGCATCTGAAATATTTCCATCGCATCGAGAGCATGCCGGAACTGAAATGGGTTACGGTCGAAGTTGGCGGCAAACAGTTTGCCGGCTTCCGCATCGTAAGGGAAGACAGCCGACTGTGCGGCTGGATGGACTGCTGTAGCCATGGGAATTCCTCCGTCCATGCACCTCTGGGAGTGCCGATTGGGATTGCGGGAAACCGAGACAGAGAGGGTCAGCTTACTTTGAATTCGTTAAGCTAAGAGCCAGTTCCAGCAATAACTACACCGGCCGTGCGCAGAATGATCTTGAAATCAAGCCATAGGCTCCAGTTCTCGATATAGGTCACATCCTGAGAGATATAGCTGTCGAAGGAGGGATCCTGGCGTGACTGCACCTGCCATAAACCTGTAATGCCGGGAGTAACATCGAGACGGCGCAGGTGACCGAGGTTGTACTCCCGCACCTCGCTGGCGAGGGGCGGACGCGGGCCTACGATGCTCATGTCGCCATGCAGAACATTGAAGAACTGCGGCAACTCGTCGAGTGAATACTTTCGCAGGAAGCGGCCCAGCTTAGTGATACGAGGATCGTTGGTGATTTTGAACAAGACGCCATCACGCTCGTTCATGTGCATAATCTCGGCGCGCCGCCTCTCCGCGTCTCGGACCATGGTGCGGAACTTGGCGCAGCGGAAGACACGGCCTTTCTTCCCAATTCGTTCTGAGAAGTAAAAGATCGGACCGGGGGAATCCAGCTTGACGGCGATGGCAATGGCCAGCATTACGGGCGAAACGGCGATCAGAATCAAGCTTGCCATTACAATATCGAAGAGCCGTTTAAGCACCAGAGCGATTTCGGGTACGTGACCGCGGTGCAGTGGGATGGTCGGAAACTGACCGATGTACTCGACCGGGCTATTCCATGCCAGACCATCGTACATATCGGGAACCACGCGAAGGTCCACGCCGTGCGCACGGGCCTGCTCCAGCACTTCTTTAACAACGCCCCGTTGCTCGCAGGATGCGGTGAAGAATACTTCATCCACAAAATGCTTGCGAGTGTTCTGAAAGAGCGTGTCGAGGGTGCCCACGACGTCGTCAGACGGTCTGGCGAAGCGGGGGCATCCGCCGGGTAAATCGACAAAACCCTTGAAGTTATAACCAAGATGGCGGATGCTCTCGAGGTGATGACGAAGGGCGTGCGCCTCCGGCCCTGTGCCGACGATGAGTACGTTGCGGGTACCGATGCCGCGATCAAATTGGCGGTAGAGCAGCATGCGGTAACCAAACCGGCGCAAGCCAAGCCCAATGGTTACCAGCCCGACGGTAATCAATACGATGCTGCGTGGAATATCTTCAGCATGAATCAGGTAGAGGCCTCCGGTGAGCAACAAGCCGGAGGTCAAGCAGGCCTGTACACTCAGCCGCTGTTCATGCAAAAAACTGCTCAGGCCCCTGGGTGTATACAAATTCAGCCGCCGGCTGGTGAACACCAGCGAGACAGCAAACCCGAACAGCGCCGTCAGCAGGATTCCCATAGATCGGCCAGGGAAAAGGTTGCCATGCCAAAAGCTCTTAGCGCCAGCTATTGGCCCGGTGTGCCGTTCGTAGAGTGTGACCAGCATCGCTGATGCCAGGATCGTGATGCCATCCAGGACCATCCATAGCGAATCGAGACCTCGTACATTTCGGGAGGAATCCGTTGAGGGCTTTTCTGCCCACTCCTGCAGAGAAGACATGGAGGCAGAGACTCTTTGCCAAAACTCGGTTGTCGCCATATTTGTTCCGATGACCTCTCACATTCAAAGATTCAGGGGACGATGTGGTGACTAACTTCCAGGAAAAATATTCGCCGCGGATACAGTAGAACTGTCAACAAAGGCGCTCTGACATTCGCATTGCTTCAATGCGAATGTCCAACGTATCAAGAACATCCAAGGATACTCACAGTGTGATTTCTTATAACTCCTTCAGTAGTTCAAATCGGATGCATAGATCAGGTAAAATCGAACCGGGGGAACTCTGCGTTGCATAGGAATGCGCTCTGGCTTCAATGCCTCCCAGCCGTTGGTAATCCGCGCGCGCGCCTGTTCTGTCTGCCCCATGCGGGCGGCGGCGCCGCCGCATTTCATTCCTGGAACGACGCGCTGCCAGCTTTTGTCCAGATATGTTCGGTTCTTTTGCCTGGCCGCGAGGCGCGCTTTTCCGAGCCGCTGTACCACCAAATGGATTCGCTGGTAGACGCCATGGATCGTGAGCTGCGGCCCTGGCTGGACATTCCCTACGCTGTCTTCGGACACAGTATGGGAGCATTGCTGGCCTTTGAATGGGTACGCAAGTTACAACGCGATGGGCATTCCATGCCGGCCTGGCTCTTTCTTTCTGGACGCCGCGCTCCGGATCTGCCGGGCAATACCAATCTTATGCATCAGCTTTCCGACAGCGAATTCGTGTTGGAGCTAACTCGCCTCTATAACGGAATCACGCAGGAGTTTCTGGAGAATGCGGCGTTCATGGAGGACTTCTTGCCGATTCTGCGGGCCGATGTCTCAGTGGTGGAAAGTTATTGCTTCCGGGAGGACCAACCGCTGGATTGCCCGATTACGGTCTTTTCTGGGGTGGACGATACAAGCGTAACCTGGGATCAGATGCTCGGCTGGAAGCGTCAAACGCGCCGTCGCTTCGGAATGCAGATCATCCCCGGAGGCCATTTTTATCCTCAACACGCGCTGCTGCAAACCATCTCCGAAGCCATGGACGAATTGTGCCCGTAAGTCTGTAGCATGATTCGCAGCCCGCTTTAGAGCGATCCGGCCAGTTCCGCGATTCTCCGGTTTTGCTCGCGCGCTTCCGCCGGAATATGCGGCCGTCCCTTCACAGCCTGCTTCGCCCTCTGCATTAAGGTGAAGGCCGTGCTTTTTAGACGGTCGGATATTGGATAGCCGCCGGGCGGTTGCGGCATAATGCCCGCACGGCGAAGATAGTAGTTGGCTCGATACAGGTTCGCCCAGTGCCGGTCGTGAAACTGGAAATTGACATTCAAAGTTACAGAAATATTGTTCTTGTTGCGCAGCCAGTGCGGAGAATTGATGGGAATATGCACTCCGGTTCCGGGGCGCAACTGATGAACAATTGCCCTGGATTCGAATTCTGGCTTATAGCGCGCTGCCCGATTGTCCGCAGTCCAATACACTTCAAGTTCCTCGTCGGGGACAATGTCCTTGTCGGCACGGTCGAACAGGTGAATTTCCTTGTCGCCATGAAGCTGGAGAATCCAGGAAACCTCGCGGTCCAGGTGATATTCCGTTACGCGATTGGGCGAGGTAATGAAGAGAATCGCCTCGAACCATTTGATTTTCCGGAGAAGCTCACGTCCGGAGAGTTCAAGAATGTCGCGAACGCAGTTTTCCAGCAGTTCGCAGTATCCCGGCTCACGCTCTACGTGCTTCAAGATGATCCAGGCCTGCGCGGTGTCAATATCTCGAATCAGATCGGCTGCAGCCATTCGCGGCATGTCAGGGCGCAACGGCTTCTCGCCTGGCTCAATCGGCCCATCATTGAAATACACATCGCCTCCGGGCAGATGGGGGGCGCTACGTTTTGCCACCTTTTCCGCCAGATCCACAAGCCGTGATAGCTCGAAGAGCTGGCTGCCTGCGAGATTGTGTGCAAATCCGAATGGCAGCCGGTTCAGATTCTCTGAAAACTCGTCGGATGCGCATAAAATGATTCGATCTGAAGATGCGGCCATACGGTCCTCACTATCCAAGAGGGTCTGGAGAATCGATTGGGAGTTTGAGATGTGCGGTGCTCGTTCGAGACTTTCTGTTCGTCCATGGGAAGGAAGCTTGTGGAGGCGCGGAATCTAATAGAGGAAGTGGAAGGATGATTCAATCGATTACTGAGGGAGGTGTTGCGGGCGCTCATTGTTCGTTTGAGGCGATCGATGACATGATCCCGCTGTTGCTCGCCGACCACTCTTCGAGTGAAGTCTCGGCATAGGGGCCGGTATGTGTGCGAAGAACCTCGGGATCTTCGCCACGAAGCGTCTTGTTGAAGAATGCGACCACATAGGTCCGAACAATGCTCTGAACTTGCCGGGCAGGAAGTGCGCCGCGATGCGACAGTGCCTGCAGCGGCGAGACGAGAGGCTGATCCGTAAAGTCCTCGTGCGCAGCTCCATTCACCGACAGCAGATACCCGCCGAATTTGCGCAGTGAAGCCCGCGTATCGGCTGAGTCGGCCGCGTCAAGAGCTGCTTCCACCTTATCGTTTGGATCGGACGTTTCGCCCGCCTTTAAGGCGTCGGCATCCATGACAAGCAACGGCTGATTCGGACCCCGTGCTCGAATTGCATCGAAAAACCACCCGTCCATGTTCACCGATGCGCGAATCCTCCGGTCTTCGGCACACACCGCAGTCGCCGCTGCCCCTCCAAACGAGTGACCGATGGCCCCTGCCTTCTCGGTATCCAGACGTCCGAACCAAGGTGTGCCGGCGGAACGATTCATAGCTTCCAGGCGATCGAGAACGAATTGCTGGTCTGCTACCCACTTTCTTAACTCCATGTTCCATATTGCCCTGACCCTTTCCGGTGTGCTGCTATCTAAAACATCAATATCGTTCGCCGCAATGCCATGTATGACGCGTCCGTCCGGGAATGCAACCAGTCTGGCATTGTAGGTGTGATCGATGCTGGCAACTATATAGCCGTGACTTGCCAGCTCCTCGGTCAGGAAGGTGTCGTTGGTCCGCCGGCCGCGCCAGGCATGGTTAAAGAGGATGACGGGAAACGGAGAGCCCGCGCGCGCAATCTGGGCATCCAACCGCGAGTTTGTTGCAATCTCGCTCTGATAGGAGCTGAGGGTGTTCGTCTCTCGCGGTTCGCGATAACGGGCGAGGCTGTTGTGCGAAGGCTCCGCAGGATACCAAAGCTGGACCATCATTTCTCGCGGGGAGCCGCTGGCCTGCGCGGCATCCTCACTGCGTGTCGAGTCTTTGAAATAGAGGATTGATGTACCGACCGGATAAGGCCCTGTTGGTTCGGGCAAACGAAACATTGGCAATATGAACGAGAACAATACGCTCGCGGAGGCAAACAGCAGCACCATCCCCGCGATGAATCTCCTGAGCCGAATCTGTCTTACGTTTACCTTCCACGCGGCGAGGCAGAGAATCCCAATGGCTGCGTATGCGGGAATCATCTGCCAATGTGCGCCCTCGATCATCCCGTGTGCAACTGCTACTGGCAGGGTCGTCGCTATCAGCAGGCGGCCGCACCATATCCAGCGTCCCGTCAGCTGGCATACCGCAGCGCTGGCGATCAGGAGTACGAAGCAAATCTCAAGCGGGGGCATAGATTGACCGTGTGCTCATAGCCGTAGGATTGTCTTTCCGCCGTCAGGCGCTAGCTTTTTCCCGCCGCGATGTGTCCTTCGTGGGTTTTGCACGACGCTGCCGAATCGATTGTTCATACCTGTGGAGCTCTTTGCTCAACGCGCGATCCGCTCGCTCCAGACTCATCTTGTTTAGAACAACTGCCACGCCGCTTACGTCGAGACGTTCAAGCAGTCGCGCGGCGCGATCCAGTTCCTGCTTCGTCGTCTCGCCGGATCTCACTACGAGAACAGTTACATCGGAGACCCGCGCAAGATATTCGGTATGCGCGGAAATCGGCAGTGGACCCGCATCGATCAGAATCACATCGCACTGTTCGCTCGTCTGAAACAACCCCCGCACGACCGGATTGAGGGGGAGTGCTTCTTGTCCCTTGCGGTATTCTGTGCGGTCGTGAACCGCTGCGAGCGGTGCAAGAGTCGCGAGCCGGATCTCATCGATCTTGTTTCGCCTCTGCAGCAACTGCTGGGAATGCAGGGAAGCGTCATCGGGGCTGGTCTCCGGCCATTCGGATGTCGATGCCATGATCGTATGTGTCCTGAGATCGAGGCTACGCAATTTATCGCTCAGCTCTCTCACAACTGTACTGGTCCCATTCCGATGCGCAGGAGAAGTAAACAGGAAGATTCGCGCTCCCGAGTTCCTGACGGCGTGGTCGATGCCTGCGGCTAAACGCAAATAGTACTCTCCTGCAATCTCTCGCCGGAACTCGCGATAGTCAAGCAGCACACCCAGAGGATGGAAGCCCACCACCCTTTCAACATCCTGAGCTGTAAATATTCTGTTATCCAGCAGGTCGATTCCAACCGGAGCGGCAATGGCGCATGCAAGACTTATGAGGACCAGAGCAAGCAAGAAGAGCCGCAGTCTACTCGTTTCGGGCCCAAGCGGGGTAAGCGCCCTTGTGGACACGTGGATTGACCCTGGCGAATTGCTCTCGAGTTCGAGATCGCGGATACGGTCGTCTATTGCGCTAAATGCCTTTTGCAAGCTTTCGATCTCAGGCCCAAGGGCAGCAGCTCTTTGAAATTTAGGCGCTGCTGTACTTGCAGTGTTCGTTTTTTGCGCCAGTTCCTCGGTCAATTGGAGCTCGATCATGCGCGTACGGGTCACATCCTGGCGCATCCTGTCCTGCAGGTGTTCGCCAGCCTTGCGCCTCAGGTCGTTCATTTGCTCGTCAATTGACTCCAATTCATCCTTGTCTTTCTGGTAAATTGGGTGATCCGCCCGCAGACCGTTCATCTCCTCGATCAATGCTGCTTTTCGGCTATTCAGCGTGCTTCTCACGCCCGACAACCCTGAGTCGGCAGCGACCGCCTCATCGGCATTGGCGTCCATAACGGTCGATTTCCCAGGTCCGCTTCCCTTCACTATGGCAGCCAGTTGCGCTTCTGCCGCTTCGCGCTGCATGCGCGCTGTAACAAGCTCGTCGTTCAACTTCTGCAAGGTTGAGTCATAGATGTTGGTCGAACCCTCTTTACTCGATAGCGTGGCCACGCCAAGTTGCTGCATCAGCTGCGCCTGTTCTGCCAACCGATCGTCCATCTCCTTCTGGAGGCGGTCCTTTTCCTGCCGGAGAGTATTCAGGCGATCGTCCAGCCCGTAAAACTCCTCGCCCTTCATGCGGTCCACATATGTTTCGGTGACCGTATTCACAATCGTGGCAAGATCGTTGGGTGCAGTGCCATGCAGCCCGATAGACATCTCATACGTCGATCCGACTCTCTTGACTTCAAGCCCCTGCTGCATGACCTGAATCTCATAAGGCAAGGCTGGACCGCCCCTGTGCCGCACGGCGTACGGCAGTTTTGCAATGGCATCCGCAATGATGTCGTGCCGCGTTACGGTCTGGGCTTGATCCTGCACATACGAGTCGTAGGGAAGTTCAACCTCGCTGTCGTCGGCCAGAATCTTCGGAAACTTTGGCGACAGGTAGACCACGCTGTGCGACTCATAATCCGGCTTTGCCCTCTTCCACAGGACGAATGCGCCACAGCCAAGCAGGACAAGAAACACCAGCGCCGCAACATACCAGTGGCGGCGAAGACTGCCAACTACATTGATAGTGGGACCGGACCCTGCAGAAGCGTTTTCAGTCCGGCGCAGCGGCGCCGATGGCAGACTCTTCAAGTTTCCAGAAAGCGAATTGTCAGGCTTGGAATTGATCATGACCATCCTTTCAAAATCAATGCATTGCCATCGCAGCGAAACTACCCATCGACAAGAACGGAGCCAGTTGCTGCATCACAAAGCCAACTCTGGAGATTCCACTCTTTGGAACGAAGACGATGTCGCCGGGATAAAGGGAGACTTCCATGCCGCCATTTGGCTTTAGGAGATCGTTGAAACGAACATACTGAGTTCTGTCTCCCTTGGAACGGTGCACAATTTGAATCTCTGGATTGCCGCCGGCTGACTCGCCGAGCCCCCCGGCTTCGCCCAAAACTGAAACCAGGGTAGAGTCGTGCTTAAGTGCGATCAGCCCCGGATGCTGCACCTGTCCCATGATTGTGATTGTTTTTGTCGAAATTGCGGGTACAAACACCACATCGTTGCGTCGCAAACGAAGATCTGCCAATGGGCTGCCCGATACCAGCAATTCCTGCAGTTCAACCCAGTACACCTGATCTCCGCGGTAAATCACGCATTGCTCTGGAATACTGCCGTCAGCGCGCGTTTCGATACCGCCTCTGGAAAGTGCCTCCAGCAGGGTTGGCGTCTGCTCAAACGTCACCATCCCAGGATTCTTCACGTCCCCCAGCAGAGTGACGTGATTAGAGCCGTATTTCACCACCTGGACAGTAGCTGTCAGCTTGGTATAGTAAGGCGACATTGCCTCGACGATGGTCTGCCCTGCTGCTTCGCGGGTCAGGCCGGCAAGTTTGATGGGGCCGGCGAGCGGCAGCGTCATGCGCCCATCGGGACCAATCACATCTTTGCTTTCCAAATCGGGCCGGCCAGGATACTGGATGGAGATTTCATCCCCCGCTCCCAGCGTGTATTCCTCATCCGCTGCAGGCTCGAACTTACGCAATGCCTCGATAGGACTTAGCTTCAACTTTGGATCGGGCAGACTCTCCTGGCTGAAATCGCCGGGCCGCTGCACGGCTCGAGCCGCATCATTGGCCACCAGGCGGCCTTCTGTCTGCATGGCTCCGGCAGGTTTCGGACAAACCCCACCCAGCGCAACAACAGCACAACCGCATAGCGTGAGCGCATAACTCTTATTCAGCAGATTCACAGAAAACTCCTTCAGTACTCGTGCCGTGTGGTGGGCCGAGACTCGCGCGCCGTGCGCACCCATGCTGTGTTTGCACGCGAAGCGCGCCATACATCGGGAAGAATCCAAAGTTTCCAGATGATATAGGCCGGAGCGGTCGCCAGTACCTTCATCATTTTCCAGAAACCTGAACCGCAAGCTGCCGCCGCCATTACATGCAAAGTCAGCACAGCAAGCCCTCCCAGCGCATAGAGCCTGAGCCAGGGAACAGGCAGGCAGGCCGTAACAGCCAGAAGACATACCTCAGTGGCGATCGGCGCGGCCAGCAGATCGAGGAGCGGCTCGATAAGCCGCACTCGTCCGCGCATCAAGTCTCCTATCAGCAGGGGAGCCCAGCGTTTCACCATCCGGCGGCGGCCGCCTTCCCATCGAGCGCGCTGCGTGCGAGCGCCTTGATCCGAGTGCGGCATCTCGCCCCTGACCGCAACGGTGTCTATAAACTCCACCCGAACACCCGCCCGAACCAATGCGAGATGATATTCCAGGTCTTCAACCACGGAATATGCGCCGTAAGGATTCTGCATCAGCACGTCCCGATGAAGAGCGAAGCCGTTGCCCAGAATTCCCGCCGAAAGACCTAACCTTTCACGGCCGCGCGGACGAATCACATTGAATCCTTGAAAGGCGAGCGTCATCAGCTTGGTGCGGCGGCTTTCCTCGGAGTTATGAACTTCATAACGGCATTGCACCGCATGCGCGCCCGTCAGGAATCTCTGCTGCACCGCAGCGATCAGGTCTGGGCTCACTACGGAGTCCGCATCAACTACCAGCACTGCGCGCGAAAGTCCGGCCAGAGCCGAAGCAAAACCATAATTCAGCGCACAGCCCTTGCCTTTCTGATCTGGATCATTCAACACCAAAGCCCTTGCTCCAGCAGCCTCGGCCTCCGCCGCCGTTGCATCGCAACAGTTGTGAGCGATCACCACCAGATCAACTCCAGGGCATGACGAGGAAGCCATACTGCGAATGCATCTTCCCACCAGAGCTTCCTCATTGTGTGCCGGAACCACGACAGTAATCGGAAACTCCTTCGATACGGCGTCTCCCTTTCGGACAGGCACAGAGGGCAACAGAGAGACCGCGGTCAGAACGAGTAGCTCCGCGAGCAATGGCAGAGTCGCAAGCACCAGCGCGATCCCGAAGATATTAAACACCGTCGATAAATGCATACGATCAGTCTCCGAATCGCATAATAGGAACGAACCGCTATTGCGCTGAAGCTTGTGAAAGGGAATCTAGCCAATTCACCACGATTGTGATTCTTGGGTATCTGGCCGGCGCGCTATGGCCGATCCTAATGTCAAACCCTCATCCGGTATCCACGGGGAGAAATTCCTTGATCATTCCGTCCGCTTCCAGACTATTTACTGAATGAATCTGGATCGAATTCGCGGAAAGTCTCCGGCTGACCAGGTGCTGCACCTGACGGTACACGTCGGGTACTTCCTCAACGTGAATTGGAATGAACTGGCCGCCTATTTTACAGAACGCCCAATCTTTTCCGAGTTGCGAAACCGGTTTCAGCTCCGGCTGAATGCGACGCAATGCCTCGGCGACTTTGGGGGCCATACGAAAGAAGAGTCGAAGCCGCGAAGCGCCCACGACATGGATGAGAAGCCGATCCAGCCCGGCCAGCCACAGTTCACGCTTCCAGCAGCGGGCTATATTCATCACATAAATCAGAGAGGCGAGAGCGTCCGCCCCAAGGTACGCAGTATTGCTCATGTCCACTACTACATGAGATCCGGAAAGAACCGCACTGCGAACGTCGGATTCAAATCTCGGCAACAGCGTTCCGGTGAAATCGCCGTCAATGCGCAATACGATTGCCGAGCCAACCATCTCCTTCGTGACACGCGCCTGCTGGCGCCGTTTTCCCTGCATCGCCATTGCTGCAAGCTGCACGGGGAAATAGCGCACGAGACCCACTGCATTGCTGAGATACCGATGCGCCAGCCGCGATGGTTCCTGCATCATTCGATAAAACCATTCCATGCCGCGTTGCTGCATCCATAGGGGCGCGCGAGATACCTTGCCGCTTAAGAAGTCGAACGAACCGCCTACTCCAATGCAGACAGGAACATCCAACCGAAAGCGATGCATCGCCAGCCATTTTTCCTGCTTGGGGTTTCCAAATGCCACCAGAAGAATGTCCGGTTCCGCCGCCTTGATTCTTGACAGAATCTCCTCGTGATCCATTTCTTCTAATGGCTGACATTTCGGACTGTAGCGTCCTGTAATGCAAACACCCGGGCAATTCTTTTCCATCCAGCTTGCTGCGCCGGCAGAACTCTCTTCTTCCGCTCCCAGGAGGAAGATTCGATAGCCGCGCTGAGCAGACAATCTTGCCAGCTGCGGCACGAGGTCGGATCCAGCCACCCGTTCCCTCAGCCCCGTCCCCAACAGATGAGATGCCCATACGAGCGGTGCGCCGTCGGCCAGGACTAGATCGCAGCGGCAGAGCGTTTCGTGCAGTTCCTCATCGTGGATCGATTTCATCACGAAATCGACGTTTGCCGTTGCAATTTGATGGAAGCCTCCCTCCGCGATTGCGGCTTCAACAGCGTGAAGAACTTCTTCCATTGTCAGGTTGTCAACAGCCACACCCAGGATCGCAACACGAGGTTCTTTTGAATCCGCCATGGTAGTCGCTCCTCAATGCTTCGTACAGTGGCGGGTTGCTCCGGCTCTTTTCGGCTTGATGTGAAGAGCAGTCAAATCCGCAGTAGGAAGGAAACGAGGCTGTAGCTTTCTCATGATCGGCACAGACAGAAGGGCGTCAGTCAGGGATGCTTTCCCATAGGAAGGCGCCAAACTGCACGATCCCTGTTGATCTGCGCAGAGGACGAAAAGGCTGAGGTTAGCATTGACAGGTTATTGATCCGCCAGAGACAGAAGAACTGACGGCTCCGCCGATGGAGGCACCGACCCTCATGCCACGTTTAGTCTTTTGCATGCATGCGGTATAAAGGGAGCTTACATTTGCAAGGCGGAATCAATTGCCGCGACAGGGATGATTTGGCGTGGACGGGTCATATACTGCTTCCACGTCGTTCAGGCCAAGTTCGGCTGAAATAGCTTGGGCAAATACTGAAATCGTAATAATCAGACGAAGGCTGTTCTTGATCCTCGCCAATCTGCCGTATACGCCGGCGAGTGGCCCCCGCGTAACTCGAACCATTGTGCCGGGCGTCAGCGCGTCGCAGCGGTCACAAGGCAGACTGCTGCCGAGAGTACGGCGGACTGTCTCGATTTCGTGACGCGAGATCTCGCTTGGCGCATGGTTGCCGCCCAGCAACCGGACAATGCCTTGCGTCTCGAGCACTTTTACCCGGTTGCGCAAGCTGGGTTCATAGTGAATAAAGAGGTAGCCGCTGAATGCCGGTACCTCAACAAGCTTGCGGCGATCCTTCCACTGATGTACTTCCCTCAGCAGTGGAAGATAAGTCTTGAAGCCCTTCATGGTCAGACCCACGGCCGCGCGCTGCTCGCAGCGATAGGAAGTCTGTACCGCGAACCAGGCATGATTGGGATCCTCAGTATTTGGCATCCCCGCAATCTGAGTTTCGGTATTGAAGCAAGCTTCGCCCATATCACCCCCATATGAGTGCTGGAAACTTGAATTGATTTGTCCAGTTATGAAGAGCCAACGTCCGGGTGCGAATAGCCCCCGGCATTAAAGCGGCAGCACTAAGTGCCGTCTTCAGTCATCGGTAGAAAGATCCTTGCCACCCCCAGTATTCGGCCTGGCCTTGCTAGCTTCGATCGTGGTTCGTTCAAATAGCCACTCCGCATCGCACCCTAATACCGTCGCGATCTCCTGTCGCATCTTCTGCCTGGGCACACGTGCGCCATTGACGATGCGGCTCACGTAGGCCTCATCTATGCCCACCAGCTTGGCCAGCCGATTCTGGCGCATACCGGTCGTAAACATCCGCAGCTTCAGATTTGGGTAGATACAGCGCTCCCTTTCTGCCTGGGATTAGCAATGTATCTTGCATGCATTCATGCGCAAGATAACTTTCTATCCGAGTCATGTGTGTTCTTTTGAGTGAGAGTTGTTCCAGCGCCGCCGTTAGACCCATGCGGTAAGGTGGGCGTCAGCATACATGAAATACATTGCCGGTCATCTTTCGTACACTGCGACAGGAAGTCCGTGCCGCGAGCCATTCATGATTAGGATCCTCCGTGGATGGCGTCACCACAATCTGAGGTTCAGCGCTGAAGCAGGCTTCGCCCATATCACCCACATCCGGGTGTTGGCAATTTGCATTGATTTGTGCAGATATGAAGAGCCAACGTCCAGGCTCGAATAGCTCGCGGAATCAAAGCGACAGCACTAAGTGCCATCATTCACTTATGGGTGGAAAGGACCTTGCCAACCCCCGTGTTTGGCCGGGCCTTGCTAGCTTCGATCGTGGTTCGTTCACTTAGCCACTCTGTATCTCACTCTGATACCATCGCAATCACTTGCAGCATCTTTGGACTGGGCACGCTGACACCTTCAACAATTCGGTTCACTCATGCCCACCAGCTTGGCCAGCCGACTCTGGAGCACGCTGGTCGGAAAGATCGGAAGCTACAGAGTTGGGTAGATACAGCGCTCCTGTTTTGCCTGGGAACGAGCGTTATCTCATGCATGCCTAACTGCGCAAGATGACTATCTTTCCTTGGCACATGCGTTCAGTTGAGTGATGGCTGTCACTGCGCCGTTCCCAGCGCATCCCTCACACTTTCGTGGTAAGGGGAGCTTAGGGCAAATTGAAAGAAATTGTCCAGCCATCTTTAGTACCACAAACAATCGCCCTAGTAACCTCCTTGGCGTTACCACTGGATTCGATTGCCTGCAATGCATTGATTTAAAATGATTCAACTCCTATCCGGCGACTTATTTGCGACCGTCGAAGGCGTGTCACAATATGAAAGATCGATAGTTTGGCCCCCACTATCCTATGCTTCAGTCCATAATTCCGGCAATTAATTGACCTTTCAAGAGTCTTTACTACTTGATAAATAATACGAGAAGTCGCAATTGATGGGCGTCATGAGTATGCCTAGATGGGAGGCAAGCGTCAATCTTCTGAAGACTCCCGTGGGATGGCGTTAGGTGTTAAGCGCAGCCGGACGCCACCGATTGATCTCTTTACATCCGCCAGCCCCCCCATGATCAGAAGATAAGGAAGAATCATTGCTCCATTGAGCAAGTTGTCTATGGCCAACATCAGAATGAGAGCAGCAAGCGCAGACCGGATATTTGGCTCGTCGGAACCCTCGCCATCCGCGGGCAACCAGACGGCGCGTATAACCGGCAGGAGCAGAATCGCCCCGAACGCAATCAGGCCAACCAATCCGTACATGCCAAATACAAGCAGCCAAAGACTCCACGGCCGGGCCTCGCCGTTCTGCCACCAGTTCCATCGCCCAGCCCCGAGAAGAGGATACTGGAGTGCGACTCTGATGTGGCTCTCTTCACGAGCGACTCGCCAAGCGAACGAATGGCGGCCCATGCTAGTGAGAGCAGTCGAAAGGGAACGGGCCACGCCATTGTGATGCACTAGAGCGCGCAGGGAGATGAGGTTAGTCATCCGGAACAGTGCGTATGCGAGAATGCCAAAGATTAAAACACCAACAAATGCCCGAGCAACATAGCGTCGCTTTAGGAGTACCAGCGGCAGTAGGAACAGAAGCGATAATATACTGCCTACGGATTGGCAGAGCAGCGTAACACCAGCCAACCCGGCTGCTACCCATCCAATTGGGATGCCTAGAATGCGGCCCGTCCTTTGATGCAGAAAGAGAAGAACAGCAAGAAGTGTTGCCGCTGCCATCCAAATTCCCAATTGATTTCCGTCCTCTAGAAAGCCGGTGGGACGAAAGCCAAAGTAACGCTCAGCGCCCACCCAACGGTAGGGCTGATAACCATAAAAGAAAGTGTAGAGATGAGGCCCGGTGCAGATTTCAACGAGACAGATTGGCACATAACAGACTGCCGCGAATACACAGGCTTTGGCGGCCAGAAGCAATGAGTCAATATCGGAAAAGTAGATGCGGCCAAGAAGCCAGGGAACGCCCCAGGATATCGTTTGATAAATTGAGCCCAGGAGACCCTCCTGAAGCGTGTTCCAATGCGTGGCCGCAGACAGAAGAGGGACGCAACACCATGCAATCATAGGAAGATCGCAGATGCCCGGCTTATATCTCTTTAAATCTGCAGAATGATAAAGCAGGATTCCCGCCAGCGCAGCCAGTCCGGTTGCTGTGGCCTTGGTGAGGAAATAGTTAGTCGGGAGACAAACACCGAGTATCCAGTAGGGAAAGTCATTTGGCGTCACTGCGTAGTGCGCCCCCGGAAGAATCGCCCAGCCTCCGAGAAAATTCGCTAAAATTGCAATGGGGACCGGATGGCGTCGGAAGAGATACGCACCGGTAGGTATCCAGCTAATAAGGATAACGAGGGGCGAAATATGCATGGCGCTATGGAAGTACCTCCTTGCTCGATGATAGGTTGTCTGTTGCTTTGCAGGAAGCATCGATTTCAGAAAAAAGTGCTACTTATCCCACACGCAATAGGAACTCCTTAAACGTGGGCTTGCCACTTCTTAGGCTACTACCGGCCTCAACCGTCGACGTTTGGATGATCGATCTCGACCGGCTGTTGGATTCAGGCACGAATCTCGACAACACTTTGTCAATCGATGAGAAAATCGCGCGAAACGTTTTCATTCAATGAGAGACGCGTTGCGCTTCAAACTGTGCCGGACAATGCTTCGGCTCGGATTGCCGTGTATCTGGAGAAGGCTCCACAGATGATCGCGCTGACTACCAATTGCCAAGGGAAGCCTTAAGTTGTCGAAGGCTTGGCGCTGAATTTCAATGTATCTCATTCCGGCGGGCTCGCGCTGATTGAATTTACGACTTTTGGAGAAGGGGCCATCGACGTTGAGGCAATTCGATGCAATGTCGAGGCGCTCGATATCACCTCAGCGCGTTTTACAAGGACCGAAGCGGTAATGATTGCCTTGGCGCCCACGCATCAAGGGCAGGCAAATACATTCCTACATTTCTGAACTCGAAATGAGGCTGTATTGAATGCAGCCGGTTATGGACTACTGGGTGGGTTGGATCGGATCGGATCGACGTGTCACGCGAAGCTTCGAATTTGGTACAGGTGGCTGACATGACGGATGGCAGCACCGCATCTAGCTGGCGCGTACAGGGTCTGGAACTCACACAAGGCTTTGTCGGAGCCGTCGCAGCCCCGGCTGGGAATTGGTCGGTCGTGCAGCGGCTATTTCGCTATGAAGACGCAATCGGCCGCTCCCTTGGAGGAAATTTCAGTGTGTTATAGATTGGTTAGGTAACACTGAGCCTTCGATACCCTGAGCGCTAGATGGACTACATCAGTTAGCTAGTTGCTCCGCAATCAGCCGATCCACAAGCGCCATCAGATGCTCGCCCGTCCGCGGCAACACGAATGCTGAGGCATCGCCGTCCCAGTCAAGTTTGAAGCTGGTTGAAAGCGCGGAAATCCATATCTGCCGCACCGGCGCATTCGGCGTAATCACAAACTTGCCCGGCGGCTCCTCAAACACAACGTTCAGCAGCCCGCCCTGCCCCTCAACCTCAAAGCCGGCTTCGTCTTCTTCCTCGCGCTTGATCAAATGCTGCTCCAACGAGTTGAAGGTGGTCTCGGCCAGATTGCGGAACTCCAGTTCATCCATCATGCTCCCAGTCTACCAAGGAGTTCGACAGCGGATGCCCAATATGGAAAGACTGCTCCAGCCCGCTTAGACCCGGAGCGGCATGGATAAGGGCATATGGTGCATCGCGCTCATCCTCCATCGTGAACTTTTTTGAACAGTTCGCCTGATTCTGTCGATGTTCAACTAACTTATTCGTTTTTCGGCTTTTATCAGCCTTTTCACTGGAAGGCTGCACGCTTTTCACGGGAACGCCGTCATACTGCCCATGAATTGCGGGCAGGGAGGGCAAACGGATGCGTCGATTGTGCCTAGCTGCGGGGCTTCTGGCGATTACCCAAAGCATTCTTTGCGCTCATTCTCAGCCCTCCCCGCTGCCAATCCAGGCCGGGCAGCTGGTCCGTGAAGTCGTCTACAACGAACTCCACGACCACGAACAGCATGGCTATTGGCGCTACTGGATTGAGCGCCACAGCCCCCGAGAGACCCGCTTGGACGAACAGGTGGAGACCGCCGAAGGACCTATCGCGCGCCTGTATCTCACCAACGGGCGCTCCCCCAATGCTGAAGAGCAACTGACGGAACAGACCCGCCTCAATCGACTCCTCAACTCGCCCGAGGAACTTGCCCGCCATCGCCTGGAGTATGCCGAGGACGAAAAGCGAATCGGGAGAATCGTGGCTCTTCTGCCCGACGCCTTCCTCTACGAATACGATGGCGAGGAGAATGGCTGCCACAGGCTGCGCTTCCGCCCCAATCCGGATTATCTTGCCCACTCGATCGAAGCCCGAATCTTCCACGCCATGAGCGGAACACTTTGGGTGGATACCCGAATGAAGCGCATGGCTCGTCTCGACGGCCGCCTCAGTGAGAATCTGGAGTTCGGCTATGGCATTCTCGGCCGTCTCTCCAAAGGTGGATGGTTCCAGTTGCAACGCACACAGGTGAGCGCCAGCGACTGGAAGACAGAGCGGCTCGAGGTGCACATGAGCGGCCGTGCCTTGGTCTTCAAATCCATCAATCACGAAACCAGCGAGGTACGAGGAGGCTTTGTCCCCGTGCCCGCGGGGTTGAGTCTAGCTCAGGGAATCACGCTCCTCGGTCAAGCTCACGACCAGGCCCAAGCCCCAGCCCAGCCTGCTCCTTATAACCCGGTGGTGCTTACCATGCTGCGCTAAACTCTCTGATCTTTCATTCAAGTCGTCGATTCCAGGGCTACTGCGGTAACATGCTGTCCATGAATCTCTGTGCCCTTGCCCCCGCGGCTTCGATCACTCTTCTCTGTGCCTTCGCCTGCGCACAATCGGATAAGGCGAGCTTCAAGGACCTTGCTGCGCAGGCTCCGGAACTGGTTCGCCTGCAAAATGAATTCGAGCAAACGGTTCCTCCAGGCGTGTCGATCGAGGCCAGGGAAGTCTATCGCAAAGGCACTTCAGGCAAGGATCTGGAGGTGCGGTACAACATGATTGTCAAGGGTGTGCCGCCCGGTACCGCCCTGCGTCAGGTTCAGTTCCCGGTCAACACCCCCAAAGCGGTACCAGGGATCAACGGCATCACCCTGAACAGCGATGGCCTGATGATCTGTGCGGGTCGAACTCCGGCGCAGTGTCACAATGGTGACAAGCTCGACGCTCCGGTTGTCTTCGTGCAGCAAAACCTACTGAAGGGAGAGCCAAGGCGATCCGTTTTTCTCGCCCCAAACCTCCGAATCCCGATTTCCGTCGTTCCAGACCCCGTCCAATCGGAAGACAAAGGGTGCAAACTCAGCGCTATTCGGCTCTCGGCAAAGTTCGAGCTAACCAAGATCGAGGGTTCCGGCTTCCCGCCAAACAGCGACATACACATCCGCTTCTCCGACAGCGAAAGCGCAGGAGTATCTCTCATCTCCAGCGACGGGAAAATCGCCCCGGCCCACGCTGGGGATACCTTCGTTGCTGTTAAAAGCGATAGGACGGGCGCAATCCAGACCGAAACGCTTTTCAATACTTTGAAGAACCCTAGTGGACTCGAAACCGTGGAAGTCACCGAGCCCAGGTGCAGCCCGAAGATCAGTTATAAATTGGGCGTATTTTAAAGCGCGCTGGCGCTGTCCACCAAGGCACGAGTGTCTCGAATTCGGACATTTGCTTCAAAAAAAGTTAAAGTTCGCCGCCTGTATGTCGATAAACAGACCATGACAAGTCCTTGATCCCGACTTTGTCGAGGAGCGACCGAAGATGGGAATCTCTCCAATCGTCAACCTCAGCCCGATGCTCCTCACGCGCGCCCTCGAGCCGGATCTTGAGCCACTGCCGATGGCAAGGGTCGAGAACTCAGCGAGGACAGGCGACGAAAGCTACTCACCCAGCAACCAGAAATCCGCCCGCGGAGCCGAGGACGATGGCGCCGAAGAGGACGAAGCAGAAGAAGAGTTTCAAGAGCTGGCTGACTCCGACAATGAGCACCCCCCCAGGCAGCCAGCGACCAAGTCCCCGAGCCGCCAGATCAGCTTCTTTGCCTGAGAAGCGAGTCCGAACCAGTTTATCCCGGACCGGCCCGCCCCAATATCTGGAGAGCAGCTCTCATCTCTTTGATTCCAAATATATTATGCTAAATTAATCGATTCTTTACCGGGAGGCCTTGCAAATTTGGCGGCTTCTGGCGTATTTTACTAACTAGTTAGTTAAAAAAGTGACAACGACCCCTCAAACCCGCACTCAGACCGAACGCGCCGATCTCACCCGCGCCCGCATCCTCGAGGCCGCCATCCGCCAATTCAGCCAAAACGGGCTCGCTGGCGCACGTACGGAGCAGATCGCCGAGGAAGCCGGCGTCAACAAAGCGCTTCTTTACTACTACTTCCGCGGCAAGGATGAGCTCTATCAGGCGGCTTTGGAGATGGTGGTCGAAGGGGTCCGGACCAACAGTTTTGCAGTCCTCGAATCCGATGCCCCGGCTGGCGAACGATTCCTCCGCATTGCGCTCAATCACTTTGACCGCATGCACTCCAACCGCGAATTCCAGAGCCTGATGCAGCAGGAGATGATCCGCCTCCATCGCGGCGAAGCCAACGCGCTGGGACCGATTGCGGAGAAGCTGATGCGGCCTTTGTGGAGTAGGGTCGACACCCTTGTGAAAGAGGGGATCGCCGCCGGGGAACTCATCCCGGTGGAGTGGACGCAACTGATCTACGCCGGGCTCGGCGCGAATGTCTTCTACTTTCTTTCTGCGCCGTTGACCAGGCTGGCGCAAGGTTTCGACCCCCTGACTCCCGCAGCACTTGCATTTCGCCGCAAGGTGGCCATCGAGTACCTGGGCCAAACGATATTTGTTGATCGGGCGCACGGAGCGCTTGTAGCCGCGCGGGTGCTGGCATCTACTCCCATGCCGGACAACGAAGAGTCGCCAGCCGATCCATCCCACAATGCAAATTTAAAAGACGGCAATATCGAAGCTGCCCAAACGTCTGCAATTGAAGTGAGGCACAAGTGAACGCACGCAATCGGGTTTTTCTCATCCTGGGGTTACTCACGCTCGGATCGCTGATCTGGTACTTCGTCACCGTTAGGCCAACCGGCGACTTGCAGTTGATCGGCACGGTAGACGCCAACGAGGTTGTGGTCAGCGCCAAGATTCAAGGGCGCATCCAGACCCTCACCGTCGACGAGGGCCAGGACGTGAAGGCTGGCCAGTTGATCGCAATCATCGAGAGCGACGACCTGCAGGCGGCGCGCAAGGCAGCCGAAGCCACCGCCAACGGCCAGAGGTTCAAGCTGGGCGAGACGGTTGAAACCGAGCGTCAAACGGTTGGCGAGGTAGGCTCGGCCGCAGTGAACGCCGAAGCGCTGGTGCAGGCCGCCAGGGCTTCGCTGGCCCAGGCGCAGGCCAACTACGAACATCAGCAGGCCGACACCAGCCGCACGGTTGCGCTGGCTCAGCAGGGCATTATGAGTGCTCAGGCCAAGGACGACGCTGCCACCATGCTTCAAGCGGCCAAGGCATCCGTCGATACGGCCAGGGAAAATGTTTCGGCGGCCGAGGCCTCGTTGCGCCAGGCCCGCGCCCACGAACTGCTGGCCACCGTGGCTGCCCGAACGGTGGACGAGACTCGCAACCAGGTCGAGAACGCCCGCGCACTTGCCGACCAGGCCAAGGTCGAGGTGGGCTACTCCCAGGTATTTGCCCCGGTCAGCGGCAAGGTCAACGTCCGCGCAGCACGTCAGGGCGAGGTTGTCGCGGCGGGCGCGCCCATTGTGACCATCATGGACCTCACCCAGACCTGGATTTACGCGCCGCTGCCTGAGACTCAGGCAGACACCGTCCAACTCGGCGACTTGCTCAGAGTCATCATGCCCTCGGGGGACACCATGCAGGGCAAAATCATCGTCAAGTCCGCTGAAGCCGACTTCGCCACTCAACGCGACGTGAGCAGCCGCAAGCGCGACATCAAGACCATCCAGTTGAAGCTGCTCATTGACAATCCCGGCGAGCGGTTCGTCCCCGGCATGACTGCCGAGGTCTACATTCCCAAAAGCAAGCTGGTGAAACAGTGACCGCCCCAACCCAGACAGATTTCGCCCAGAAGGCCGCCATCGGCGTCGAAAACCCCGCGATCGCCGTAGACCAGATTGTGAAGCGCTACGGAGCTTTCGAGGCGGTGAAAGGCGTCACGTTCTCGGTTTCCGACGGCGAAATCTTCGGTCTGCTCGGCCCCAACGGCGCTGGAAAAAGCACACTCATTCGCATGATGACCACGCTGGTGCCCATTACCAGCGGCCATGCAAAGGTCGCCGGATTTGATGTGGCCAAAGACCCTGACGCCGTTCGCCGCATGATCGGCGTAATTCCCCAGGCGCTCACCAGCGACCCCGACCTCACCGTTGAAGAGAATCTCAGCATTTACGCCAAGCTCTATAGCGTTCCTAGGGCGGAGCGCGAAAAAAACATCAACGATGTTCTTGAAGCCGTCGATCTAGTGAAGTGGCGCGGCGCGCAGGTTAAGACACTCTCAGGCGGAATGCGCCGCCGCGTTGAGATTGCCCGCGGCCTGGTCCATAATCCGCATATCTTCTTTCTCGACGAGCCTACTACTGGTCTCGATCCCGTCTCGCGCATCGCCGTATGGGAGATGCTCAACCACCTCAGGGAAACCCGGCATCTGACGATGCTGCTCACCACACATTACATGGAAGAAGCCGACAAACTCTGCGACCGCATCGCCATTGTCGATCACGGCACGCTCGTCGCTCTCGGCACGCCCCTTGAACTGAAGCACAGCGTCCCCGGCGCCAACGTCGTCGAGGTGCATTTTGACCGCGAAACCCCCGAGTGGCAGGCGCGCCTTGAAACACTTGAAGGTGTCTCCAGCGTGCAGGCCGAAAGCGCTGGCTATTATCGCGTACTAACTTCCTCCGGCTCCAGAACCACCATGCAGTTAGTCGAGTTAGCAGCGTCCCTGGGCGAAACTCTCACTTCACTTAGCGTCCAGAACACTACCCTTGACGATGTCTTCGTCCATTACACGGGCCGCCAGCTTCGCGATGAGCTGGTCAAGCCGCCTGTCTTCACCTTGCCGCCCCGTCCGGGAGCCCAGCCATGACCAGAATGTTCGCAATTGTCGAGCGCGAGATGCGTAAATTCTTCCGCTCCCCCACACTCATGATCATGTCTTTGATGATGCCGATCCTGCAGTTGCTCATCATGGGCAATGCCTTCGGGGGCAAGATCACCGGCGCGCACGTCGCCATTGTCGATTACGATCACGGTCCTCAGGCCGTCAAGATTCGTGAAGGATTCGATTCCATCGCCGTCAACATCAAGACCTTCACCACCATTGAGTACACCGACGAGAACAAGGCTCGCGAAGACGTTCGCACCGGTAAGATCGATGCAGCAGTGATCATCCCTGTTCAGTATTCCCGCCGCGTGTATGCGCAGGACGCCCCGCGCGTCGGTCTGGTCGTCGATAACTCCGACCTATTTACATCGAGCAGCATTGAGGCCGAAATGCAGTCGCTGATTTCCGCGCTCACCGCGCCCGTCATTCAGCCCCGCCTTGCTACTGCCATTGCGCTGGAGATCGTCGAACTCTACCCCTACGTGGATTACATGAAGTTTTTGCTACCTGCCTGTTGCGCGCTGGCCATGTATATCTCGGTGATGATCGGTGGCGGCATGTTATATATCGACGACAAAGCGCGCGGCGTACACGAGGGCTATCTTGTAACTCCCATTACGCGTCTCGAACTGGTGATGGGCCTCAATCTGGCCGGTTCCATCAAGGCCGTGCTCTCCGGGATTTGCCTTACAGTGATCGGCTCCCTCATGGCTGGCCTCGGCGTCATCTTCCATCCCGAAGCCGACCTTGAACTCCTCTGCCTGATTATTGTCACATCCATCGCTTTCAACGGCATGATGTTTCTCATGATGGTCCGCGTCGACGACCCGCTTGTCCCCCGTGCTATGTTCGGCGTTCTCAACCTGCTCTTGTTTTACCCCTCCGGCGCCATGTATCCCATCGCCGCATTCCCGCCCTGGCTCCGCGCTATCGCCATCATCGACCCATTTACTTACTGCGTCCACGGCTTCAAAGCCATCCTGCTAAAAGACGGCGGCTTCGTTGCCATTCAATACGATCTGCTCTTTCTTTTCGTCTTTGGTATCGGCACGTTGCTGATCGCCACGCCGCTGTTCAAGCGCACGCTCTGAGGCTCATGTGCGTGGCTTGATCGGATGATAGATTTCCGGCAGGAAAGCTGATAACTCCGGAATGCAATGAGGCGTTCCATTCCTTGTGGGAGGGTGGACCGCCTCGCTGTGATTAATCGATTGTTGAAAGCCGGGACGCCTTCAAGCCCAGGAATATCTCTATGCAGCTATCTTGCCCACTAGCAGGGCTCCGAGGGAGACGGCTGTTGTGATGTCATCGATGACTTTGCTCATGTTGCCCATTTCGCTTACGGCCTGTGCGACCTTGGCATTTGCCGCTTTCAGTTGGGTGCTGAGGGCGGCTATCTCGGGATCGTCTTCCCTAAGCATCTTTCCGATACAAGCCAGATATGCTTCCTGAGCCTCCGCGTACTGATTGCTTAGATCATCTCGCTGCTGCTGCGTTGTGCAAGCAGCGCGGAGAAGATTGTACTGTCTGTCGATCGAAAGAAACGTCGCCTGCACTGTCGATAAAGCATCCGGCATTGTGTGACCTCTTTTTTAGTTTTCTGCAACCTGGGCAGCCCACTTGTCTACGGTGCTAAGCGCAATCGGAGCCATGCGGAGCGGCATGGGCTTATCCTCGGCCACTGCGTGTATCCTGTCGGTCATCTCTTGTAGCGACTTGGGCATCGCATCGGTCGCTGTCGCATAGGAGTCGTCGAGGGCGGCTGTTCGCGTAACAATCTGCTGCTTGGCCAACGGAGCGAGCGCTGCCTTCAGGTCGCCCGCAGGCGTAGCCGGCGACAAACCGAATGGATGAAGCGCAACCTTGAGCAGCGCGGAGTTATCCGTGCCGTCATGGTCGACCAGATACACCGCCAGATTTGCGGCCACCTGCGTATGGACCGCTTCCACAGAGTTCCAGACCGCACCTTCATGAGTGAACAGTGCGGTTAATCCTTTCGCAAAACCGTCCATCGCCCTGGCGGCATCGCGCTCCTTGTGCTCCTTGATTGCCGTCACAAATTGCTGGAGTGCGAAGGTGAGCGCATTCTGATCGCTGTTCGAGGGCGTCGCCGATTTGAGCGACTCGATCTCTGTTTCGAGGTTAACCGCCGATGCAGCAACATCGGCAGGAGCGGTTGAGCCACTCAGCGCCGCAAACTGGCCTGCCAGAGTAGAAAAATCGGCAGCGAGCGCAGACCGTTTCGCTAACTCTGCCTCGTTATTCTTCAGCAGTTGCCGGTTTTCCGCAGTATAGGGCTTTGAGAGTAACTGCCCGTTCAGAATGTATATCTGATCGGTGTCCGCGAGAATTGCGCCCAAGGCTGCGTAATAGTCTGAGAGCGCCTTCGCCGTGGTGGACATCTGCGTCGCAGCGGCCGCGGCATCGTCCGAAGTCTTGCAGCCTGTCCCAAGAAAACAGGCAGTCAATATCAGGATTGCCACTGCCCGACAGGTCGCCCGCAGCTTCGCGGGCCCATTCCTGAATCCATACATGAATGACCTCGATCGCGGAGACATGCGCTTGGAGCCGAAGATTCCCCCCTGCGAAACAAGCATCACAGCAGTCCGGACGGGTTGTCAATTGAATTTGCCGGACAACTCAGGTAGGCGCGCGTTTACAGGGTATCCCAGGTCTCGATTTGGAGACCTGGGATACACACTCCAGTCCGAAGGGTTTTCAAAAAAATGGCGCAACAACCCCGTCGAGGTTATGACCCTCGTAGCGTCCGTCACCATGATTGAAGTCCGGTTGTCCCCGCCTAGGACGCCTTCTGCCGCAGTTCCTGCTCGGCTCTGAGCCAGTCCTGCTCAGCGAATCCATCCTGGAAGCCGCGTCCCGCCCAGTACTCCTTCGCAAGCCGCTCAATCTCTTCGCGCGACGGTGATACCGGCTTTGCCGCTGCAGCGACTGTCGGTTTCTTGGTTGGGGTCTTGCGTGGCTTTACGGTTGCTTTCGTCTTCTTCACAGTCTCTGCCATGAAAGTCTCCTCCGTTGGGATCGCCGCCAAGAAGCGGGCTGTAACTTAAGGATACAAAATCTGAGGCATTTGCGCGACCCCGGGCCCGGCCTGCCGTACCATTTCAATCAATCCGAAGTGCCCGGCAATGTGCAGGAACGGTCGCCAGGTCCATTCTGGAACACATCGAAAGAGAACTCCCTGCCCGTTCGAAGATGTGCCGATTGCCTGGAAGGGCGCCCCTGAGCATTACTGCGTTTCCCCCCGCGGCTTTCAGAGCGGATTCTCATGCATGATCAGGGCAACAGCGCTACGCAACCGAGCCTTGTTGCCTTCGCGCGGGGCACGAATGCTGGGAACTCTCACCAGTGGATTTCGGCGCATTTCGGCCTCAACCAGCGGGCCTGCCAGGTGCCAAAGCGGGGTAATATCGCCTACGACGACGATCTCGCTTGGCGCCAGGGCAGACGCAATCATATGCATGCCTCGGCCGAGCGCGGCGCACATCTTCGCGATAGCCTGCGTCGCTGCGGGGTCTCCCGCTTCGGTGAGCTTAAGCAGATCGTCAAAGGGCGGCGACGGCTTGTGGGCAATCTCAGTGTAGTAGCGCATGCCGGCGCGATTGGAGGCTACCGTCTCCCAGCATCCCCTGCTTCCGCAGCCGCACGGCAATCCATTCGGGTCAACCTGCACATGGCCAAACTCACCGGCCGAGCCTCCCTCTCCGCGGACAATGCGGCCATTGGCAAAGATGCCTGTACCTATTCCTTCCGACACGTTGACCACAACCAGATCGTGCATGCCGTCGCTGTCGCCGAACCAGACCTCGGACAAGGCGCAGGCATTGGCGGCATTGTCCACCACGACCCGCAGACCGGTGGCCTGTTCCACACGGGACTTGATGCGTTGAATAGGCCAAGTCACGTTGGGCGCGAAGACAAATCTCTCCAGGTGAGGATCAAATCGCCCTGGCAGGCTGATGCCGATACCGTCAAAAGAGCGGTCGCTATCGGTGGCGATCATCATTCGGATCGCATCCACAATAGCGCCGAGAACCTTTTGGGGATTGGCGGGAAGCTCAATGATGTTTTGCGCAACGATTCTGCCACCAAGGTCCGTTACGGCCAGCGTGGTCTGCGAAGGATGAATATCCAAGGCAAGCACACCTCGCTGAACGTTCAGATTCAGGAATGTGGGTCTTCGGCCGCGAGGAAGCCGGCCCATCGATCCCTCAACGATCCATTGGTCGGTAAGCAACTCCTCCACGATAAGCGAGACGGTGCTTCTCTGCAGTCCAGAGGCCCGCGCCAGATCCGCGCGCGAAATGGGTTGGTTGTTGCGTATCTGGTTGAAGATAAGTGTTCGATTGATCTGCCTGGGAACCTTATTCGACGCACTGAATTTGTTGGTAAAAGATAGACGCGGCGTCGGCATCTCAGCCATTTACATCTCCGATTGGGCCATTATTGCGGTCAATTCGCGCAAGACTTTCTAAGCGCCAGAACGATCGCGCCCGACTTTACCAGAAACCATTGGTTTGCAGTGGTCACAATCCAGGCGAGTCTCTGCGTGCTTTCAGAGTGTATACGATGCCCTTGAAATGCCCAAACCGCCGAGGGCCTCTTTCCCTGAAAAAGAGGCCCTTGGCGGTATCGGGAAGTGTACTTGTATTGTAGAAACGCGATCTGTGGCTGACGCCCTAGACGGTATATGTCGAAGACGAGACCCGGCCGCCCCGGCCAGTCCAGTTGGTGTGCGAGAACTCGCCGCGTGGTTTGTCGATACGCTCATAGGTGTGCGCGCCAAAGAAATCGCGTTGTGCTTGCAGTAGATTGGCGGGCAGCCGTGCGGTCCGATAGCCGTCAAAGAACGCCAGCGCGGTTGAGAATGCCGGAGTGGGCACGCCCATCTGGATTGCATGCACCAGCGCATTGCGCCACGAGGCTTGATACTTGTTGAGCGCCTCGAAGAAGAAGCTGTCGAGCAGCAGATTCTCGATCCCAGGGTTTTTGTCGAATGCTTCTTTGATCTTGCCCAGAAAGCGGCTGCGAATGATGCATCCGCCGCGCCACATCAGCGCGATGCCGCCCATGTTCAGGTTCCAGCCGTTCTCTTTTGCGGCGGCCCTGAGCAGCATGTAGCCCTGCGCATACGAGATGATCTTTGAGCAGTAGAGGGCGCGACGCACATTCTCAATAAACTCGGTGCGGTCGCTGGCCGCAGTCTTGGAAACCGGCCCTTCCAGTATCTTGGATGCATTCACGCGCTCTTCCTTCAAGGCCGACAGGCAGCGCGCGAAGACCGATTCGCCGATGAGAGTGACAGGCTGGCCCAGGTCAAGCGAGCTGAATACCGTCCACTTGCCCGTGCCCTTCTGGCCGGCAGTATCCAGAATCTTATCCACAATCGGCTGCCCGTCTTCGTCCTTCTTGGCAAAAATCTGGCTGGAAATTTCAATCAGGTAACTGTCCAGCTCACCCTTGTTCCATTCCGTGAAAACTTCGGCAAGTTCATCGGCCTTGAGGCCGAGGCCACGCTGCAACAGATCGTATGCCTCGCAGATCAGCTGCATATCGCCGTACTCGATGCCGTTGTGGACCATCTTGACGTAGTGGCCGGCGCCATTTTCGCCCACCCAGTCGCAGCAGGGGGTTCCATCTTCGACTTTGGCGGAGATCGCCTGGAAAATGTCTTTCATATGCGGCCATGCAGCCGGATTGCCTCCCGGCATGATCGAAGGACCGAAGCGCGCGCCTTCTTCGCCGCCTGAAACTCCCGTGCCGATGAAGAGGATGCCCTTTTCAGCGAGATCTTTGGTGCGGCGGTTTGAGTCGGTAAACAGCGAATTGCCGCCGTCAATCACGATATCGCCCGCCTCAAGGTGCGGCAGTATATGGTCGATCATCTGGTCCACGGTGTCGCCGGCCTTGACCATCAGCATGATGCGGCGGGGGCGCTTGAGCAGGGCGGCCAGTTCTTCGATGGAATGGGCTCCGACGACTTGCGTCCCTTTTGCTTCGTCCGCGATAAAGTCGTCAACCTTGGATACGGTACGGTTGAAGACGGCAACTTTGTAACCGTGGTCGTTCATGTTGAGGACGAGATTCTGTCCCATCACAGCAAGGCCGATCAGGCCGATATCACACGATGCTTCTGACATACATTCTCCATTTCAAAAAAATCAAACTGAGTGCCGCTTCTGTTGTGCAGCGCAAGCCTATTCGCAGCTCAAGTTGCAAGCATGCGGAGATGATTCAACTCAGCGCCTACACGCCGCTGAAGGCAGAAAAACCGCCATCGATTGGAATCACAACGCCGGTCACGAATTCTGAAGCAGGCGAGAGCAGCCACAACACGCAACCAAAGAGATCTTTGGATTCGCCGAGGCGGCCCATCGGCGTGTGCCCGACGATCGTCTTGCCGCGCGGAGTCCAGTCGCCCGTCTCCTTGTCGGTCAGCAGAAAGCGGTTCTGATTGGTGAGAAAGAAGCCGGGCGCTATGGCGTTCACGCGAATCTTCGGCGTGTATTCCTGAGCCATGTGTACGGCCAGCCATTGCGTGAAGTTGCTGACCGCGGCTTTTGCCGCCGAATAGGCGGGAATGCGGGTCAACGGACGAAATGAATTCATCGACGAAATATTCAAAATCGTGCCATAGCCCTGATCCGCCATAACCTTGCCAAATGCCTGGGAGGGCAGAATCGTACCCAGCACATTCAGGTCGAAGACCCAGCGCACGGCGTCTGTTGGAAGATCGAAGAACTTCAATTCAGCGCTGGTGGTAGCCTGAGGCTTATTGCCTCCCGCGCCGTTGATCAGGCAATCCAGCTTGCCGAAATGGCTCACTACCTCTTGAGCTGTTTGGCCAATGCTCTCGCGATTCAGCACATCGCACTTGAAGAACGCGAGTTGCTTGCCGCGCTCTCCCATGCTCTCGATCAGCGCCTTGCCCGCATCTGCATTCATGTCCAGAATGGCGACCGATGCGCCACATCCGGCCAGTGCACCGGCAATTTCGCCGCCCAGAACTCCGGCGCCGCCGGTAATGGCCACGGTCTTCCCCGTGAAATCGTACATCTTCGTCAGTTCCGCCAGATCCAGTGAGTCTGGCTTCGCATTCTCCGGCGTCTGGCCACTTGCAACCGCTGTTGTCTTATCCAAATTGCACCCCTTTTCAAATTTTCGTCATTGTCTCGACGGTAGCTGCTGAATCTTTGTGGAATTGAAGTCTGTTCTCACCACTTACAAACGGCTGCGATGTGCCCACAACCCTAATCCTGGATTGGAGATGAAGAATATCTCTTCACCATCAACCTGATTGATGCCGAGGGAAAGCTTGTTTATGTCGTAACGAGCAAGCATCGCGTTCAAATCTCCGTAACCGAATCCGACACCCTCAACCTCTTCCTGGGTGAGGTGGCCTGGGCACCATGTGATTTTGAATCGCCCTTCAGACGACCCGTGAATAAGGTGGGCGGCTGCGCTCAGATCGTTGGCGAGATCGGGATGTGCATTGACCGCCTCAAGCGTTGCCGGGGTTCCGCGATAGCCATATTTGCGGATCAGGCTGTCAATGGTCTTATCTTCGCCAAATTCCTTTACGCCCGGAGCGAGGACGATCAACTCCGCATCGTCGGCCAGCGCCATTCGTGTGCGGTAGACGGCCTTGTTGCCCAGCCATGTGGAATGAAACTCGCTTGGATCGAGATAAACCACAGCTTTCTTGATGGGTTCGTCGACAATCTCAAAGTTGACCTTGAGACTGAGTTCCGCAGCCAGGTTGAAACACTCGATATCATCCCCGATGTAAAGGCCTCGCACCGCCAAGCCACCGTCTGCCTTTCGTCCCACAACAGTTTGTACATAAACGATGGGCAAGTGGTTCAGGAAGTGGTCAGTGGCGTAATTGAAAACGCGGCGGACTGGATTATCGGCGCGGCCGAGGATACGTTCCATTCCATAGACGGCGCCTAGATAATGGCTCCGGTTGATTCCATCGCGGCCACCTGTACCCACGACGATGTTTTTGTTGTAGTTTGCCATCCCGATGACTTCATGGGGCACGACCTGGCCGATGGAAAGGATAAGATCGAAGCCGCCCTGCGAGATGAGCTTATTGACTTGCGCCGGCCACGCATAGTTCAGCTTGCCTTCCGACTGTTCGAGCATGAACTCGGCCGGAACTTCGCCAAGCGTCTCAACATCCGTGCGCCAATTATGTACACGAAACAAATCCTGCGGGATATCGCCGAACATGTGCGCGATCTGGTCTGGCCGCATGGCGGTATGCGTGCCGAGTGCGGGCAGAACCGCCTTGAGCCGGTCGCCGTAGTGTTGCCAGGCGTAGCGGGTGAGTTCGCCCGCGCGGGAATGCTCGCGGGTCTGGTCAGGCGGAACGGCAAGAACCTTGTTCCGGGGACCTAGTTTGGCAAGGCCTTCCACCAGCAGATCGTTCAACTGCTGCGGCGTCAGGTCGGTATCGGTGCTTCCTATTGAACAGTAGAGACTCATGCGGTTAACTCCACTCTTTTCAGCCCTGGAGCGAGCAGGACGTTGATCAACAGCGACAAAAGATAAACGCTGGCGGCGATGATGAAGAGGATCGAATAGCTGCCCGTAATCTGCAGCAGGTGCCCGGCAAACTTGGCCAGCAGAAAGCCGCCGACCGCTCCCGCCATGGTGCCGATTCCTGTCGCAGATCCAACAGCACTGCGTGGGAACATATCCGACGCCGTGGTAAATAGATTGGCTGACCAGCCTTGATGCGCCGCCGCGGCCAGGCTAAGCAAGCCGATAGCTGCCCACTTGCCGAAGTTATCTGCCTGCAAATAGTTGATCAGGAAGACGGGCACGATGAGACAGGCGCACAGCGTCATGGCCGCCAGCCGCGAACGCTCAGCCGAAAGCCCCATGCGAATAAACGACGCGGGCAGATAACCGCCGTAGATGCTGCCGATGGCCGAAGCGTTATAGACAATAAGGATCGGCAGCCCGAGGCCAACCAGGCTCAAATGAAACTTGTCGCTGAAGTAACCCGGCAGCCAGTACAGATAGAACCACCAGATCGGATCGGTGAGAAACTTCGGAATGGCATACGCCCAGGTCTGGCGGAAACCGAACAGCTTGATCCACGACATGGATGGGCCAGGCTTCTCTGGGGGATCCTGGTTGATGTAGGCAAGTTCGGCAGCGGAGAGAGTCGGATGTTCGGTGGGCTTGTGGTACTTGAGGAACCACATCAGTATCCACGAGGCAGAGAAAAAGCCTGTGATCAGAAAAGCGGAATGCCACCCAAAGCGGTATGTCGCTATAGGCACAAGAACAGTAGCCAGGATCACGCCTACATTGGCGCCACAGTTGAAGATGCCGAAGGAGAAGGAACGCTCCTTTTGCGGAAACCACTCGGCGTTTGCCTTGTTGGCTGCAGGGAAGTTGCCGGATTCGCCGATTCCGAGGCAGGCGCGCGCAATGCCGAGTTGCAGCACCGAGTTGACCAGCGCGTGGCTCATCGCCGATAGGCTCCAGAGGGCCATGATGACCATGTAGCCGACGCGCGTGCCAACTTTATCGACAAAGCGCCCCGCAACCAACTGACCGATCGCGTAGAAGAGGGTAAAGAATGCTACAACGGTTCCGAATGTCTCTTCGGTAAGCCCAATGCCGTGATTGGCGACGCTTTGCATGAGCGTGGGCTTCAGAAGCGCAAGCACCTGCCGATCCATATAGTTGATCGTTGTGGCGGCGAAGAGCATGGCGCAGATGGTCCAGCGCACATGCCCGATCCGTACTCCGGATGATGAGCCGCTTGCGCCTGGAGATTCGATCATCGTGCTTCCTGCCATGCTCCGCTCCCTACAACCGATAAGCCTTCTTTACCAATCCATACGTCAGCTCATGCGCCACCTCAAAGGCTTCGTCCTCGCCAAGCCGGTGTTCGGCAACGAGCCGGGCCAGAAAGGCACAATCAATGCGCCGCGCCACGTCGTGCCGTGCTGGAATGGACAGGAAGGCGCGGGTGTCGTCATTGAAGCCGACCGTGTTGTAGAAGCCCGCCGTCTCCGTCACCTGCTCCCGGAAACGCATCATTCCCTCGGGACTGTCATTGAACCACCACGACGGGCCAAGGCGCAAGCACGGATAATGACCGGCGAGCGGGGCAAGTTCACGCGTGTAGGTGGATTCGTCCAGCGTGAAAAGAATGATGGTCAGGCCAGGCTCATTGCCGAAGCGGTCAAGCAAGGGGCGAAGCGCGTCTACATAGTTGGTGGCCCGTGGAATGTCGCAGCCCACGTCGCGGCCAAATCGCTCATAAACCTTGCGGTTGTGGTTGCGCACGCTTCCAGGGTGAATTTGCATGATCAGCCCGTCTTCCAGGCTCATCTGGGCCATTTCGGTGAGCATCTGAGCACGGAAGAGTTCCTGCTGCGCCGGATCGGCTTTACCCGTAAATACTTTGCGAAAAAGCTCCTCGGCCTCGGCCCTTGGCAGGTCTGCGGTTTGTGCAGTGAGATGGCCGTGGTCGGTGGCAGTGCAGCCGAGTTCTTTGAAGCGGGCTCGAGCCTTGCGCAATGCCGTCAGGTAGCCTTTCCACGTGGCCGTGTCTTCGCCCGTCTGCTCGCCTAACTGCACAATATTGTCTGCAAATCCTTTAAAATCCGCGTCAACAACAGGATCGGGACGGAAGTTGGGGATGATTCTTGCCTTCCAGCCCGATTCGCGGATGGCCTTGAGATCGGCCAGCGAATCGAGAGGGGAGTCGGTCGTCGCCAGCACTTCCAGGTTGAAGCGCTCGAAGAGAGCGCGGGGAAGGAACTCAGGTGTCCGCAGCTTCTCCGAGATGGTGTCGAAATAGAGGTCGGCGGTCTTTGCAGAGAACCGCTCCTGCAGCCCAAAGAGCTCCTGAAAGGCGAAATCCAGCCAGATACGCGTGGGCGTTCCGCGGAACAAATAGTAATGGCTTGCAAAGATGTTCCAGACCTTGCGCGGATCCTTCATCTCCGGCTGGCCGATCTCCAGGGACTCCATCGAGATACCCTGACTCAAAAGCATCCGGTAGACGTAATGATCGGGTTGCACGAAGAGGCTGGCTGGATTGGGAAACGGCTCGTTTTTCGCAAACCAGGCCGCCTGAGTGTGCCCGTGCGGGCTGACAATGGGCAATCCCTTGATGTGCGCATAGAGTGCCCTGGCTACGGTTCGTGTACCGGGTTCGGCGGGAAACAGACGGTCTTCATGGATCAACATGATTCGAACTCTACCTTTTCGGGGAGGCTGGCTGTGGTCTGACCTCTTACGAGGTCAGACCACAGTATACACATTGGGGTGGAAACTGTCATGACGGAAAAGACGTCTTTCCGGAGCAAGAATGTGCTTCTATCTTAAACTTCTGCGAGCCGGTCTGGAAATCGGCAAGTTACGCTCTTCCCTCTCGGCTCCGCAATGAACGCATCGGCTTGTTTATATCGCAATTGGACGCCTCATCCATGGCTGGCGAATCCCATGCCTGCAAGAACGCCCCGCATAAAACCAAAGCTCTCTATGACGCCTGGCATTGGATTGTCGCCATGAATCTCATATTCGAGATCGACAAAACCCTTGTACTGGATTGCGATGAGGGCTTCGAATATCCCGCGTATCGGCATGATTCCGTCACCCACGTCAACTTGGCTGTCTCTGCTCTGAAAATTTGCAAGATCCTTTATATGCATGTCGAACAGGCGTGGTCCCACTTCGTGGATAGCTTGAACGACATCCGTACCGGCACGCACAGCATGGCCTACGTCGATGCAGCATCCCATACGCGGGTCCATACTCTTTACTGCCTTCAACACATCCAGCGGTGAATGCCATATCTTGTCTTCCGGCCCGTGGTTATGGATTGCGAATTGGATGTTGTATTCCTTCACGAACTTTTCGATGCGGGGCAGAGTTTCAGGCGCTGGGTCGCCCGCGACAATGACAGAGATGCCCCCTCGCTTGCAATATTCAAACTGACTACGAATATCGTCATCGTCGTCTTTTGGGAAGCCGATCGTTCCCGCAGCGTGGAGTTTGATACCGGCGGCAGCGTAGTCGGCGAGAGCCTGAGCTTCGAGCGCTGGATCCATGGGAAGATGATCCTTGATGTCCTTGCAGTTGAGATCGGTCAGGTTGAGCTGCTTCATGAATTCGAGCAACTGTGCGCGTGTGAAACTGCGGAAAGTGTAACTGGCCAACCCCAAATGGATCGGCGATGGCTTTTCGACGGCCTGTAAAGGCTCGGCCAATGTGGGGACTGTACTCGTTGTGACACACGCTGCCGCAAGGAGTGCACTCGATTGAACGAAGTTGCGACGTGAGTAGGATTGCTTCATGAGAGTTAGACTCCTCGGATGAACCTGGCAAAAATTACTGCTCAATAGTGCCTCGCGCCAGCCGGCCATGCTGCCTGTCCGGCCTCAGGCGCTTTAGAGATGCGGCGCCCAGCCGTTCTCATACTCGCGGTTCCACATCGTCATCGCTTCTGGATCGTTGAGAATCTTTCCGTCTTTTGTGTCGAGCGCGAGTTCCCGGTTCACTTCCCATGCGATGTTGGAAAGTTGAAGCATCGTAACGGCGACATTGCCGGTCGCAACGGGAGAGTTGAGCTTTTCTCCCTTGCGAATTGCCGCGATGAAGTTGGCGAAGTGCGCATCCGTCATGGCGTCTCGGCCGGTGAGGTCGGAAGATGCGTTTGCAGTGCCAAGCGCAGCTTCGCCGGTCTTATTCCCCTTGAGATCGTAGGCCTCATAGCCACCTCCATCGATAAGCATCGACCCCGTGGTTCCCATAATCGTAGAACCGCGATCGCGACCATAGTATTTCATCCCGGAGCAGCATTTGCCTTCCCATGAGATCATCTTGTCGCCGAAATCGAAGCTGGTCACCAGGGTGTCATAAAACTGCCAATCGTCCTTGAAGTGGTATCGTCCACCTGTAGATGTTATGCGCTGCGGATAATCGACGCCAAGCGCCCAGCGACAGACATCGATCTCATGGGTTCCATTGTTGAGGGTTTCGCCGGTGCCGTAGATCCTGAACCAATGCCAGTTATAGGGATGAATATTGTCCTTATAATGTCTGCGTGGCGCTGGCCCCTGCCAAAGATCCCAATCGAGCTGCGGCGGCACTGGGGCTTCTTTGCCAAACCCGATCGACTTTCTTGTGTTGCTGTACCAACATTTGCCGAAGCAGGGCGTGCCGATCAGTCCATTGCGAATCTTATCCACGGCTTCGATGATGAGCGGGTTTGAGCGCCGCTGATTGCCCATCTGCACAAGCTTTCCATACTTCTGCTGAACCTCGACGAGTAGAGCTCCCTCGGCGGGGTTGTGGCTGCATGGCTTCTCCACGTAAACATGCTTTCCCGCCTGCACGCCCGCAATGGCCATGGGGGCGTGCCAGTGGTCGGGGGTGGCGATGGTGATCGCGTCCACCTCCTTCAACTGGAGGATATTGCGAAAGTCCTTGTCTGTGGCGGGGGCATAACCCAGCTCATGCTCTGCGTCGTTCGCAAACTTCTTCAGAATCGTGCTATCCACATCGCAGACATGCGAGATGCGGGCCGCGTCTTTATTTGCCTTGAGTGAGGCGAGATGAGCAGAGGCACGGCCATTTAGGCCGATCACTGCAAAGTTGAGCCGATCGTTGGACCCGAGTATCTGGCCATAGCTTTTGGCGGTTGATCCGATAGCGAGGCCTGCCGCTCCCACTGCAAGCGTGTCGAGAAATTCACGTCGAGTTACCATTATTCTCTCCATCTGAACGGCAAACTACGTGCCGAAAGTTTACATTTACGGTTCCATCACGTTCTTATGCACGTTTAGAGGGTTCCAGAATCTTTTAAAGCTTGCTTCATGCCGGCCCAACTAATGCGGGAAGATTCCTCTGGAGTAGCGCCTCCATGCCAGTGCGTCTCAAGGCTCACTGCATCGTGAAAGCCAACCTGCTTGAGTGCACGGAATTGCGCTGCCCAGTCAATTAAGCCCTTATCCACAGGTGACCACTCAATCTTGCCTTCCGCGCTCTTGACGGCGTTCTTGCAGTGGCAATGGTGAATGCGATCTTTGGGCAAGGCCTCCCAGCCACCGGGGAAGGCATCGAGTTCGCCGCGCATGACGGCATTCGCGGGGTCCCAGTTGAGTGTCAGATGCGGCGTCTGAATCGCATTCATAGTGCGCGCGGCTTCACGGCCGGTAGCGGTGTTGCAGGCAAACTCGTTCTCGAGCACCAGCAGAATCCCCTGCTTGCCGGCGGCTTCCGCGGCCGAACGGAGCTTTTCATCGATGGCGGCGCGGTAAGGGACTACATCGTCCAGCCGCCAGAAGTCGAAGCAGCGCACTTTTCCAGTTTTAAACTGCTTCGCCATGGAGATAGACCTCACCAGTATCTCGTCCTGCTCCTTAAACGTGACCTCGGCCGCGCCGTGCAGGTCATCCCTCGAACCATACGGCGACTTGGGCGCGCCTGGCCAGTCGGTCTTGAAGAGCGGGCTGGCGATATCAGTTACCTGCAGACTGTACTTGGCAAGAATCTTGTTCGTTGCGTCGACTTGAGTTGCGCTCAGATCCGTGACGTTCTTTCCCCACATGGAGCGAAGTTCAATCCAGCCCAGGCCAAAATCGTGCGAAATGACATAACAGGCGTGGTCGAAGTCCTGCGAGATATCATCGTTGATAACTGAAATCCTGAATGGCGACTTCGACGTCTCTGCCGTGCCGAAGAGAGGACGAGCCGCGAAGGCTGCAACAGTCATGCCCGCCGCTCCCAGAAAACTTCGTCTTGAAAGGCATTCCATAATGCTCCTCTTGCTTGCGCGCGACCTGCGTCCATTGAACCGATAGGAAGATGTTAAATGGCCGGTCACCCAGAAGAGCGGTGACCGGTTAGCTGACGTGCAGTTTGCAGATGCGGCCCCGGAACTTGACCCGCGTCAATAGCCGCACGCCCCGACCACCACCAGTTCCGTTGACGGTACCCGTCCGTACTGGGCACAGGCCGACAAAAGGCACTGCAATGTTTGAACATGTTATTTCGTTTCAAGGAGATGTGTTCACATGGCGCGGGAACTATTCTACTGCATAGACCGGTGCTGAAACCTGACAGCAGCGTCGGCAAGAGAGACAACGCAGGAGCTTTCCAGGCGGCCTCCGCAGGTACGAGGAGTTGCGCATGGTTTAAGTGAGAGTCCAGTGCGCTCGCGGCGAACAAGCCGTCAGCAAGATGGAGCCGGATAGCAATCGGTTGGGATACGAACCCCGCAAACGCTCGCGCTTTCAATTGTGATTTGAGATGCGCAAACCGGCTCCGACTGCATCTTGCTCGTGTCTTTTACCTTATTATCCCATCGAGCGTTGACCCACTGGTGATGAGGAGAAATTCGCTCTCGGAACACGGAAACCGCTCCATGGGCGTACTCAGTTATGGATAACTTAATACTTTGTTCAGTTGATCTCGACTTTCCTTTCCAGGAAGTTATAGCAAGGCGCCAAGCTTTGCGACGAGCGATATGTACCGCGCCTTAGAAAGTAATTAGTCCGCTCAAATTACTCGCGTTGCAACACGGACCTGAGATTGATTAGGTTGCGCTGTTCTCGGCATGACTCAAGTTCCAAATCGGGATGCAGTATCTTTTCGAAACGCGGGTCAGTATTTAGCGCAGAGAACGATTGCCCCGTGATTTCTTCTGAACTAGCTTAGAAATCGCCAGCCTGTTCCACGGATGGTTTTATGTGTCTGCGCATGCGAAAACAGCCTGGCCGCGCGCTTACCGATTGATTCGAAATGTGAGCTACGAAGTGTTACTGGCAGGGTGTTGAAATTCCCACTCCGGAAGCGCAGGCAGTTTCGATGGCAGCCGTCTGCGGGTGTCGTGAGTTTTTCTTAGGGCGGTATTTTCAGAGGAGGATAAGTGAGAACGGTTCAGGCTCAATCCATATTTGAAAACTCCATTGCGATTTTTGAGGGCAACGCAGTTGCATCGGAAAGCATCTACTCGCCGGCCTATTTACCAACTGCCAGTGACCCCGTGGAGTCCTGGCGCTATCGGTATGTAAAGCGGGCATTCGATCTAGCCTGCTCGCTAGTCATGATCGCGGTCTTTGCGCTACCTGGACTCGTGATTGCGGCGGCAATTGTTTTGACCTCGGAGGGCCCTGTGTTTTATCGGGAGAAGAGGATTGGCCGCGATGGACGTCCCTTCAAAATATGGAAATTTCGCTCGATGTACCGAGCCGGCGGTGAGCAGGTCAACATCGCAGCAACGCAACCGGGCGGGAAAGTGTTGGAATGGAGGATGTGCAAGCACATCAGGGATCCCCGCATCACGGTGATCGGCGATGTGTTGCGCCGCTGGAGCCTGGATGAGCTTCCTCAGCTATTGAATGTTCTGTACGGGCAGATGTCGCTGATCGGCCCGCGCCCTATCGTTGAAGCGGAGACTGCGTTTTATGGGAACCTGCTGCCCTTCTATCTGGCGGCGACGCCGGGCCTGTCCGGGCTATGGCAGGTTTCGGGGCGGAGCAATGTCGACTATGAAAAGCGGGCAAAGCTGGATGCTCTCTACGTTCGCTCGTGGTGTCTGGCAACCGATTTCAGCATTCTTTTTCGGACGATTCCCGCCGTGCTGAACAGGATAGGCGCGCATTAGGAAGCGTCCCGATACCGGCTGGCGGGTGGCAAGGCCTTTTCAGGCATCCGCGAGCCGGCTCGTGGGCCGCGAGTGGGTTTGCAGGGTCGTGGTTTAGCAGCCCGGTCCCAGGATCGAGGCCCAGAAACGAATAGGGCGGTTCCAAGGGGCGCTTCATGTTCCGAGGCCGGCGCCTGGTTTGCCCCAACGATGATTCTTTTTCAGCCCTTTCAAGGTATCCAATACGGCTCCCGCCCGCTGGCCGTACAATAAGCCTTGAGGTAGAACCAGTTTTCCAATGTCATCGAACGGTTATCCATCCCGCTCCACGCGGTCGCACGGACTACGGTCGCTCTTCAGCATGTTTTCCAGCGATCTGGCCATCGATCTCGGCACGGCCAATACCCTGGTCTTCGCTGCCGGCAAGGGCATTGTTGTCAACGAGCCCTCCATTGTGGCCATCAACAAGAACACCGGCGAAGTGGAGGCGGTAGGCAAAGAGGCCAAGGAGATGCTGGGCCGCACCCCTGGCAACATTGTGGCCATCAAGCCGATGAAGGACGGCGTCATCGCCGACTTCAAAGTCACCGAAAAGATGCTCAACTACTTCATTCAAAAGGCGCACAACCGCAAAATGCTGGTGCATCCGCGCATCGTGATCGGGGTGCCTTCAGAGATTACGCAGGTTGAAAAGCGCGCAGTCGAGGACTCGGCCTACCGCGCCAAGGCCAGTGAAGTCTACCTGGTAGAACAAGCCATGGTGGCCGCCATCGGCGCAGGATTGCCCATCACAGAGCCCTCGGGCAACATGGTGGTGGACATCGGCGGCGGAACGACGGACATTGCCGTGATCTCGCTCTCCGGCATCGTCTATTCGCGCTCCGTGCGCATGGCCGGCAATCAGATGGACGAGGCCATTACTAATTATCTGAAGCGGAAGTACAACCTGCTCATCGGCGAGCGCACCGCCGAACACATCAAGATCGAGATCGGCTCGGCGTACCCGCTGGACAAGCCGCTGCACCTGGAAATCAAGGGCCGCAACCTCATCGAGGGCGTACCCAAGACCATCACGATCGACGACAGCGAGATTCGCGAGGCGCTGGGTGAGTGCATCGCCGTGATCATGAACGCCATCCGCGTGGCTCTGGAGCGTACCCCGCCCGAGTTGTCTGCAGACATCAGCGACCGCGGCATTGTGCTGACCGGCGGAGGGGCGCTCATCAAGAATCTGGACAAGCGCATCCGCGAAGAGACCGGATTGCCTGTCTCAGTGGCAGACGATCCGCTGGCTTCTGTGGTGCTGGGCACCGGCAAGATGCTCTCCGACTTCAGGTTGCTGCGCAAGATCAAGATCGACTGAGACAGTGAAAGAGTGAAGAAGTGAAAGGTAAAGAAGTGAATTGTGACTTGATTTCCTTTCTTCACTGATTCACTCTTTCACTAGGTTCACTCATCCCCATGGAATCGTTCTTTGCCCGCTATCGAGATCTCATAGTCCTGCTGGCCCTTCTACTGGCGCAGGTCATCGGCCTTGCCGTGCAGGTGCATCACACAGCGGCTGGAACCAACACCCTGGACTCACCGGATGGGTCTGGAGTGCGCCTCATCCGCTTGTGGGCCAATGCCACGGTTTCGCCTCCCGAGCGGCTCATTCATGCCGTGAAACTCGGCGCAGGCAGTCTGTGGCTGGACTATCTTGACCTGCGCCATGTCCGTCAGCGGAACCAGGATTTGCAAAAGACAATCGACCGATTGCGGCTGGAGCAGGCCGCTCTGCTTGAAGATGCCCGCCAGGGACAGCGCCTTCAGGCCCTCGTCGACTTTCAGCAGAAATACATTTATACGACCGTAGCTGCCCAGGCTATCGGCTCCAGCGGCAGCGATCAGTCGCGCGTCTTCTATATCGACAAGGGCGCCAACTACAAGCTGGCGCGCGATATGGCAGTCATTACACCGGATGGAATCGTTGGCAAAATTCGAGATGTCTTTCCAAACTCAGCGCAGGTGCTGGCCATCAACGACCAGACCAGCGGCGCTGGGGTAATCCTCGAAACCACACGCACCCGCGGTATCCTCCGCGGCAACGCCCTCGGCCAGCCTCAGATTGTGGGCATCCTTTCCGATAACCGCATTCAGCCCGGCGAGAAAGTACTCACCGCCGGCGGCGACCTGATCTTCCCGCGCGGACTGCCCGTGGGCGTCGTCGAAAAGGTGATCCGCGACCCCGAGCGCGAAAACTTCATCGATGTCATCGTCAAACCGGCCGCTCATCTTGATCGTCTCGACGAGGTGCTGGTCATCACCGCGACCGAACCCCGCTTTTCGACCGAGCAGCAGCAGGACCTGACCACCAGCCAAACGCTCATGGGCGCTGAGGCAGCGGCCATCAAGGAGCAGAAGAAGGCCTCAGCGATCATGGCGGAGCGGCTTCCCGGCCTTACCGACCCGAACGCGCCGGCGGCAACTCAATCGTCAACTCCGGCGACCGGCCAGCCTGGGCAAACCCCGCCGACGCCTGCTGTGATTCCTGAGCAGGGGCAGCCCAAGCTGCTCCACCCGCAGCATCCCGACCGCTTCACGCCAAATACGGCAGCGGAGATTCCAACAGACGCAAGCCCGGCACCGGCCCAGGACACGAGCCCGGACGCGGCTCCAAACGTGAAGCCGAAACCCGAGCAGGCCAATCCCCAGCGACCCGAGCCACGGAGGAATCCATAGGCATGTCCGTCCTCGACGCAAACTTCCGCCGCGAACTTGAGATTCGCCGCTATCCGATGCTGGTCTACGCCCTGGTGCCACTGGCTGCGCTGGTGCTACAGGCTTGGCTCCCTAGGGTTCTTGGCCGCTATGCCTGGTTCGATCTGCCCCTGGTGGTCACGGTCTACTTTGCCTTGGGCCAGCCCACCCCGATCCAAGGCACAGTCCTCGGCGCAGTGATGGGCATCTTTGAGGATGCGCTCTCCCACCACGCCATCGGCATAAACGGCGTTGCTAAAACCGTGGTTGGCTTTGTGGCTGCGTCGGTGGGTACGCGCATCGACGTTGAGAACCACACCATCCGCCTGATTCTCAACTTTCTCCTCTCGCTGCTCTCCGGCGCGATGTATGTCTTTGTTTACCGCATCCTGCTGGGGCTCGAACTGGATTGGACCTGGTTCACTGAACTCTTCAAGGCTATTGGCAACTCGCTGATCGCCGTGGTGCTGTTTCCCGCGCTGGACCGTCTGCAGATCAGGGATTAATGAGAATAGAGTGGTACGCCGCCTGATCGAAGTACCACGAACGTCGGCAAGGCTGCGGAAATGGCGATAGTCTAAGGCGTAGACACATGGATTCAGGCAGGATCAATCGCGGCGAAAAGATACCCACCCTCAAGCTGACGGTGGTACAGTACGGCATTCTGCTCATGATGCTCGCGCTGGCTGCGGGGCTTTGGCGGCTTCAGGTGCTGGGTGTGGACTATTATCGCCTGCAAGCCGAGCAGAACCGTATCCGCAAAGAGCCCGTGATGGCCGCCCGCGGCAAGCTTTTTGATCGAGACGGCCGGCTGCTGGTGGACAATTACCCCTCGGTTTCCTGCTTTTTGGTCCGCGAGCAGGGCCATGACGTGGACGGCGACCTGCCTCTCATTGCGAAGGGCCTCAATCTCGACCTCGATCAGTTGCGCGCCACCCTGCGCCGTTTCCGCGCCGCGCCGGGTTACCAACCCATCCCCGTCAAGCTCGACATTACCGCCGATGAGCAAGCCTTCATCGAGTCCCACCGCAACGAACTGCCCGAGTTGGAGACCATCGACGAGGAGCGCCGCCTCTATCCCCGCGACGGCTTTGCCGCCCATCTCATCGGCTACGTGGGCGAGGTGAGCGAGGAGATGCTCAACGACTCGCGCTATGCGGCCTACGAGCCCGGCGACGTAGTCGGAAAGGCAGGTGTCGAGGAGACTTACGACCAGTTGCTTCGCGGCCAGGATGGTTCGCGCGACGTGATTGTGGATAGCCATGGCCGCGAAGTGGGCTACCTGGGCATCCAGCATGCCATTCCCGGCCAGGATCTCAAGCTGACCATCGACATCGACTTGCAGCGAACGGCGGAACTTGCGCTGGGCGATGCCAACGGCGCGGTGGTGGCCATGGATCCCCGCACCGGCGAGATTCTCGCCTTGGTCTCGCACCCGAGCTACGACCCCAACGCCTTCGCCGTGCGCATCAACCGCAAGGACTGGAACGACCTGATCAACAACCCCAACCACCCGCTGATGAACAAGGCGATTCAGGACCAACTGGCCCCTGGCTCGACCTTCAAGATCATCATGTCCGCCGCCGGGCTGCAAGAGGGCGTGGCGCAGGACATGCACGTTAATTGCGTCGGCGGAGGCACATTCTACGGGCGCTTCTTCCACTGCGACAAACACCATGGCGTGCTGAGCATCCAGCAGGCCATTCCGCTCTCATGTGACACATTTTTCTACACGCTGGCGCAAAAGCTGGGCATCGACACCATCGCCCGGTACGCCACAGCGCTCGGCCTTGGATCGAAGACCGGCATCGACCTGCCCGACGAGAAGGCCGGCGTGATGCCCTCAACCCAGTGGGAGATGAAGAACTACCACCAGAAGTACTACGCCGGCAACACGATCTCTGTGGGTATCGGCCAGGGTGAAACGCAGGTTACGCCTCTGCAATTGGCACGGGCACTGGGCGGCATTGCTTCCAACGGTCATTTGGTGCGGCCCCATGTGGTTGCGTACGACCAGCTTCCAGCGCAGTTCCATCAGGCCGTTCTCGACAGCTTCCCCGGCACTGGAGACGTAATCGTCCCTCTCAACCCCGACACCTGGATGACGATTACCGACGGCATGGCGGCCGCCACCACCACTGGCACTGCCGCGGCCTCCCACATGGAGGGCATCGACTTTGCCGGCAAGACAGGAACCGCCCAGGTTGTGGGCGGCGGCGATACTCACACCAAGGGCGGCGCCAAAACTCCGAATTCCTGGTTTGTGGGCATGGTTCCCCGCCGCAACCCCGAAATTGTGATTGCGGTACTGCAGGAGCACGGCGACTGGGGCTCGAACTCGGCTCGAATCGCTGCCCAGGTGGTGGCCACTTACGTGAACAAGAAGCGCAGGCAGGAGAAGAACATCTTGGATCAGGCCGGCGCAATCAAGCCGGTTGAGGTGGGAGCCGTCTGGTCTACGCCCGCGCCCCCAGGCGGCAAGCGCTCGGGCGCTGCGAGAATGCCGTGGCAGGATTCTATCCTGCATGCGGGACATTTTCTGGTCGATCCCAAGATCGCCCCAGCCGCCGCAGCCGAACCCGAGGCTCTGGCCAGCGGCCGTCTCCCCCTGCCAGCATGGCTCGTCGCCTTGCCCCTCCGCTTCAAGGAAGGCCACCCCTGATGCGCCGCATCCTAAGTTTCCGCGACTTCGACTGGCCCCTGCTTGGTATGGTGTTCCTGCTCTGCACGATCTCGGTCTTGGAGATCTACTCAGCCACCCTCCACACAAAGTACTCGGGCTTTCACACCAAGCAGATGTACTGGATCGCCGCCGGCCTGGTAGCCATGTTTCTCTTCTCCAAGATCGACTATCACAAGCTGATCGACTTTGTGCCCTGGGCCTATGCGATCTGCCTGGTGGCGCTGGTCGCCGTAAAACTGGTTGGAACCAAGGTATTGGGCGCCCGCCGTTGGATCAAGATTGGCCCCATGCACTTTCAGCCCTCGGAGTGGGTCAAACTGATCCTCATTCTGCTCGTGGCCCGCTACTTTGCCAATCTCGGTGGACGCAGCCTTACCTGGAAAGATGTTTTCAAAGCCATCGCGCTGGTGGGCGTTCCCATGGGGCTGGTGCTGATCCAGCCCGATCTGGGAACGGCCCTCACCTATACGCCGATTCTGATCGTCGGCCTGTTTCTTGGCGGCATCAACCTGCGCCAGGCACTCATTCTGAGCGTTTGTGGAGTGGCACTCGTGGCTGGGGTTTGGACCAGCGGCAAGCTGCACCCATACCAAAAGGCCCGACTGACCAGCTTCGTCAATCCTGACAACGACCCCAAGGGAACGGGCTACCAGATCCGCCAGTCACTCATCGCCGTCGGCTCCGGCGGTGTCTGGGGCAAAGGCGCGGCCCAGGGCACGCAGACCCAGGGCGACTTCCTCCCTATCCCCCACGCGGACTTCATCTTTGCTGCATTTGGCGAGGAACACGGCTTTGTCGGCGCGCTTTCTGTACTGCTGCTATACTTTTTCATATTGATGCGTTTGATTCAGAACGCTCAAACAGCCGCCGACCTGTCCGGTTCCCTGATTATCATGGGAGTAGTGGCTGTGTTGACCTTTCAGATAGCGGTCAACGTCGGCATGGTCATCGGCTTTATGCCAGTCACCGGAATTCCTTTACCGTTAATGAGTTACGGTGGATCTTCGGTGTTGTTTACGTTCCTGGCGCTGGGTACGGCGATGAATGTCCGTATGCGCCGATTCGTAAACTGACGGTCTCAGGGCGAACCGGGGTCCCCGGCGACAGGTCTTCGTCGCTGGGGTGGCAAGGTGGCCCGGATCGGGTTCTATAGGTTCACCTCTTGCGTTCCCCGGAACTGTCCGGCCCGCAAGAGACCAAGTTTCAAGCATTTACTGCGGTTTTCTAATTTGAGCGGCCTTTTTTTGCATCGTGCAGGGTGGCTTTTGCTTAAGGCAACACCCACTTGCTTTGATGGATTCAGACGGCTGCAATTGGAAAAACGCGATAGCCGGCCAGGTCCAGATGGATCTAGAGCCCGGCAGGATTGGGTTCATGAGCACGCAGAGACGGGAAAACCGTTGGCAGCGTACAAGTTGCACGCAACGCGCGGAGACTTCCAGTATCCTCGGCGACGAGTCTTTGTCGCTGGTGTGGAAGGTATCGGGGAACGCAAGCCCCGGTCCGGTCGCGCAGCACGGTCGTGCATACGCCACGGTTGGAACGGCCCCGATATGGTTGGCCACAAACTCTCTGCAATCGGATTACAGCAACCTACAGCTCGCTAGGCAAAACATCCGCCGCAGTTCGCCGCCTTCAGGGGCTGGCTGCGGCGCGGCCTTCGCCACACTAGCGACCCACAGGTCATCCCTTCCGCGCATCCCTTCTCCTTCCGGTTTCGTCTGTCTCCATCCAACCTTGCCGCAGTTCCCAGCAGGCAAATGCCGCTGGACGGAAAGGTACGATGGCAAAGGAAATCTGCATCTCCTCTACGCCGCATGAGACGCGGCTTGCAATTCTTGAAGACGATCAACTCGCGGAGATTTACTACGAACGCGAAAACGAATACACCCTTGCTGGCTCCATTTACAACGGTCGCGTCACCCGCGTCCTGCCCGGCATGCAGTCCGCTTTTGTGGATGTGGGCCTGGAGCGCGATGCCTTCCTCTATGTAACTGACTTCATGGAGCTGGAAGACCCGGAAGAGACGGACGAGATTGAAAAGGCCGCTGCGGCAGGCGGCAACCAGGCTCCTCGCGAAGTTCGCCACAGCCCCGCGGCTGACGGCAATGGCAGCCGCAGTGAAGCTCGCCCGCAACGCCCAGGTCCAAGGCCCGAACCAAAGCCAGATCAGAAGCAGGAATCACGTTCCGACCGCCCTGCCCCAGACCGGCAGCCCAAGGGACGCCGCTTATCTGTCGAAGCCATCCCCGACGCTGCCGAAACGGTTCCTCAATCCTCGTTTGTCTCCGAATCGGCCGACGAAGCCCATGAAGATTCCTCAGAACCCGGCGCCAAGCGCTGGCGTGGACGCCGCCGTCGCCGTGGTGGCCGTGGCGGCTCTGTTGGCTCAGCGGAAAACCAGAACGAAACCGCCGGCGCGGAAGAGTCCACGGAAAACTACGCCGAAACTTCTGCGGAAGCTGAAGTGGCGTCGGTCATTCATGCGACTACTGGCGATTCTGGCGACCGCTCTTCTTCGCAGGGCCGGGGAGGCGCCGCTGCCTCGCCCCGCGCCGACCGCGCCCCTGAACCCTTTGTTCTTCCGGGCGAATCGCTCTCGAAGTACGGCGGCGTTCCTGACGAAGAAGCCTCCAAATCCGACTTCCCAGCCAGCCCCGCCCCGCCGGCTCGTCCAGCCAGCACCTTCAAACCGGCAACCTTGATTGAGGCGCCCATCGTGTGGGACGGCAGCGGCCTTCTCCCCGGCGAGTCGCTCTCAAAGCATCGCAGCTCCCAGCCTGAGCCCGCCGATGAAGCCGAAGCCCAAGCCGTCCAGGCAGAAGCAATCTCGAGCAATTCCGACGCCCCCGACGCTTTTGAAGAAGAAGAGCTCGTTCTGGAGCAGACCGAGCCAAGCCCCGCAATTGCCGCTGAGCAAGCGGTTGAGGCGCCGCAAGATGCCGCTGCGGAAGACTATCTGGTGGAGGAAGCACTACCCGAACCTGAGCCTGCTGAACTAGAGCTTTTGGATGACGAGTTTGAGGAATCGACCGAATCCGCTCCCGAAGCTCCAGCAGCCAAGCCAGAAGAATTCGAGGTGAAGGAAGTGATCGAGGAGCCATCGGCAGATGAGCCGCTGGCAGATCCGGTCAAACGGCAGGATGAGACCACCGCCGCCTTTGCGCCGAATGTGCTTTACGCCGCCGAAACAGAAGTTGCGGAGCCGGATGCCTCAGCATCAGCACCCGTCGAACCTGAAGCTGAAACGCCTGAAGCCTCAATCGAAGAACCGCTCACCAACGAGACCGACGAGCCGGAAGCCGACCGCACCGCTTCTCATAACGTTGACCCGCTTCCCCCCTCGGCCTTCAGGCTTTTTGGCCTGGGTGGCAAGAAGAAGGCCGAAGAACCTGTCTATGTCGAACCTGAGCAGCCAGTCGAGTCCATCTCGGTGCCTTTGGTTTCAGCCTATGCCCCCGGCAGCGGCCTGATTGAAGAAGAGCTCATTGAAGAAGAAGAGTTTGATGCTCCCCATCATCATGGCAAGACCGAAGAACACGACCTGGAAGACTACGAAGAAGAGACTCTGCCCCCGCAGATGCGCACCGGCGACCTGGGCGAAATGCTCCAGGAGGCTCACCTCGACCATCGCATCCAGTTGAACTTCGACGGCAAGACTGGCGAAGACGAAGATGATGATGATGGTGACGAGGATGATGAGGATGAGTCGGTCGCGGCGGACCAGCCGGCTACCGCCGGCGAAGGTCAGGCCCAGCCGCAGCAGCCCCGCGATCGCGGTGGCCGCGGCCGCCGTGGCCGTGGTCCTCAAGGCGCGCCAGGATCGCAGGGAAATCGCCGCGGAGGCCCCTCCCGCCGCTCCATGCAGACCTCCGACATGCCCATCATCAGCGACCTGCTGAAGCCGGGTCAGGAGATTCTGGTCCAGATCGCCAAGGAGCCCATCGCCAAAAAGGGTGCCCGCATCACCTCGCACATCGCTCTGCCGGGCCGCTTTCTGGTCTTCATGCCAACCGTCTCCCATATCGGGGTAAGCCGCAAGATCGCCTCCGACGAGGAGCGCCAGCGCCTCAAGAGGATTCTTGTCCACGAGCGAGGTGAAGCCTCAGGCGGATTTATCGTTCGCACCGCGGCCGAGGGCGCATCCGAAGAGGAACTCCGTTCCGATCTGCGCATGCTCATCCATGTGTGGAACGAGATCAAGCAGCGCTCAGAAAGTTCCAAGTCTCCGGCGCTGATCTATCACGATCTGGGGCTTATCGAGCGGATCCTGCGCGATCAGGTCAGCACCAACTTCTCCTCGATCTGGGTGGATTCAGAGGCCGACTACGAGCGCATCGTCCGCTTCCTCAACCGCGTCTCGCCCACCCTGGTCCGCCGCGTCAAGCTCTACACCAAGGAGACTCCGCTTTTTGAGCACTTTGGCATTCAGGACGAGATCGCGAAGGCGCTTCGCTCCAAGGTCTGGCTCAAGAGCGGCGGCTCCATCGTCATCAATCAGACCGAGGCGCTGGTCGCCATCGACATCAACACCGGCAAGTATGTCGGCAAGTCGGCGCGTCTTGAAGACACCATCCTCAAGACCAACCTCGACGCCGTGCCTGAGATCGTTCGCCAGATTCGGCTGCGCGACCTCGGCGGCATCATCGTCATCGACTTCATCGACATGGACGAGCGCAAGAACCGCTTCAAGGTCATGGCCGCACTAGAAGAAGCTCTCAAGAGCGACCGCGCCCCTACCAAGGTTCTCCAGTTCAACGACTTTGGCCTGGTTGCTATTACCCGCAAGCGCGTCAAACAATCTCTCGAGCGTACCCTCTCGGTTCCTTGCCCCACATGCCAGGCTACCGGCATGGTCAAGAGCCCGACGACGGTGTGCAACGAGATCTATACCGAGCTGCGCAAGATGAAGAAGCAATTCGAGGGCGCGGATGTGCTGTTACGCGTGAACCCGGAGACGGTGAAGGTGCTCAAGGGCAACAATGGCAGTTGGCTCACCGAATTCGAGGAGCTGGTTAGCAAAAATATCCTCGTCAAGAGCGACGCCACGTTGCATCCCGAGCAATTCGACATCCAGGGCTGAACGCTCAAACCGTAACCAACATCAATGGCCGGAGCTTTGCTCCGGCCATTGATGTTTCTGCAAGCTGGATAACGACCCCGGTCAGCGAGGAACAGCTGCGCATTCTTCTGGATCGGGAAGCACGCGTCCGGGGAGCCGCAACAACTGGGTGATGGCTTCGGCGCTCAAGGGGCGGGCGAAGAGAAATCCCTGGCCGAAGCGGCAGCCCAACTGCCGCAGCAATTGATACTGTTCGCAGGTCTCGATGCCTTCAGCCACAACGTCCATTCCCAGCACTCGCGCCAGTTCGATGATGGTGCGCACAATCTGGAGAGGCTGGTTTCCCTCTGTCATGCGACTGACAAACGAGCGGTCGATTTTGAGTACGTCAAAGGGAAAGGAGTGAAGGTAGTTGAGTGAGCTGTAGCCCGTGCCAAAGTCGTCCATGAGAAGGGAGATGCCCAGCCTGCGCAGGGTTCCCAGAACTTCCATGGCCGTGCCGATGTTGGGAATCAGACTTGACTCGGTCATCTCGAGGCCGAGTTGGCGGCTTGAGATGCCGGATTCAAGCAGCAGGGCCTCGACATGGTCGGCCAGCCCCTTGCGAGAAAACTGGCGAGCGGAGAGGTTGACACAGACGCGCAGCGAGCCGTGGCGGGGATCCTCTTTGCACCACTTCTGAATCTGTTGGCATGTTTCGGCGAGTCCCCAGTCGCCTATGGGCAGGATCAAGCCGTTCTCCTCAGCGAGAGGAATGAAGTCCATGGGAGGGATAAGCCCTCGCTCGGGGTGAACCCAGCGGATCAGCGCCTCGAGTCCAACGATTTTGCGGGTGGAGAGTTCGACCTCGGGTTGGTAGTAAAGGACAAACTGACCCTCATTCAGAGCCTGACGGAGGTCTGTTCCAGACGGCCAGCCGGTACGAATGCCTGTTGCGCGCGACCTCCGCTTTCCGTTGCCGATCAGCGATTTGCGTAGCCTGCGCAATTCCAACTGGCTGGCGGCCATATCGGCAAGACTCTCGAACATGCGCAGCTCATCCGGCGTCAGGCCGTTGCGTGGCTCATGGCTGAAAATGATCAACGCGCCAAGGATTTTGCCGTCGAAGGAGCGCACAGGAACGGCGGCGAAAAAAACCGCATCGAGTAGTTTTAGGATCAGCAGAGGACCATCGAGTTGGGGGTTTTGGGAGAAGCCGGAGACGACCACCGGGCCGTCTTCCGCCAGCACCAAGTCAAAGATGGAGTTTTTGCGGGGCAACTCGCGAGCCTGAAGTCCCCAGGACGACTTGATCCACACCCGGCTCTCGTCGGCGAAACCGAGTCCAGCCGAATCGGCCTGGAAGTACTCCGCGGCCAGCCGGGTAATTGCGTCATACCCCGCCTCCGGGGGAGTATCCAGAATCCCCGTCGCGAGGAGCGCGGCCACCCTTTCAGCTTCCTGCTGATGATCGAGCCTGCCGATCTCCAACTCTGCCTGTTGCATCTTTGCTCCGGCCAACCCCATCCGCAGACTCGCAATTGGTCCAACGGACAGCCAGATCGCTGGCAGCGAGATGCCGATGCGGTCTTGCATCTCTCTTATCGGAAGGGATTACCAAGGGCATCAGGTTACTCGGGAGCGGTTTTGCTTGAGTACCTGTCCGGATCGACCCAGGGCGCTACTTGCCGTGGACTGGCTGTGCAGTTTCGGTCCAAAGGAAGGCAAGCCGGTCGGCATCATCCTGGATCTGCTGGTCGGTACCCATACTGCTGCTGTGTCCTTCCGCCTGGCTCGCGTGGAGCAGGATAGGCCTGCCACTGTTGGATGCCGCCTGGAGCTGGGCCGTCATTTTGCGGGCGTGAAGTGGGTCTGGAAGCAAATCGGCTTCTCCGCCGCAGGTGAAAAGCAGGATCGCCGGATAGGCTTTGCCAGGCTTGACGTTGTCGTAGGGCGAGAGCTTAAGCAGAGAGGAAAATTGCGATTGTTTGTCTGCTGACCCAGACTCTGTGCCCCACCGCGAGCCCATACGGAACTTTTGGTAGCGCAGCAGGTCCAGCAGCGGATCGTCGCCGAGTATGGCCGAGAAGAGCTCCGGCCGCTGGGTAATGGCCGCGCCCATCAGCAGGCCACCTTGTGAAGCGCCAGCGATGGCAAGGTGTTGCGGCGAGGTGTATCGGTCGGCGATAAGATACTCGGCCGCCGCAAAGAAGTCGCCAAAGATATTTTGCTCTGACATTCCCTGCTCGCCGCTGCTGCGCAACAGGGGCATCGCCACCCATCCGCCCTGCTCGAGCCACCACGCATCGAGCGGGTTCCACAAAGTGAGTCTGCTCAGGCCGGAGCCGCCAGAACCAGTCATCAGCAGCCGCTCGGTACCGTCCCGCTTGAGGCCCTTGTTGCTTGCGATGAGCATGGGGATCTGTGTCCCATCCTTCGACTTGAAAGACACCTGCTTCAGCTCATATTGGCTGGCGTCGATGTCGATCTTCGGCTGGAAGAAGACCTCACGCTTGCCAGTCAGTGTGTCCAGCCGGTAGATGGCAGGCGGCGCGAGGAACGACTCAAAGCTGAAGAAGCCGTCCCGGTCCGTCGTCCGGCCCAGGACCGCCGAATATGACCCGATGCCGCCGGAATCGACTTTCCCGGCAGCCCTTCCATCCAATGTGTAGAGGTCTGTTTCCGTCATTGCGGCATTCTGCCGGTCAACGTAAAGCTTTCCGCCCACAATCGACCAATCTGTTATGGCCTCCTGACCTTCGGGTACGATGGTCTTCCATACGTCAGGCATGATGCCGGGGTCGGCCTTGAGAATGCGTCCCATAGGCGCCTGATAGTCGGTCTTCACATACCACGCCCCTTGGGCACGGATGGCGTCGAAGCGTGCATCCAGCCCCCAGACCAGAATCTCGAAGAACGAGTTCGGCTTGGTCAGATCGCGGTAGACGATGTCCACGCGCCGCGCCGGCACGCCGCGCCGGATGGTGACGACAAGATAGCGGCCATCGTCTGTTATCGCGCTTGAAAAAATGTCGTCGCCGGTCAGCAGCTCGCCGCGAAATTCCCGGCCAAACAGCAGTGTGTCTTTTGAAACCCTCGTGCCCAGCACGTGCCGGTAAAGCAGCGTGCCCTCCTTGCTATTGCGCGAGAAGTACATACTGGCCCCATCCGGCGCGAAGTGAATGTCGAGATAGCGGGCCGCGGGCAGCTCATCTTCGAGGGTTTTGCCGGTCTTCACGTTGAAGACGTGGATGTTGGTCCCGTCCACTCCGGCCTTCCGCACTCCATAAGCCACCAGCGTTCCGTCGCGGGAGACATCTTCGAGAGTGACCGAGGTGTTGGTGTCGCGGCTCAGCGCGGCCGGGTCGATCACACGCTCGTCTTTTGCTGTCCAGCCACGGCGCACATAGATTGCAGCTTGCTGCTCTCCGGTCAACCGCTTCAAAAAGAACAGACTGTTCGCGCGCTGCAAGGGAATACTCGCAGCTGAGACATTCTCCAGCGCGTCCAGATCGTCGAGAATCTGCGGCCGGATGCGGGCCTGCTTGAGATAGCGGGCTGTATAGGCATTCTCGGCATCAATGAATGCCTGCGTTTCAGGACTCTTGGCGTCTTCAAGCCATCGATAGCTGTCAAGAATTTTTGTGCCAAAGTAGTCATCGGCGACGGGAATTGCCTCGGTGGCGGGGGGCGGGGGCAGCGTGATGCCTTCGCGGCCATGGATGGCCTGGGCAGCCGCACTTGCGCCGACCGCCAACGCGAGCACGAATCCAAAAGTCTGCTGCACGCAGTGCCTCATGGGGACAGAATACTTCGTAGGCCGGGACCTCGTCCGCAAACCAGCCCGTTAAAATCGAGTCCAGTGAATAGTTCTCCTCCAACGCAATCCTCTCCGGCGCCGCAATCGCGATGGGCACGAGGCCTGGGGCTGCTGCGCCCTTCGCATGCGCACACCGCGTTCACGGCGACAATCCTGCTGATGGCGTCGACCTTCCTGTCGCGGATCATTGGGTTGGTGCGGGTCAAGTACATTGTCTGGCTCTTTGGCCGTGGCGTTGAGGCCGACGCGCTGAACGCCGCCTTTGTGCTGCCGGACATGATTTCGTATTTCCTGGTGGGCGGAGCGGCCTCCATCACCTTTGTCACCATCCTCACGCGCTACCGCGAAACGGGGCGGGAGACAGAGGGGGAGCGGTCGTTGTCTGTGATTCTGACCACCATGTACCTGGTGCTGGGCGCGGCAATTGTGCTGGCCGAGATCTTTGCCCCCTGGTATATCCATAAGTGGTTCCCCGGATTTGACGCGCGAAAGGCCGCCCTCTGCGTGCGCCTGACACGCATCCTGTTGCCGGCGCAGTTGTGCTTCTTTGCCGGCGGAGTGTTTGGCGCGGTGCTGCTGGTGCGCAAGCAATTCAGTGTGCAGGCCGTGGCGCCTTTGATCTATGGCCTGGGCACCATCGTGGGCGGATTGCTGCTCGTGAAGCAGATGGGCGTTGCTTCACTGGCCATCGGCACGGTGGGTGGAGCGATCCTGGGGCCGTTTCTCTTGAATTGGTTTTTTGCGAGGCGGGCCGGTACGCGTTACCAGCCGATCCTGGACTGGCGCGACCAGGGGCTGCGCGAGTGGGTTCGATTGTCGCTACCGCTGATGGTCGGCGTTTCCCTGGTGACTGCCGATACCTGGATCATCCTACACTTTGCTTCGGAGACCAGCGGTGCGGTTTCGCTGATGAGCTATGCCAAACAGCTTTTCACTGCGCCCATGGCGGTGCTGGCGCAGGCAGCGGGCGCGGCGTCCATGCCATTTTTCGCGAGCATGTGGAGCAAGGAGCGCCACTACGAATTCGCCACCGGCGTTGCGGACTCCGTGTCGCGCGTGGCCGCGCTGGGACTGCTGGCGGCCGGGGGCATGGCGGCTCTGGCTGCGCCGCTGGTTGAGTTGATCTTTCTGGGCGGCCGCTTCTCCATCGGCGACGCTCGGGAATGCGCCGCGTTCTTTGCCGTCTTTTCCGTCTCGATGTTTTTATGGTCGGCGCAGGCCATCTATGCGCGCGCTTTCTATGCGGCGGGGAACACCTTCCTGCCGATGCTGGCGAGCACCATTGTCACCGTGGTTTCGTGGCCTGTCTATGACTCGCTCTACCACTGGCATGGCGTTATGGGGCTGGCGGTTGCCTCTGACCTGGGAATCGCGCTGCAAACGCTGACCATCGCACTGCTGCTGCACCAGCGGCGCATGGTCTCGCTGGCCAGCCTGGACTATGAGGAATTGGGCCGCTGTCTGCTGGCCGCGCTGGCCAGCGGCGCTGGGGTTTGGGCGGCGGTTTGGGGAATGAACGGCATCTTCGGCTATTTGGGATGGAGGCATCTGCCCGCGCAGATTCGCTGGGCCGACCTGGCTGTGCTGGCGGTTGGGAGTCTGATCTGGGTTTTCGTGGCAAAATTGGTTCTGGAAAAAACCGGGTCCGCGCTGCCCAGAGTGGCGATGAAGAGGCTAGGGCTGAACTGAGCTATTTTCAGACTCGTTTCCGGTTCATTTCTTTCTATCTTATTTATTATTAGTAGTTTACGGAATACTCCAACCGATTCATTTCCGCTTCATATTCGTATCATTTCCAGATTCAAGATTGGCCCTCGCGATCTTTCGTGGTTCAGCGTGACACGAGCGTCTCATTCCAAAAGCACAAGCGCCCCCTTGGCAATGCGGGGGCGCTTGCGTTGATGTGAAACCCGAGAGTCAGCTACAGCTGAAGCGCCTTGGGCGGCTCGGCAGCGGCAGCGGGTGCAGCAACAGCCGCTGGCCCCGACTTGCTTTCGGGCTTGCGGATGTCGATGCCGCCCTTGAAGAAGGCGCCATCCTCAATGCTGATGCGGGCTGCGGAGACGTCGCCGTTCAGCGAGCCTTCGGCGCGGATGTCCACGCGGTCCGTGGCAGAGACATTGCCGCGCACCTTGCCCAGGACGACGATCTCACGGGCTGTGATGTTGGCCGCGACCTGGCCGTTACGGCCAATGGTGACGCGGTTGCCGGAAAGGTTGATGCTGCCCTCGACTTTGCCGTCGACAAACAGCGACTCCGAGCCGGTGATCTCGCCCTTGATAAACAGACTCTTGCCGATGGTGGCCTGTTCGCCGCTCGTGGTCGTACTCGTAACCGAGGCGCGGCTGGCGGCTGGTTCGACGACCGGAGGAGCCGGCGGCGCGGGGCGGGCGGCGAGGGGTTCCGGGGTGGGGGGAAGGTTGGACGGACCGGGCTGATTGGGTTTCCACATTGCGCTCAAGTTAAATCCTTTTCTGTCCTGCTGGGACTGGGCTGCCAAGGCAGGGGCCACTGCCGGGGCCCAAAAAATATGAAGGTGCGACCGCCGGCCTACGTGCCATCGGCGACCCAATCAGCGGCTCCTCGCAGGATGCAATTCCCTCGCGGTCCGCCAAAACATTGCGTTGCCGTTATTCTAAGGCGCAACACGTCATTTTAGCGAGAGGACTTTGTACAAGGTTCGGCGATAGCCTAATTTGACAACAGTTCGGGAGCCTGAGAAACGGCGAATCTCGAACGAGAAATGTCCTCAGATGAATAATGATACGGTTGCTTGCCGAGTGTGAGCACTGATGACGTAAAAGCGTCGTGGACAAAAACGCAGTTTCTAAACGTCTGTTCTTCCGTCTCGCCTATAGAGCTATCTATGCCCTACTCTTGATCTATGACTGATCGTGAACTGGTGGCGCGGATTGCCCGCTCCGCCGGGCAAAAAGCCGGATACAAGCAACTGGTCCGCGAGTTGAGCCTGGGCGGCGGGCGCGAGCGGCGCCTGCTGCTGGAGCAACTGGCACGCCTGACCGTGCGCGGCGAATTGACCAAACTGGATCGCGAACATTGGAGTATTCCCCGGAGCGCTACCGGCGTGGGTGGCACGCGCGACAATCTGGCCGCCGGACGGCTGGACCTACATCGCGACGGCTACGGCTTTGTACGGCCCAATGCTCGGCAGGCCGCAGGGCAAGAAGATATCTTCATCCCCCCGAATGAGATCAACGGCGCTATGCAAGGCGATCAGGTGCTTGTAGAAGTGGAACCGCCAAAGGCCGATGGCCGCCGCATGGGCCGCATCGTCCGCGTGCTGGAGCGGCGCAACCCCACCGTGGTTGGAGTGTTTCATTATGCCCGCGCGGACCGCGGGCAGGGACACTATGTCGTGCCGTTCGACGAGCGTATGACGCAATCCATCCTGATTCCGCCGGGACAGGAACTCCCCGCTGCCGGCGAGTCTTCAACGGCGCACCGGGTGCTGGGCTCCGAAGCCGCAGCCGCCGCGGAGCATGACGATCTGGAGGGTCTTGTTGTCGATGTGGAGATCACCAGTTGGCCCACGCCAACCCGGCCTCCGATTGGCCGCGTGATTGAGGTGCTGGGCGATCCAGACGACTTCGGCGTGGATGTGGAGATGATGATCCGCAAGCACCAATTGCCGCACGTCTTCCCAGACAATGTGCTGGCCGAGGCGCGCGCCGTGGCCCATCTCGACCTCTCCGAGGTTTTGCACCGTCGAGATTTTCGCGGGCTGCCGATCGTCACCATCGACGGCGAGACGGCCCGTGACTTTGATGATGCTGTCCTTGTGAGTGAAAGCGCCCACGGCGGCTACGAGCTACAAGTCCATATCGCCGACGTGGCGGAGTATGTGCGCCCTGCGACCGACCTTGACCTGGAGGCGCGGCTGCGCGGGACGAGCGTGTATTTTCCGGATCGCGCCATTCCCATGCTGCCGCACGAGCTCTCGACCGGAATCTGCAGCCTGCGCCCCGGCGAAGACCGGCTGGTGCTGAGCTGCATCATGCAGCTCGATGCCGATGGCCGCATCGAGAGCTACGAGATTGTCGAGGGCGTCATTCGCTCCGCGACGCGGATGACGTACACGGAGGTCCACGCCATTCTTGAAGGCGATGCCGATACCCGCGCACGCTATGCCGCACTGGTCACGGAGTTCGAGCGGATGCGCCTGCTGGCCGGGATGATGAACAAGCGGCGCGAAGAGCGGGGCAGCATCGACTTCGATTTGCCCGAGCCTGTGATCGAGTTCGACGAGCGGGGCCAGATGCGCGGCGTAACCAAATCCGAGCGCACCTGGGCCAACCGCCTGATCGAGGAGTTTATGCTGGCGGCCAACGAATGCGTGGCCACCTGGCTTGAAGATCTGGGCGTGCCCTCGCTCTATCGCATCCATGAGAAGGCCGAGCCGCGCCGTGTAGTCCAGTTTGAGGAGCTGGCTGCAGCCTTCGGCTACTCGCTCGGCCTCGGCGCGCTGCCGGTCAAGCGCATCCAGACTCGCGGTGAGCGACGGGACGCACATGGGCGCGGGCGCAATCCGCGGATGCACGAGGTGCCCGAAGACATTCCTGTCACACCGCGCATGTACCAGAAGCTGGCAGCTCGCATCGAGGGCAAGCCAGAAGAGCGGATTCTGAGCTACCTGATGCTGCGCTCGCTCAAGCAGGCGCGCTACTCCGAGATCAACGAAGGCCATTTTGCGCTGGCCGCGCCCAGCTACACCCACTTCACCTCGCCCATCCGCCGCTATCCGGATCTGATTGTCCATCGCATCGCCAAGGCACTGCTCAGGGCAGGCGTGCTCGGCGAGGGCGAGGTTGCCCAGGGCCGCCACAGCTCGCCATGGACGCATCCGAATGAGGGCGGGCAGCCGAGCGGTACATTTTCCCACCCTGGCCGCAACGACAAGAACGCGGTGAGGGTGGGGCACCCGGCTCAGGAGGCCAGAGCGAGGATTGAACCGCCGATTCCAGAGGCCGAGCTGGCGCAAATCGCCGAGGAGACCAGCCTGACCGAGCGCCGCGCCGCCGAGGCTGAGCGCGAGTTGGTAGAGTGGAAGAAGGTTCGCTTTATGCAGGACCGGGTGGGCGAGGAGTTTGCCGCGCTAGTGCTGAACCCGGCGAAATACGGGCTCTTTGTCGAGCTGACCGACCTGTTCGTCGAGGGACTGGTGCCCATCGACAGCCTGCGCGACGACCGTTACACCTGGCGCGAGAACACGCACGAAATCATCGGCGAACGCACGGGACGCCGCTTCCGCGCGGGCGACCGGGTGCAGGTAATTCTGGACCGTATCCTGGCCCAGGAACGCAGGCTGCAGTTCTCAATTGTGGAAGAGGGTCTGCCGCTGACGGGCAAGAGAGCCGCCAAGGCCCCACCCAAAGCGAAGAAACCCAGGCGCAAGGATGCATTTGCAAAGCCCGCCAGATCAAAGAAGCACACGGCTAGAAAAGGCAAGCGCCGGTAGAGCCCCTACGGCTCGAACGGCGCTTGCGGTGACATTTGAATCATCAGGAGCCAGCCGCAGGCTTTAGGCGCCGGCCTGCTTTTCAGCCAGGTTGCCGATAAACGGCAGCTTGAAGCGCTCGCCCTTCAGGGCTTTGAGCAGGCAGATGACCCATGCAATAAACAGGGCCAGCATACCGAGCAAGAAGATGATCTGCCCGAGGATGGGAATGACATTGATAAAGCCGATCACGAAGGCTGCAATGCCCAGGAAGATCGACTGCCACGCGTGAAATTTTATGTAGGGGTTTTTGTTGTACGGCTCGGCGACCAGGAAGATGATCGCAGGGATGACCGTGACATAGGCCAGTGCGCCGGCAGCGTTGTCTGACAGTCCCGACTGGGCGGACTGGGGAGGCGGAGGCGGTGTAGGGATGTATTGACCAGGATCGGACACGGTAGCTCCTTTGGGATTGAATTCAAGCTGTTGTGGTAGTGTACCCCGGTTTTTGACAGAGCGGAACGCAGGGGGAGTCGCGAACCACAAGTAGTGTGCCGAAATCGAACACAGCCACCGCGCGGAGGCCGTCCCGGTGTTTATGCCGCAGCCCTCGGATTGTTATCCGTTGGCCTGCTTCTCGGCAAAATCGCCGATGACCGGAATCTTGAAACGCTCGCCATTGAACGCTTTGATCAACACGATGACCCAAAGGATAAAGAGCCCCAGATCAACCAGGAGGCGCAGCGGCCAAACGAACCAGCCAAGAAATGGCATAAAGTGCAGGATCGTCAGCGCGATAGAGATCACAATCCAAGCGATGCAAAAGAAGATGGACTGCCAGGAGTGAAAGCGAATGAGAGGTTTCTGGTTGTAGGGCGGAACGATCAGGAAGATGATCGCCGGGATGATGGTGATGTACGCCAGGCCGGATGCGGCGCTGTCGCTAAGGCCAGTTTGCGGAGTTTCTTCGGGCACGGTAGCTCCTTCTGGGTTGAGATTGAGATTAGCTGTATTGAAGTTGACTACAGGGAAACGCCCCGACGCAAGCCTGAGCCGCTAGGGCCAAATCCGGGCGGCTAGATCGGCTCCCGTAAGGAAGCCGTTCAAAGGCTTGCCGGGTCAAAAAGCAGGCTACTTGTTGGCAAATTTCTCAGCAATAGCGCCGAAAATAGGAATCTTGAAGTGCTGGCCGTTGACGGCTTTTATCACACAGAGTACCCACACAATCAACCAGATGAGATCAAATACTGGCCAGACTGTATTCAATCCCAGAGGCAGGAACGACCTCGAAAGCCCCAGGATATAACCGGCTACGACTTCGACGACGAACGCCGCAAGGTTGAGCAAGAGGGACTGAAAGGCGTGGAAACGCACATAAGGACTGGCGTTGTACGGCGGAAGAACCAGAAACACAAGCGCCGGCAGGAAAGTGATATAGGCGATTCCGCCGGCTGCATTATCAGAGAGGCCAGACTGCGTGGTTTCAGACATGATGGTTCCTTTCGTGGTAGGACTTGAGTGCGAAATCGTTCGCGCCACGCTCAAGCCAGACCGGGCAACCGATAGAAGTTCTGGATTCGGAGCGCGGGAAGAGCGTTTACCGAGAATACAACAAGGAAACCGTTGGAAGGGGCGCTTGTCAAGAGCAATCTTTACGAGGGCGTAAGGATTTTTGCCAGGCGATAATTTTTTGCCGGTTTTCACGCCCTTGAGTGGGGCAAGGCCTTGGCCGAAGCCTCGCGAGGCAGGGCACCGAAGCCAGGAGATGGACCAGGGAATAAGGACGAGAGGGTAGTGTCGGAGGGTACCCAGGGCCCGGCGCGCTTCATCCAATACAATAAAACCTGGGAGCATGAAGAATGGCACACATGGTATTTTGCGTTCGTAACAAAAAAGAAATGGAGGGCCTGGACGAGCCGCCCTTCGATTCGGAGTTCGGGCAGAAGATCTTCAAGAACGTCTCAAAGGCAGCCTGGGGCGAATGGGTGGACCGACAGAAGATGCTCCTGAATGAGTACCGGCTACAGCCCTGGACCCCGTCAGCGCAGCAGTTCCTGGTGGCGCAGATGGAAGAGTTCTTCTTTGGAGAGGGCTCAGCTCTGCCTTCGGAGTTCGTCCCGCCGTCGCACTGACGGCCAGCTAGCCGGAATTTCAAAGCCACGCCGGACGGGTCAATCGTCCTCACTCGACAGATTCAAGTGAGGACGGCATAAATATTCCGAGGCGGCTCACGCTGCTCCAGGAGCCTTCCCCTTTTGTGAATTGGCTAATCCTTGTGTAAATTGTCCGACTTGTCCGAATGTCCGATATCAGGGCAGGACACTGGATGCCATGCCTGCCGCCCAATGCAACTGGTAGAATGGTACTTGCTGCACTGTGCGGCAACTCGCGCTTCTGGCGCGCCCCCAACTCCATGGCCTCTTTGGCCGAACCAAAAGAAGGAAAAAGCCACCCTGTGACCCAGACGATACGCAATATCGCCATCATTGCCCATGTTGACCACGGAAAGACAACGCTGGTAGACGCCATGCTACGGCAGTCGGGAACCTTCCGCGCCAATGAGCAGGTGGCTGACCGGGTGATGGACTCGAACGAACTGGAGCGGGAGCGCGGCATTACCATCCTGGCCAAGAACACGGCGATCGTCTTCGAGGGTGGCAAGATCAACATCGTGGATACGCCGGGCCACGCCGACTTTGGCGGCGAAGTGGAACGTGCGCTCAAGATGGTGGACGGCGTGATGCTGCTGGTGGACGCTGCCGAGGGTCCGCTGCCGCAGACCCGTTATGTGCTGTCGAAGGCGCTGGAGGCCAAGCTGCTGCCCATCGTGGTGATCAACAAGATCGACCGTCCAGACGCCCGCCCGCAGGAAGTGCTGAACGAAATTTACGATCTTTTCATCGACCTCGACGCGGACGAGTCGCAACTGGATTTTCCGGTGCTCTATGCCGTGGCCAAGGATGGCACTGCGACGCTCGATCCCACCACGCCGGGCGTAGACCTGCAGCCGCTCTTTGAGACCATCGTCTCCACCATTCCTCCGGCCACCGGCAACGCCGAAGGCACGCTCCAGATTCTGGTTACCAATCTCGACTACTCGGAATACTTTGGCCGCATCGCCATCTGCCGCGTCTTCCAAGGCACTCTGCACGCCGGCGACGATGTAACCATCTCCAAGCGCGACGGCACTTTGCAGAAAACGCGCATCACCAAGCTCTTCACCTTCAGCGGCCTCAAGCGGATTGAGACCACCGAAACCACCATGGGTGACATTGTGGCCGTGGCCGGCGTGGAAGGCATCACCATCGGCGAGACCATCACCAGCGTCGAGAATCCAGCGCCGCTGCCGCTGATCGTCATCGATGAGCCGACCATCGCCATTCAATTCAGCGTGAACAACTCGCCCTTTGCCGGGCGCGAAGGCCAGTACGTTACCAGCCGCAATCTGCGCGAGCGCCTGGAAAAAGAGTTGCTGACCAACGTCAGCATCCGCGTGGAAGACACCGGCTCGCCGGACAGCTTCAAAGTGCTAGGCCGCGGCGAACTGCAACTCGCAATCTTGATTGAGATGATGCGCCGCGAGGGCTTCGAGCTTTCCGCCGGCCGCCCGGAGATTGTGACCAAGACCGTAGACGGCACGCGCATGGAGCCCGTGGAGCATCTGACCATCGACGTGCCCGAGGCGCACACCGGCGTGGTGATTGAGAAGCTGGGGCCGCGCAAGGGCGAGATGACCAAGATGCACAATCACGGCTCGGGCCGCGTGCGCATGGAGTTTCGCGTACCCAGCCGCGGCCTGATCGGCCTGCGCAGCGAGATGCTCACCGAGACGCGCGGCACCATCGTGATGAACACGCTCTTCGACGGCTACATCCCCTACATGGGCGAGATTCCGCAGCGGCCCACCGGCGCGCTCATCTCCGATCGCCAGGGACCGACCACGACCTATTCGCTGAACGGGTTGCAGGAGCGCGGCATTCTGTTTGTGGGCGCGGGTGTTGAGGTCTACGAAGGCATGATTGTCGGCGAGCACTCGCGCGACAACGATCTTGACGTGAACGTGGTCCGCGAAAAGAAGATGACCAACATGCGCGCCTCAAGCGCGGACGAAGCCATCCGCCTGGTGCCCGTGAAGGCGCTCAACCTGGAGCAGGCCATCGAGTTCATCGCCGAGGATGAGATGGTCGAGGTCACACCCAAATCGCTGCGCCTGCGCAAGAAGATTTTGCAAGCCAACCGCCGGCCCAAGCGGTGGGAAAAGGGCAGCGCTTAATAGCTATTTGTCACAGATGATCTGGGTGCCCCAGGGTCTCGATTTTGAGATCTGGGAGAGGAACACAGCCAAGCCACTTATCGAGAGCCAATCGCCGGAGCAGCAGTCGAATCTTGTTTAAGAACGTATTTCTGGTGAAAAATCCGAGCTTGGCCCTTTTTCCGGCAGATGATTTCCTTGGCTTCGTCGACAGAATTGCAATCTGCCCAACCTTTATAGAGATTGCAGGAATGACATGCGAGGGCCAGGTTGTTCGGCTCATTGCTGCCGCCGAATCTTCTTGGCTTGATGTGATCGACCGCGAAGTTGGCGGTGAACCATGTCTCGAAATCGCTCGATCCATCAATACCGCAGTAAGCGCACTTGAACCCGTAGCGCTCATAAACCTCTTGATTTGGGTATTGTTCTTTCATTGAATCTGCCCCCATTTGGACCATCCCTCGCATTGGTGGTTGGCGTAAGTCTGGATTCGATTCCAGGGACCGCCTATGCATTCACCTTGCTCAGTCGCGCTCTCGGTCTCAACAAGCGACCGGGAGAAATCAAGCTTGCGTTGTCCTGCCCATTTTTCACAGGTGCAACACTGGTGCCAGTCCTTTGGTATTTGTGCAGTCATTTGATTGCTCCAAGTATTGAATCATTGTAGTCTTGGAGGGTGGCCGGGGAGCCCCACCCTCGCCGCGCTTTTGTTTTTGCGGCTAGGGTGGAATACCGCGAACGCTCACTCCGGCAGCGTCGCGTCCAGCACTTCTTGCGCCCGCGCCGCGCGCCAGGCAGCCAGCCGATCATAAAGTGCAGGGTCGTTCAATGCCAGAATCTCCGCCGCAAACAGCGCGGCGTTGGCGGCTCCAGGCTTGCCGATGGCCAGCGTGGCGACGGGGATGCCCTTGGGCATCTGCACCATGGAAAGCAGCGAATCAAGGCCGTTGAGCGGCGTAGCCGCAATCGGCACGGCCAGCACCGGCATCAGCGTCTTGGCCGCGATTACGCCGGCCAGGTGCGCCGCGCCGCCGGCTCCTGCGATCATCACCTTCAGCCCGCGCTCCCGCGCCGTTTCAACATATGCAAATAGCTGATCCGGAGTACGATGCGCGCTCAATACCCGCGCCTCACAAGGAATCTCAAGCGCGCGACAAATCTCAACCGCAGCCGATAGAACGTCGTAGTCGTTCTTGCTGCCCATCACGATGCCAACCAGGGGATGTTCACTCATAAGGCAATTATACGAAGGCAAGCGGAGCAGGCCAAAGCCAAAAATATTCTGCGCGCGAGGGGCGGCATCGACTACTCTTCTCAATGCCGGTGCCAGGCCTCCACCGCAACTTCAATCACCGCGAAGACCACGCTGATAGCCGCCAGAAAGCCCTTGGCCCGCTGCCAGTTCTGCTCATGCCGCTCCAGGCGCCGCTCAAGTTCGGCGATGCGTCCGCCATTGCCGTCGCCCAGCAGTGCGGTCATCTGCGTCTTCACAACGCTTAAATCGCTCAGCACCTGCGCCTCGAATTCGTTCATCATCCGCATCCTTCGAGCTCCATCTTATGCAGTGATCCGTTGCCGCCGGTAGGAAAAAGGCCGTCGCGCGGCCGCTGCTCACTGTCCACTGCTCAGCGGCAAGTTGATGAACAATGCCGTTGAAAACTGAGAATAGTTCGGCGGCGTCGCCCCGTCGTATATCCGGATATAAAACCGGTCGCTGGCGGTCTCACGGGAAAACGTCATGTTCGGCAAAGTTGCCCGCGCCACCAGGCCGGGGTCTTCTCCCGGCATGAATGCGAAGTCCCGCCGTCGTATCTCAAATCCTCCGCCCGCCGGCGGAGTGATGCCTGCATTGATCGTCACCGTGCTTCCATTCAAAGTAGTCACAGTGAGGCCGGTCAGGTTCACTGGATATGTGGGAGCGATCGCCGCCGGAAGCCATGCATCCGCGGGCACGGTCGTGCTGGTCTTGATGGCGAGATCACAAGCCCAATCGTTGGCGAATGCAATTGCATACTCCACAAGGTCTGGATAACTCGCTCGATAACTCACCTTCACCGACCGCACCACCACCTCCGCGTTCAGATTGGTCGAGGGTGCATTCAAGAGCAGTGCGTCGCCCGGCCATACGTCGGCGGCAAAGCTCATCCTGTTGCCGGTGTAAGTGCCGCTCCACAACGCGCTGACTCCCGCCGCCGCCTGTTCGATTGCCATGGCCGCATTCACGCAGTCCGCGGAACTGCGCGCCGGAGGATCGGTCACCGAGCCGATCCACGTGGCAACCGCGGGCATTCCGGCTTGCGTGAGCGCCAGTTGGCTGGCGGTATTTACCGCGCGCCCCACGGCCCTGCCCACCGTACGGTAACTCACGGCAACCTGCTCACCCACCACCGGCGCGTACCCGCTATAGAACACAACCTTGCCAGTGCGCTCCAGGTAGCACTCGGCCGACTCCGCCGCCGTGCCCACACGCCGCATATAAGGACCGCCGCTCGGAGGCGTGCTTACTACCCAGCCTGATCCCAGGTTTGTCAGGTTGATCGCGCGCATGGTTCCAATCAGATTGAGGCTACTGGCCGCCACCACCATGCACGTTGGAGGCAGGTTGGTAATTGCCCCGTCGTAGAGCGTAACCGGCATCCCGGCCACGCCATTCACAAACTCCTGGATCTCGAGCTGCACCTTCGCAGGGGTTATATTGGTCTGCCCGCCCAGGGTAATTGGGCCACTATCTCCATAGGACCGGTAGAGAGCCAAAGACCGTTCGCTCTCCGCGCAATGCACTCTTGCCCGCAGCGTATATTGATTGGCCGGATTGACCTCATAGGCTGTCCCAACAGAGGTTCCCTGAATGAGCGGTTGCAATGTTACCGCTTCGGTGCCCTGCTGCGCTGTAACTTGAAAGCCTGCGGTACATGCGGACTGCGTTTCCATACCGACGAAGAATCCCGCCAGAGCTCCTGTGCTGCCCGGTGACAGGCTCACGCCCACGGCCTCCAGCAACAGCGTTCCACCCATCTCGATCGGATCGAGCCATGTGAGCGCCGTCTCCCCGTCGATTCCGCTGCCTCCATCCATCACGAGTCCGCCAGCGCCTAATGTTAGGCATCCAATCCCGCCTGGATTGCACCACACGCGATCGTCGATAGCGTTCTCGTTGAAAAATTCGCGGATGATTGCGGACTTGGATGCGACAGGAAAGAATGGATCGGCAGAAAGATAGAACTGCGTTGTAGCTCCGTCGCCAAGAAAATACTCGGCAACATAGGCTGCGGGCTCATGCTCCCCGCAAACAGTAACGTCGTTTGCCAATGCGCGCTTCACACTGGCTGTAAAAACCAGGTTGGCAAGATTCAGGCTGCCGTCCGTCTCATTCAGCGGATGCACAGCGCCCGGAACGCTGGAAAGGATCAACGCTCCATTGACAGCTCGATATGCGGCCCGCGCCTGGCTCGCCATTTGTCCCGCGCTCTTGCTCCACGGCGCACCCGGATCGGGAACAAAATTGCTTATCGAAGCGCCCAGAGACAGCCCGCGCGTGGATAGCGCCGCCGACCCGGTGCGAGTTACCAGAGCGGTCATCAGCGCCCCGGCCGTCTCGCCCGTGGCGCCGTTGCTGGGCGGCATGAGCAACTGGTCCAGCAGCACTTCGTCGCTCAAAGCCTGAATGGCTATCCGGTAGCGCGCGCCCTCGATGGCAAGCCCTGCATATTCCGGCAGAGGAGTTACAGCAATGTAACCCGTAAAATAGATTGTGCCGTCGTCTCCAGTCACAGCAATCGATTGATTGCGTATGGGTGTCGCCAAACTTCCATTGGCCGGAAGACTCAACCATAACTCGCAGACAGAGGGCTCGTTCAGCTTGCGCTCAATCGTCAATGACCGCGCTGCATCGAGCGCAGCAGTATAGTCCTGCCCCTGGATTGTAATCTTCATCGCGACTCTCTGACTCCACGTCTAGCTGACTTGCTTAAACCAGCGCCATGGGCGCGGGCAGGAAGCTCCGGTAACACAGCACACGTTCCCCATCCAGTGGATCGGTAACCGGTAGCGCAAGAAATTTCCCCTTGAGCAGAACGCGCGACTGCCCGGCCTCATGTTTGTCGTCTAGCGGAACAACCTCTTCTTCCGCGCTAGCCATGGCTTGCAGACGCGGATAGTAGAAGAAGATTCGCTCGCCCTGGCTGCCTTGCATCACAAACAGCGCCGACCACTCCTGATAGAAACTTCCGCCCTCGCGGTCCACAAATCCAGTTACCGCCTGAAGCTTTGCGCCTGCCGCCGGAATGCCACCCGGCAAGGGCTCGGCAAGTGTAATTCCTGTGGAGTTTACCTGAGACACCAATCCCACATTGAACGTAACTCTCCGGATATAGTCCACATCGGTCAACGCCTGGCGCACATATGCGCCTGCAACCGGCGCGCCCACAAAGCCAGTCTGCCCGGTGTAATCCGCGTCCAATGCGATAATCGAGCCGGGCGCGAAGGTCGCCGCATCCGTAGCGGCCAAAGCAATGAAAATGGCTGACGACCCGCTTTGCGGAATTACTGCTGGAGCCGCTTGTGCTCCATCCGCAGCCGCAGCAGCACTGCTTGCGGGGACCAGAAGGTTCATGTGCTGCGATCCCGTAGCCAGCGCCATCGTCAGCTTTGTCCAGTTCAAAAACTGAAAGCTAACCTGCGCCTCAAGCGTCTCTCGCACTTGTTCCAACGTTCCGGCCGGAATGCCCGTCAACACAGGCGATGTCTTGCTTCCTGGCTTGCGTGTGAATCCCTGAATCCAGCCCACGTCGATCCAAGGAGCCTGTGGAGTGTCCAGACTCAATTTGCCTTGTTCCGCCGGATCGAAAAGCACCGGCATTTGCGCCGCTCGGTTCACCGGTGCAAAATACCCTCGAACCCGCCTTGCCACCGGCGCCGGAGCCGAAAACCAATTTACCGCCATTTACTCCCCCTGCTCCTGATAGCTGTAAACCATCACCTTCGCTGACCTGTTCAACCGGTCCCGTTGGACCACAATAGGCCCCAGCGCCGGCTCGTCCCAAAATACCTGCGTCAGCATCGCCGCCGGCGGTGTTGCCGTGTAGTTGAGCTTAGGCGCATAAAAGGGTTTCAGCATCGCCACTAACTCTTCATCCATTTCGCTTAACGCCCAGCCGCGATCCAGTCCCCCATAACTCTGCGTTCCGCAGGTTTGATATGCGATCTCGCACTCTTCGGCTACCATCGTCGATCCGAGATCCATGTCCACGGCCAGCCCCAGCCAGCGCAGGATGAACACGTCGCTGGGCGGCTGGCTGAAAGGCGCTTCCGCCTCCTCGACCAGAATCCCCGGACGTACCGTCCCGCGCAGCAGAACCGTCCGCTCTGGATTGATTGTGGCCAGCCGCGTGCGCAGCGCCATATAAAACGAGTCTTTCGCATTTTGCATGGAGAACAACTCCTGAAGCATGGTTTGAAGGTCTGTAACTCGACCCGCGCGCTTGCGGTTGGCGCATTGCTCATGCCCAAGTTGCGTCAGCGCTGTGCGCGCGAAGCTAGGTCGTGAAGACCAGCCGCAGCAATCAGCTATAAGCTGGAAGCGTATTACACAGCCTGCTGGCGAGCCTCGCGTAACAGCAACCGGTAGAGATAAACCTGGCCGAAGGCTTCGCTTGAACCGACCGACTCAATCAGGTAGTCCTGCCCCGCCACCGTAACTGCGAGTGTCATGGCGAAGAGAGCCTGAGCCGAAGCCATATCCAGCGCGCTTACTTGCTGTTCCACGCCGGTCGCCGATACCATCAGTTCCCATTTGGACTCGCCGCCCTCTTGCCACGCCGGGCGCAGCTTGCGCATCGCCACCGGGCTCACCACCACATCGTAGAAAGTTGTCGCCACCAGTCCCAGCTCGGACATGTTGGTATCCGCATTAGTGCCTGTTACGCGCAGCAGGGCCGAAGTTCCTGCCACACTACGCAGGAGGGCATCGGCCAGCATCTGCGGCGCTCCCGTCGGTTTGCGCGGCGCCGTATCGCTCATCGCTCACCCCAGCCTGTTCGCAATGTAGGGACGAAGCCACGCCTGCACCGTTTCGTCCACCAGCGAACTCGAAAAATACTGCATCTGCATCGTGTCGATCTTGGTCTTGCTCGCATTCAACGCTGGCGTCGACTGCGCGTTCCGCACAATCTGCGCACATGCAGTCTTTACGTCGTCGCCGATTGTTGCCAGCCCTGCCGTATAGGTCACAGTAACTTCGTTGTAAGGCAGTCCCAGCACATTCCACGGCAGCGTCAGTTCTCCCGTGTTTGGGTCATAGTCCACCGAGTTAGGA
>Ga0302320_10000151_pt1 | contig 148672 bp, 128 predicted proteins | sample Bog_T0_3_FD_202130 | JGI IMG/M metagenome (GOLD analysis project Ga0302320, IMG submission 202130) | Peat permafrost microbial communities from Stordalen Mire near Abisko, Sweden - Bog_T0_3 | ecosystem: Environmental > Terrestrial > Soil > Wetlands > Peat | place: Sweden: Abisko, Stordalen... | reverse complement strand
AATACAGCGAAGAGCCTATGGCTTCCGCTCCGTCTCCAACTACCGCTTGCGTGTCATCGCCCAATGCGGATAACCCATAACCTCGTCCGTCTACGATCCCTGTCCCCACTTCATGGTGGAGAGCCCATAAATGGCTGCCCGGGCTGGGATCGAACCAGCGACCAAGTGATTAACAGTCACCTGCTCTGCCACTGAGCTACCGGGCAATCTCTACCGAGCCCTTTGGGCGCCGGAAGGGTTGTAGTACGGACACGACGCGGATGCGGGCAAGTATAATTTCGAGGCCAGATGGAGCGTTAAATCTGGAGAAAGCGGACGCACAGCGGCTCGGGCACCGCGACCGAGCCGACGAATGAAAGACGACCTGACTGGACGTCAACGCGGTACACGGTGACCGCGTTTGCGGCGAGATTTCCGCAGACAAGCCACTTGCCCGAGGGATCGATGGCGAAGTTGCGCGGGACCTTGATCCCCTCGGCCATCCGCTGGACGAAGGTCAGCTTCCCTGTGGCCGGGTCGAATGCGTGAACCACGATGCTGTCGTCGCCCCGGTTTGAGGCGTAGACAAACCTCCCCGTCTTGGACACGACCACCTCGGCGGACGTGTTGAGCCCCTTGTAGTCCCCCCTGAGGATGGGAACGGTCTCGTAAGGGGAAAGCACTCCCTTCTCCCCGTTCCAGTTGAAGGCGGTCAGGGTCCCCCCCATTTCGTTGACCACGAAGGCGTGCCTGCCGTCGGGATGGAACGCGAAGTGGCGCGGGCCCGAGCCGGGAGGCACGGCCGTGAACGCGGGATCGTTCTCCGAAAGCTTCCCGTTTGCCGCGTCCAACCGATAGACATAGACTCTGTCGAGCCCCAGGTCCGCGACGATCGCGAACCGTCCGGTTGGATCGACGTTGATGGAGTGGGGATGGGCGGACCCCTGGCGGGACGCGTCGGGCCCGCTGCCGCTGTGGCGGATGAGGCACGAGCGCCCGCCGACCGTCGAGTCCCCACGAATCGGGAACACCTCCACGTAGTGGGCGTCGTAGTTCGCGGTCAGCACGCACCTCCCGGACGGGTCCACGCTGATGTGGCAGGCCTCGGATCCGTCGACGACCTGCTCTGCGAGGTTCCTCAGCGCCCCGGTGGCCGCGTCGACCTCGTAGGTCTCGATGGCCTCGTCCGGCCGCCCGCCCAGGCGCGGAATCTCGGCCAGGGAGTAGAGGTGCCTCTTGTCGGGAGAAAAGGCCATAAACACGGAGTCCGACTTGTCCGCAACGCGTACGGCGGCCGAGAGGGCGCCGGTCTCCTGGTTGAGCTTGGAGCGGTAGAGCCCGCGGTCGGACCCCGTGGCCGATGTACCGAAATACACCCAGCAGGACGGCGGGTCCGCACGGGCGGCCGCGGCAAAGGCCATGAAGGTGCTGATGCCTAGGACCGAAAATGCGGGGTGCATGGGGCGACCACGCTTGAAACACCTCGCGGGCCTTGCGAGTCAAAACCCATACGGCTTGCCTCCCCATTTCCGGCGGATTGACTATGGGCCGCGATGAGGGCGAGGTCATGCGCGGCATTGCTGCTAGCCTGGTGCCTGGCGGCGCCCCAGGGGGCGCATGCTGCGGAAGGCGCCCCGCCTGCGGTCATGGCGTCCCTTGAGCTCAAGGACGGCCGCATCCTCCACCATGTGACGGTCATGTCGGACGAGCCGGATTGCCTCGTGCTCCGGTCCGACGAGGGTTTGGTGAAGGTCCTGAAATCGGACCTGCCGCCGTCGGTGGCCGGAAGCGCCCCGGCCAAGCCGGCGGCGCCCGCGCTCCCGGAAATGGTGATGCAGGCCTTCAATCCGAACCAGGTGGTGGAGGCGCCCCGTGACGAGGCCCCCAAGCCGGCCCCGAAGCCGGTCCAGAAGCCGAACCCCGGTCCCGCGCCGGGCCCGGGTCCGGTTTACAAGGGGTGCTCGATTATCAGTTTCAAGGTGAGGACGTTCCAAACGGCGGAGGGGTGCGCCGAGCTGGTTATTCACAATGACAACGACGCGATGGTGGAGCTTCGGCCCGGCGACTTCGTGTGCCTCACGTGGGACGGGGCCCGCCACGGCGGGCGCAGCATCATCACGGACGCGTTCCCTCCCAGCATCAAGCGCCGCGAGTTCATCCCGCCCCACGCCGATGTGGACGACATCGTCACGTTCGCCAACGAGGCCCTCGACATCACGGCGGTCCAGTGGGCCCGTTGAAGTTTTGGTTGATTTCCCCCGGGCCGGCCTTTCTAATCTTCCCTTTCAACTACGCCTGCCTCCAATTCTCGGGGGACCAGGGGGAACGAATCCATGAAAACTCCGCTCTCACTCAAAGTCGCGCCGCGCACCCAGACCGGCCGCAGCGCCTCGCGTCGCCTACGCAAGGTAAACCGCATTCCCGCCATCCTTTACGGGAAGCACTCCGACCCGGAGAAGCTCTCCATCGAGGTCCCGGAGTTCACCCGGCTCCTGAAGTCCGTCGCGGGCCGCTCGCTCCTGATCGAGCTGAATCGCGACGACAAGCCGGACAAGGCCCTTTCCTTCCTCCAGGAGATCCAGAGGGACCCGATCACGGACCGCTACCTCCACGTGGACCTCCACGAGGTGAAGCCCGACGAGAAGTTCGAGATTCGCGTGCCCGTGCGGGTCACCGGAGAATCCTTCGGCGTCAAGAACCAGAGCGGCGTGCTTGAAATCGCGTCCCACGTCCTTCGCATCAAGTGTCTACCTTCGGACCTGCCGGAGATCGTCGAGGTGGACGTTACCCCCCTTAACGTAGGCCAGACGATCAAGGTCGGCGAGCTAAAGCCCATCCCGGGCGTCGCCTTCCTAGACGACAAGGGACAGCCAGTCGTCTCGTGCGTCGAGCCGGTTGCCGAGATCGTGCAGGAATTGGTCGCAGCCGAGGTTCCCGCGGAGGGCACCCCCGAGGCCGCCGCTGCCGCAGCAGCCGCAGCAGCCGCGACGGGCGAGGCGGGCGCCGTCCCTGCGGGCGATGGCAAGGCGGCCCCTGCCGCAGATGCGAAGGCCGCAGCCCCGGGCGACAAGAAGGCCGGGGCTCCGGCCGCGGGCGCCAAGCCCGGCGCCCCCGCGCCAGGTGCCAAGCCCGGAGCCCCCGCTCCGGGTGCCAAGCCCGGCGCCCCGGCCGCGGGTGGCAAGCCTGGAGCTTTCGGCAAGAAGTAGCCTTTCACAACCGGTGAATCCCTCGCCGGCCGTTCTTTGAGTCATGTCCATTTCGCTCGTCGCCGGCCTGGGTAACCCGGGCCGTGAATACGAGCTCTCACGCCACAACCTGGGCTGGGTCGCCGTCGACGCCTACGCGGCGAAACACGGCCTTACGTGGAGGAACGCCCCGGACTTCGAGTCCATGGTGGCCCGCCAGGAGCTTGGCCCGGGCCGCACGCTCTGGCTCGTCAAACCCCAGACCTACATGAACGAGAGCGGCCGCGCCGTGGCGGCCCTTGCCCGCTACCACAGGATCGCCCCGGAGGCGGTCGCCGCGGTCTACGACGATCTCACGATCGACATCGGCCTCGTGAAGGTTTCGGTGCTCGGCAGCGACGCAGGCCACAACGGCGTCGCGAGCCTTCTCGAGCACTTGGGAGAGGGGTTCGCCCGCCTTCGCCTCGGCGTCGGGCCCAAGGCTCCGCCCGAAATGGACCTCAAGGACTTCGTGCTCGCACGCTTTACACAAGAACAACTCAACCTAATCCAACAAAAGACCACCACCTACGTCCAAGGCCTGGAACTGCTTCTCGCGAGCGGACCCGACCGAGCGATGAACCAGCTCAACCGAAGAGACATCCCATGAGTAATCCGACCAAACGCAACTACCGCGCAACCTTCATCCTCGACAACCGCGGCAAGCAGGAGACCGTCGAGCAGATCGTCGAAGGGGTAAAGAAGGAGATCGCGGCCGTCCACGGCGACGTGACCGCGGTGGAGAACATCGGCAAGAAGGACTTTGCCCGCATCACCGACCGCAAGTTCACGGGCGCATCCTACGTGCACGTGAACTTCAGCGCACCCCCGCAGGGACCCGCGCAGCTGCGCGAGCGGCTCCGGCTCAACTTAAGCGTCTACCGCACGTTCGTGCAGGAGGTCTAATTCCCATGGCAAACTTCAACAAGGTCTACCTGATGGGAAACCTGACGCGCGATCCCGAGATGCGCGTCACGCCGAAGGGGACCGCCATCTGCCAGTTCGGACTGGCGATCAGCCGGTCGTGGAAGGATGAGAGCGGCCAGACGCGCGAGGAGACGGCGTTCGTCGACATCGAGGCCTGGGGAAAGCAGGGGGAGGTCATCTCCAAGTACTGCGTCAAGGGGCGCCCGCTCTTCGTCGAGGGACGCCTCAAGTTCGACCAGTGGGAGGACAAGACCTCCGGCCAGAAGCGCAGCAAGCTGAAGGTGGTGCTCGAGAATTTCCAGTTCATCGGCGGCCGGGGCGACGGCGGCCCAGGCGGCGGCGCGGCGGCTGGCGGCGCAGAGGCGACAGAGCCCCCGTCCGGCGACGCGCCTTCCCGTGGACCGGCCAAGGGGCCTCCACCGTCGAAGGAGACTGTGGACGAGGACGTCCCGTTCTAGGGACGCGTGTATTCATAGTGTAAAGATGTCATCGGGGAGACGGGTGCAGGCGAGATGCCTTGGCCGGCTCCGAGGACAGGAGCCATAAGGCTTGCCGCAGGAGCCGGGCCAGGACGAATGATGCCCTAGCGGCTTCGGTGGGCCTAGGGACCTTGGGCCCAGGACGTTGCTCGGAAATGCTGATTGCGAAGAGGACGTAATCGGATGGAACTCAATATTTCCGTTGAAAACCCGCTGCTTGTTTCGCCGCTTCACCTCGGGGTGCCTGGCGTTGTCTGCTCTTACTGGCTCCGTTACGGCCAAGGCCGACAGCACGGCTGACAAGGTGCAGCCTTGCGTCACCGATGTTCTGACGCCGCTGCCGCCCGCAGCGGTGCATTTAGGCGGCCACCTCGGCGAGCAGATCGATCTCTGCCTGCGCGCCCGAATCGCCGCGCAGGACGTCGACGAGCTCATTACGCCCTTTCGGGAACGCCGCGACCAGATGGAGTGGCGCAGCGAGTTTTGGGGCAAATGGATCACGTCTGCAATCGACGCTTGGCGCTACTCAGGCAATTCTAGCCTCTGCGCCCTTGACCGGCGCGCCGTTGCAGAGCTCATCCGGACCCAGACTCCCGACGGTTATATCGGAGCATATGCCGATGGCGGGCATCTTCAGCGTTGGGATGTTTGGGGCCGCAAGTATGTTCTGCTTGGCCTATTGGCATGGCACGAAGCGACCGGAGATGCCGGTGCGCTCCGCGCCGCGAGGCGCGAGGCGGATTTCCTTATCGGCGAGGTTGGGCCGGGCAGGGCCAAACCATTCACTAACGATATGTGGAATGGGATGGCAACGAGTTCGGTTCTTGAGCCGATGATCCTCCTTTATCGTCGCACCGGAGACGCGCGTTACCTCGAATTCGCCAAATATCTCGTCGGCGAGTGGCCGACCCCGGAAGGTCCCGACCTGCTGCGCAAAGCGCGCGCCAACATACCGGTATTCCAGATGTTTCCCGGGCCGGGCGCCGTGGTGAAGGAATATTCCGACGGAGGCCACTCGAAGGCTTACGAGATGATGTCCTGCTTCGAAGGGCTCGCCGAGCTCTACCGCACGACCGGGAATCAAGACTACTACGACGCCATAACCAAGGTCTTTGCCAACATCCGCGATAATGAGATCACGCTGATCGGATCGGGCTCCGATTGGGAGCGGTGGCACAACGGCCATACGCGTCAGACCGAGCCATGGGTCAAGGGAATGGAGACGTGCGTCACCGTCACATGGATGAAACTCGCGGGCCAGCTGCTCCGGCTCACCGGCGACCCAGCCTATGCCGATGAGATCGAGCGCTCGACCTACAACGCGCTGCTCGGCGCGCAGGCCCCAGACGGTGCCTGGTGGTGCAGCCATTCCCCGCTTGAGGGGACGAAGGAGCGCGCACCCGAGCAATGCGACCTCCACCAGAACTGCTGCGTCGCCAACGGACCGCGTGGTCTGATGCTAATCCCACAGCTGGCGGTGATGAAGGGTGCCGCCGGTCCGGTCGTGAACTACTACGGAGCGATGAAGGCCCTGGTTGCTCTGCCGGAAGGCGGCGATGTCGATCTTGAGCAGGTCTCGGACTATCCTCTCGGTGACACGACCCGTATGAAGATCGGCTTGGACAAGCCCAGGAAGTTTGTCCTTCGGCTTAGGATTCCCGCATGGAGCGAAGGGAACATCCTCACAATAAACGGTACGTCGCAACCAGACCCAATTGCGGGAACCTACGCCTCGCTCGATCGCCAATGGCGTGACGGCGATGTAGTGCTCCTGCGCCTCGACCTGCGGGCCCGGGCAATTCGGGCGCCGGGCCATCCAGAATTCGCGGCCATCGTCCGGGGACCGCTCGTTCTCGCGCGGGACGCCCGTCTTGGACATGGATCCGACCTCAACGCTCCCGTTGCCCTGAAGTCCAATGGTGACGGCTGCGTCGACATTAAGCTCGTTGAGAGTCCGACGAGCAAGGGCATCTGGCAGATCTTCGACCTCCCGGTGGGAAAGGAGGCCGCTCCGCTTCGTCTCTGTGATTTTGCCTCGGCCGGCAACACCTGGGACGCGACTTCCGCATATCGCATCTGGATGCCGCTTGCCGACGTCAAGCCACCTGTCGCGCAGGGTCCCTGACATTCTTGTCTCCGTCAAGAGACACGGTCCTGCGAAGGGTGTTTCCCGAGCAAACTGACTTGCTGACACGATTTCGGGTCGTGGATCGGTGCGTGTGGTGCCTGTCAGATTCGAGCTCGGATCATGGAAAGGATGGGCATGCCACCCGTATAGGCGTCCGTAGCGGAAACCGAGGTCTATTCTGGGCTTCGCCGCGCAACTCCTAGTCGACCTAGATTGCGCCGCTTCCGAACGGAGACTCGCCGGGCGGCGGTCTACGTTTTTCGTTGCGGACCGGAGATTGCGGCCGGGGCGGGAGGCGCCAGCTTCGCGCGCGGATTCGGTCTAGGGAGGCGCGCGCGTGACTTGCCACGGGCGCTCCCGGTCAACGCTGGGCACGGGGCGGCGCAGGCCGCCCACCTCGGAGCCGCCGGTCAACCGGGCGTTTGTTTCGCGCGCAGGACCCCGCCCGTCAGCCGGAAGACGGTCCAGTCGTCCAGGGCAATGGCGCCGAGGCTCTGGTAGAACTCGATCGCCGGTGCGTTCCAGTCGAGCACCGCCCACTCCATCCGCCCGCAGCCGCGGTCGGCTGCGAGCGCGGCCAGATGGAGGAGGAGCGCCTTGCCGAGCCCGTTTCCGCGCGCCTGCGGCCGGACAAAGAGGTCCTCAAGGTAGAGGCCGGGCCTGGCGAGGAACGTGGAGTAGTTGGAGAAGTAGACCGCGAAACCGGCGGGCTTCCCGTCAAGCTCGCCGACAAGGACGCTGGCCGCGGCCGGCGAGCCGTCCTGCGGGAAGAGCGTCTGGCGCAGCCGGTCCTCCGTCGCCTCGACGTCCCCGAGCAGCTTCTCATAGGACGCCAGCTCGCGGATGAACCCGAGGATGAGCGGGATGTCCACCGGCGTCGCCTGCCTGACGGCGACCGGCGCCGCCGCGCCGCCCGCATCGCCCGCGTCGTCCGGGAAGGGTAGCTTCATGGCGGCGATCCTTCGCACAAGCGGCCCGGGTGCAACACCGGTCTGGAGAGCGCCCCCGCGGCCGCGGGAACAATCCACACGATCGTCGCAGCTAAGGCAGGTCCGCCGGGCTCCCGCTGGCGACCTTCTTGGCCGGAATCCCCCCCGGGTGGCAGTCCAGGCACGCGACCGTGTGGACATTGTGCCGGCTCTGCGGCGAGAGGAACGTGGTGTCCATCTTCTGGACCTCGATCCCGCAGTGGGAATCCGCCGGGTGGCACGCGTTGCACGACGCCTTGGCGGAGTTGGTGTGGGACCAGTGGCAGTCGCGGCAGCTCAGGCCCTCGTGCACGCCCGCGGGCGTGCGGTCGTCCGACGAGCCGAGCTGGTGGGTTGCGTCCGGCGCGTGGCACTGCATGCAGACGCGCTGGCGCGGGTCCCGCGAAACCTTGACCGGGCGCGCGCCCTGGTAGACCGCGGGCACCGGCAGGAGGCTGGCCGAGAAATGCGCCCGCTCGCGGTGGTCGAAGAAGCTCGCCGTCTGGGTCGCATCCGAGGGCGCGTGGACCTGGTGGCAGGCGAGGCAGGGGATCGCGGGCTGCGTCGCCCGGGCCGCGTCCCTGAGCGACCACGTGCCGCCCGTGCCGGTCCCGGAAACGAGCTCCGTGATGTCGCGCTCGTAGAACATGCCGTGGCAGCGCAGGCAGTCGTCCGTCGGCGACGCGGTCTTGTTGTGCTCAGGATCGAGGAAGATCCGGGCGTAGGTCGTCGCGTGCCGGCTCGACTGCCAGTCGGAGTAGGCCTGCGGGTGGCACCTCTGGCACGAGTCGACCAGGCCCTGCACGTGCTTCTCCAGGAGGCGGACGGGCTTGTTCGGGTCCCCGGTGAAGTGCCGGACGATGCGGTCCACGTGGGACTCGAGCGCGTGGACGTCGAGCGTGAGCGCCCCGCCGTGGCACGCGCGGCACTGGATCGTCCGGTGCGCCGAGACCGCCCAGTCCGAGTGGACGCCGGTCATCTCGTGGCAGGAGGCGCACGTGTTCTGCGGGTTCGCGAAATGGAAGTAGGCCATGCCGCCCACGGCGCACGTTACGACAAAGACGCCGCAGTAGAGGGCGAGCCCCAGCACGATCCGGCTCCAGCTTCTCGGGCTCATGTGAGCCTCCCGTCCTTCCAGCGGGAGCTGATGTGGCCGCCCACCCAGAACCCGAGAGCCATGATCGTCAGCACGGGATTGAACCCGCCGTTGGTCACGTGCAGGCTGGCGTCCGAGAGGAACAGGTTGTCGATGTCGTGCACCTGGCCGAACCGGTTCGCCACCGAGGTCTTGGGGTCCGAGCCCATGCGGCACGTGCCGGCCTGGTGCTGGCCCCCGCTCAGGCCGAGCCCCGGGACGTTGGTCCAGGTCGCGACCGCCCCGGCCTCCTTGAGCCACGCCTCCGCCTTCGCCGCGATGACGCGCCCGATCTCGACGTCATGCGGGTGGCGGCTTCCCGAGAGGCGCACGACCGGGATCCCCCAGTGGTCCCTCACGGCCGGGTCGATCGTGGCCCGCGCGTCGAACACCGGCATCTCCTGGACGGGGCCCCGGACGGAGACGCTGCGCTTGTAGAACATGCGCTGGAAGTCCTTGTGCGCCTTGCCCCACGACGGCTGCCCGGGCGGGCGCATGCCGGAGAACCCGTACGGCGGGCGGATGAACTCGTTGCAGAGGGCGGCGCCGCCATGCAGGCCCGGGTTGCCGTGGTTGAAGTCGCTAACGGCTATCGTGGCCCCAGGGCCCACGTCGTCGAAGGTCCGCTCCTCGAAGAGCCCGTCGGCGCCGCAATACGCGTGGCCCTGGAGGTTGCGGCCGACCCAGTCGTAGCGGTTGCCGGCGCCGTTCGGGAAGAGCCGGGACTTGGAGTTGAGCAGAAGGCGGGCCGTCTCTATCGCGCCGCCCGAGACGACGACCAGGTCGGCGGTCTGGTACTGCTCGGCGTCGGTCGCGTCGAAGTAGCGCACACCGCGGGCCAGGCCCTTGTCGTCCACCACGACCTCCTTCGCGATCGAGTGGGTGCGCAGCTCGCAGTTGCCCGTGGCGAGCGCCCTCGGGGTCATCGTGTTGTGCGTGCCGTTCTTCGCGTTGTTCGGGCAGGCGAAGCCGCAGCAGTAACGGTTGTGGACGCACGCGTTGCGGCCCCCGTAGGGAACCGAGTTGCGCAGCATCGGGATGGGGAAGGGGTGCAGGCCGATGCGCTTCGCCGCGGCCTCGAGGATCCGGCCCTCGGTGTTGTAGGGGAAGGCCGGCATCGGGTACGGCCGCCTGCGCGGCGCCGCGAAGGGATTCGCGCTCATGTCGCCGGACACGCCGACCTGTTGCTCGGCCTTCTCGTAGCACGGCTCCAGGTCGTCGTAGCTGATCGGCCAGTCCTCGAGCGTCGATCCCTCGGGCGCGCCGTAGGTCGAGCGCATCCTGAAGTCCTTCTCCATGTAGCGCCACGCCATGGCGCCGTAGCTGACGGTGCCGGAGCCGACGCACGCGGCATTGTTGTTGTAGCCGCCCTCGTGGGGCAGCACCACCTCAAACCTGCCGGGGCCGGTCTCCGCCACCCGCGGGCTGCGGTCGTCGGGGCCGTAGGCGTCGCCGAGGACGGTGGTGCGCTGGTTGATGAGCTCGTCCTGGCCGTGCTCCTCGAAGCTGACCCAGCCGCCGCGCTCGAGGATGACGACGGAGAGCCCCGCCTCGGAGAGCTCCTTTGCCACGACGCCGCCCCCCGCCCCGGCGCCGACCACGACCGCATTCACGTGCCGCAGCGCCATGGTCACGCCTTCTTGTAGCGGTTCTGCCCGACGACCTGCGGGTAATCCAGGCCGAGCATCCGGTAGCTGGCGTAGTCACGGTTGCCGCCGTGCCGCGGGCTTCCGTAGAAGCTCTGCATCGTGTGAGAGAGGACGAGGTTGAAGAACTCGGGCGCCGAAGGGTCGCCCCAGAGCGCCCGGGGCGCCTCCCCGAGCTCGAGCGAGCGCAGGGCCTCGATCTTCGCGGCGGGCGCAAGCTCCCCGAAGGGGGCCCCGCGCGCCTGCAGGCAGGTCTGCCGGAACGATTCGAGCCCGCGGCGGTAGGTCTCCTGATGGCGCGACAGCCTGCCGCAGAGCTGCCGGTCGATGTAGTTGATCGCCCCGGTGTCGGTGGCGCCCGGGACGTCGTCGCGCGGGATGATCTGCTCGCAGATGTCGATCAGCAGGTTGGCCTCGGCGTCCGTGAAGAAGCGGTACCGCGGCCGCGCGGCCCTGCCCAAGCGGGCGATCACCGCCGTCGAGCCCGCGCCGACCGCGGCGCCGAGGACGCCGACCAGACCCAGCTTGAGCGCCGCGCGCCTTGAGATGGCCGGGCCGTCGCCCGGGGCAGGGAGGGGGTCGTTCATGGGGGTTCCTTTTGGGGACGCGGCGCCGGCCGGGGCGGGGCTCCCATTCTGGGGCGCGAGTATATTCCCGCGGCCGGCGGCCAACTCGTCAGATCTTGGCGAGCATGGCGCATAAATTGCCACGCGCGGCGGGCGCCTTGCCGCCGGTGAAACGCCGTCCCGTAACACGCTTATCCGAGGTGAAATAGGCCATCCGCCCGCGCGGGGCGCCCCTGCGCGGGGGAAAGGGGCCCGCGAAAACGCGGCGCTGACCTGCCCGGCGCCGCGAGCGCCCGGCGCCGCCCGGGAAATACTCAGTTGACACCCCCTCTCCGCTGCGGGATTCATTTGGGTTTCCACCCACGAAACACTCCCGCGTTTTCTTACCATGGCCCACAGCGAAGTACTCCTAGTCAAGCCCGTTGAGGGCCTCGGCGGCGAAGGCGACCAAGTCAAGGTCCGAGCCGGCTACGCCCGCAACTTCCTCCTGCCGCGCGAACTGGCGGTACCCGTCACGACGGCGAACCGCAAGCAGGTGGAGGCGCTCAAGAAGCGCCGCGCCGAGCGCGAGGCCACGGAGCTCAACGGGGCCCAGGAGCTCGCCAAGAAGCTCGAGAAGGCGAGCCTGGCGTTCGCGGTGACGACCGGCGAGGGCGGCAAGCTGTTTGGCTCGGTGACGGCGGCGGACCTGCACGACAAGCTCGTGGCGGCCGGCTTCACGATCGACCGCAAGCGCATCCAGCTTAACACCCCGGTGAAGACCCTCGGCAAGCACACCGTCAAGCTGAAGCTCCACCCGGACGTCACCGTCGAGCTTTCGTTCGACGTGGTCTCCGAGAACCCGATCGAGCCTTCGGCCGAGGAGAAGGCCGCCGAGGAGAAAAAGAACAGGAAGGTTGAGCCGAGGCGGTAGGCTAAGGGCCTTCCAGCCTTTGATCGCCAAGGACTGCCCTGTTCCGGGGTCCCCAGCCCGACCCTAAGCATGGCCGACGAGAAGAGCACACCCCCGCAGCGGCCCGGCGCCCCGGCGGCGGGCCGCGGGATGCCGCACAGTGTCGAGGCCGAGGAGTACCTGCTCTCCTGCTGCCTGATCGACGGCGCCGAGGTGGTCGCGCGCTGCCTTGAGGCGCGGATAACGCCCGAGTCGTTCTACGTGCCCGCGCACGGGGTCGTGTTCGAGAGGCTGCTCGACCTGTACGCCCGCCAGGTCCCGATCGACGTCGCCGTCCTAGGCGAGGAGCTGAAGACCGCGAGGCAGCTCGACGCCGTCGGCGGCTACGCATTCCTGACACGCGTCAGCGGCAGCATCCCGACGACCGCGCAGGCGGGCTACTTCATCGAGCGCGTGCGCGAGCAGCACCTGCTGCGCGAGATCATCCGATCGGCGACGGGGGCGGTGGAGGAGTGCTTCAACTTCACCGGGGGGATCGACGAGTTCGTCGACCAGGTCGAGGCGAGGATCTTCGCGGTCACCCAGAGCCGGGTGACCGAGGGCGCGAAGCCGATGAGCCAGCCGACCAAGGAGGCGATGAACGTCGTCCACAAGATGATGATGAAGAAGGGCGAGATGACGGGCGCGCCCTCGGGCTTCCACGACCTGGACCGGCTCACGTTCGGCTTCCAGCGCGCGGAGATGATCGTCCTGGCCGCGAGGCCGTCGATGGGGAAGACCTCGTTCGCGCTCAACGTCGCCGAGGCCGTGGTGCTGCCGAAGCGCGGGGACCCGTTTCCCACCCTCATCTTCTCCCTTGAGATGAGCGGCGCGCAGCTGGCGCTCCGGATGCTCTGCTCGCGGGCCCGGGTGAAGATGCAAGCCCTTCGCGACGGCGTCCTGTCGAAGAACGGGGACGAGCAGCAGCGCCTCGTGGCCGCCGCGGACGAATTCTCGAAGGCCCCGCTTTTCATCGACGACTCTAGCAACCTGTCGATCATGCAGTTGCGCGCCAAGGCCCGCAGGGTCCACGCCCGCAGCAAGCTCGGCCTGATCGTCGTCGACTACCTCCAGCTCCTGAGCCCGATCGACTCCAAGGTGCCCCGGGAGCAGCAGGTCGCGGAGGCTTCCCGCGGATTAAAAGCGCTTGCGAAGGAACTTGACGTCCCGGTCCTTGTATTAAGTCAGCTGAACCGCTCTTCCGAGAAGGAGAACCGCGCCCCCAGGCTTGCAGACCTGCGCGAATCCGGATCGATCGAACAGGATGCTGACGTAGTGCTTATGCTTGCCCGACCCAAGGACGCAGACGAAAAATTCCAGGTAGCCACCGATTCGGCCGAGTTAATCGTTGCCAAGCAGCGAAACGGGCCGGTAGGAGAGTTGCGGCTGACCTTCCTCCGCGATATCACACGATTTGAAAACTATACCCAGTAACCCTGTGATTGACAGGGTCCTACGAATTTCCTTTGTCGTCGTGGCGCTCGCTGGGGCGTGCCTGGGCCGCATGGCGGCCCAGAACCCGCCGGCCGCGGCCGAGGCGGAGGGGCCCGCGCCGACGTACCGGGTGGGCACCCTTACGGTGAAGTTCGTCGGGACCGCCAACGTCAACGAGCAGGTGGTCCGAGCCAACATCCAGGTCCGCGAGGGCGGCGAGCTCGACGAGACCATAATCGATCGGGACATCCGGGCGCTCTACAAGACGGGCCTCTTCGAGTTCATCGAGATCAAACGCGAGGCGGTCGACGCCCACACCTTCAACCTGGTCATCGAGGTGACGCCGAAGTACCGGGTGCTCGCGGTGAAGTACGAGGGCAACAAGCAGGTCAAGACGCGCCGGCTTGAGAAGGAGGCCAAGACCGCCCCGAACACCTCGCTCGACGAGCGCCAGGTGAAGGAGGACTCCGAGAAGCTCAAGGAGTACTACCAGAAGGAGGGTTTCAACCAGGTCTCGGTCAGCTACACGGTCACGAGGGACCGGTCGACCGGCCTCGGCACGGTGACCTTCAAGATCCGGGAGGGCAAGAAGGTGAAGATCCGCGAGATCCGGTTTGCCGGGAACGCCCACATCAAGGCGAAGGTCCTTCGCAAGCAGATGGACACCCGGAAATGGTGGATGTTCTCGTGGCTCACGGACACCGGCCGGTTCAAGGACGACGAGTTCCAGGACGACCTGGACAAGCTGCGGGACTTCTACCGCGAGCACGGTTACCTCGACATCGAGATCCCCGAGGAGAAGATCGTCTTCAGCTACCCGAAGAAGGACGCGCTCATCATCACGATCGCGGTCAACGAGGGCCGCCAGTACCGGATCGGCGAGATCACGGTGACGGGCAACAAGCTCCACTCGACCGCGCTCCTCAAGCGCGTCGCCGCGCTCTACGCGAAGCCCGGCGAGGTGTTCTCCCCGTCGAAGATCGACAAGGCGGCCGAGCGCCTGGAGGACTACTACGGCAAGGACGGCTACCTTGAGTCGCGGGTGCACGTCACCCGGCGGCCCAACCTCAAGACGAACGACATCGACCTGGAGTTCAAGATCGACGAGAGCGAGAAGTTCAACGTCGAGTCGATCCTGGTCGAGGGGAACACCAAGACGAAAGCCGTGGTCATCATCCGCGAGCTGGTCCTCGGCCCGGGCGACACGTTCAACTCGGTGCTGATGAAGATCAGCAAGAACAAGCTCGAGAACACGCGGTTCTTCGACGAGGTGGACATCAACCCCCAGGACACGAACATCCCCGGCCGCAAGGACATGCGCGTCACGGTCAAGGAGGGGCGGACCGGGACCTTCACCTTCGGCGCCGGCTACAGCTCGCTCGAGCGCGCGTCCGTCTTCGCCACGATCCAGCAGACCAACTTCGACCTCTTCAACCGGCGCTCCTTCTTCCAGGGCGACGGCGAGAAGTTCAGCATCAAGGTGTCGATCGGGCAGCTGTCCAACGAGGCCGTCATCTCCTTCGAGGAGCCCTATCTCTTCGAGAAGCAGCTCGCCCTCGGCTTAAGCGTGTTCCGCGAGCAGTCCCAGTACGTGAGCACCTACTACCAGGAGCTCGCCGAGGGCGGCAACGTGAGCCTGCGCAAGAGCCTGTTCGGGCTCTTTCAGGGCATCCTGCAATACCAGTACCAGACGATCAACATCTATGACGTGAGCTCCTCCGCCTCGTCCATCATCCAGCAATACGGCGGGCTGCACGACGTCTCCCAGCTGTCCTACGAGATCATCCGCGACACCCGCGACAAGCTGATCAGCCCGACCTCCGGCAACCGGATCGACTTCACGACCACCGTCGCGGGCGGGCCGCTCGGCGGCACCGACTCGTTCTACGGCTTCGAGTTCAGGGGCTCCCAGAACTTCAAGGTGTTCGAGCTGCAGACGCAGGTGCTCGAGCTCGTGGCCCGGGCGGGGGTCAGGGACAACTACAACGGGTTCCCCTCGCTGCCCTACTACGACGCCTTCTACCTGGGCGGGCCCGACACGCTGCGCGGGTTCAACTACAACGAGGTCAGCCCGCGCGACATCTACTCGGAGCCCATCGGGGGCAAGACCTACGGCATGTTCACGGCCGAGTATTCGGTGGAAATCGTGGACCCTATACGCTTTGCGCTCTTCTACGACGTGGGCTTCGTCAACGGGAGCGCCTACGACTTTAACCCGTCGGGCTACAACGACGACATCGGGTTCGGCCTGCGCCTGATGGTGGCCGGCTCACCCCTGAGCCTCGACTACGGCATCCCGATCAAGGGGGACCACTACAACCGGCAGGGCGGACAGTTCAATTTTTCGTTTGGCACGCGCTTCTAATTCCGATTCGATCTCCCTTTTACACCCTTCGACAACAACCCATGAAGAAATCCATCCAGTCCATATTTGCCGTCACCGCTATCGCCTTCACGGCATTGACGACCCACGCGCAAACGACCCCAAAGATCCTCGTTGTGGATCTGGCCAAGGTCTTTGATAACCACTACAAGACGCTTGAGCAGCAGGCGAAGCTCCAGGCCGACGAGGCGAAGGCTCAGGACCAGCTCTCCCAGATCACGAAGGAGGGCAACGCCCTGGTGGAGCAGTTCAAGGAGCTCGACGAGCAGTCCAAGAACCCGACGGCGACCGCCGAGGCCAAGGCCAAGGCCCAGGCCGACGCCCAGAAGAAGTACGACGAGATCCAGCAGAAGCGCAGCGAGCAGAACTCGTTTGTCCAGAACACGAGCAACACGCTCAAGCAGCGCTTCCAGACCTTCAAGACGCTGATGATCGAGGAGATCACCAAGACCGCCACCGAGATCGCCAAGAAGCACGGCGCCACGATCCTGCTCGACAAGTCGGGCCCGACCCTGGTCGGCGTCTCCAACGTCCTCTATTTTGACCCCAGCCTCGACATCACCGAAGAGGTGCAGGCCGAGATCAACAAGGACCGCCCGGCCGTGACCCCGACGCCCACGACGGCAGCCGGAGCGCCCGCGGTCCCGGCCCCGGCGACCACGGACTCGCCGAAGATCACGGTGCCCGGCATCACGCCGAGCAAGTAAGCGGGGTCCTCTGGAACCCTCGGATTTCGGGACGAACCCCGCTTGCGTTGAGCAGGCGGGGTTCTTTGTCTATTCGCACTATGAAGGTCTCGTTCACCCAGGCTGAGATCGAATCCATCGCGCGCCCCACGAGGACCCTTGGCACGACCGGGGAGCGCATCCGGGGCATCGCCTCGCTTGGCTCGGCCCAGCCCGGGGACATCACGTTCCTCGGCAACGCCAAGTACAAAGGGGCGGTGGCTTCGACGCGGGCGTCGATCGTCCTGCTGCCCCCGGGGTACTCGGGAGCCCCCGGGCCCGGCCAGGTGCACATGATTGTCGACAATCCCTCCGCCGCGCTGGCCCTCCTCTGCTCGAGGATCGAGCAGTCGCTCTGGCCGAAGCCCGCGCCCGGGGTCCACGCCTCGGCGGTCATCTCCCCGGACGCGAGGATCGCCGCCTCGGCCACGGTGGGGCCGCTGTGCATAGTCGAGGCGGGGGCGACGGTGGGGGAACGCGCCCACCTGCAGGCGGGCGTGTTCATCGGGCGCGCCTCGAGCGTGGGCGAGGACTCCTGGCTCATGGGGGGTGTGGTCGTTTCCGCCGAGTGCACCGTCGGCAGGCGGGTGCGGCTGCATCCCGGAGTCGTCATCGGGTCGGACGGCTTCGGCTACGAGCTGGTCGGGGGACGCCACGAGAAGGTGCCCCAGGTCGGCACGGTCGAGATCGGCGACGACGTCGAGATAGGCGCCAACACGACGATCGACCGGTCGCGCTTCGAGAAGACCGTGGTCGGCGAGGGCACCAAGATCGACAACCTGGTTCAGATCGGCCACAACGTCGTCATCGGCAGGCACTGCCTGCTCTGCGCCCAGGTGGGGATCGCAGGGAGCTGCACGCTGGGCGACTACGTGGTGCTGGGCGGGCAGGTCGGGCTGGCGGGCCACCTGACCGTGGGCTCGGGCGCGATGATCGCGGCCCAGTCGGGCGTGAAGGACGACATTCCCCCCAAGACCTCGGTCTGGGGCACGCCGAGCCAGCCGATCCTCCTCGAGCAGAAGATCATCATCCTGCGCAACCGCCTGCCCGATCTCTTCAAGCGGGTCGACGCCTTGGAGCGGCTGACGGGGGCGAAGGGCGCCTGAGGCCTCAGATTTCGCCCAGGCGGACACACGCCGCCTCGCGTCCGGGGCCCGACGGGACCAGGGGCGGGACGGCCTGCCGGCAGCGGTCGACCGCGTGCGGGCACCGGGGATGGAAGGCGCAGCCGGCGGGCGGGTCGATCGGCGAGGGCGGGTCCCCCGCGAGCACGATCCGCTGGCGCCCCCGCTCGACCTCGGGGTCCGCAACCGGGATCGCGCTCACCAGGGCGCGCGTGTAGGGGTGGCGGGGCCGGTCGATGACCTCCTCGGCGGGCCCGAGCTCGACGATCTTGCCCAGGTACATGACCGCGACACGGTCCGAGATGTGCCGCACGACCGACAGGTCGTGGGCGATGAAGATGAGCGTGAGGTTCATCTCCCGGCAGAGCCTTGAGAGCAGGTTGAGGATCTGCGCCTGGATCGACACGTCGAGCGCCGACACCGGCTCGTCGGCCACGATGACCTTCGGGCGGAGCGCGAGGGCGCGCGCGATCGCGATCCGTTGGCGCTGCCCCCCGGAGAACTCGTGGGGGTACTTCCTGGCCAGGCGGGGGGAGAGCCCCACGGTCTCCATGAGCGCGTGGACGCGGCCGCGGACCTCGGAGGGCGGGCAGATCCGGTGGACCCGCAGGGGCTCGGCGAGCGCCGCAAAGACGGTCATCCTCGGGTTCAGCGACGCGTACGGGTCCTGGAAGATCATCTGCAGGTCGCCGCGGCAGGCCTGCAGCTCGGCGCGCGACGCCGTGCCGAGGTTCCTGCCGCTTAGCAGGACAGAGCCGCCCGTCGCCGGGACCAGCTGGAGGATGGTGCGCGCGAGCGTCGACTTGCCGCATCCCGACTCGCCGACCAGGCCGAGGACCTCCCCCTCCCGCACCGCGAGGCTCACGCCGTCCACGGCGCGCACGGCGCCGGCGCGCCTCTTGACGAGGAAGCCCGTGTGGAGCGCGAAGTGCGTCTTCACGTCCCTGAGTTCGAGGATGTTGTCGGCCATGGCGGGGGAGTCCTTGGTCAGGCGCCGACGCTGATCTCCCCAGCCCTGGCGCGCACGCAGGCGTGCGCGTGGCCGGGCGCGGCCAATTCGAGCTCGGGTCGCGCCTTGGTGCAGGCGTCCGCTGCGAACGCGCAGCGGGGCGCGAACCCGCAGCCGGCGGCCGGCTTTGAGGGATCGGGCGGCGAGCCCGGGATCGTGAAGAGTTCCTCCCCCTTCGGCTGCAGGCCCGGGACGGAGCGCTGGAGCGCGCGGGTGTAGGGGTGCAGCGGCGAGCGGAACAGCGTGAGGGTGTCGCCCGTCTCCATAATCCGGCCCCCGTACATCACCTGCACGCGGTCGCAGAGCCCCGCGACGACCCCGAGGTCGTGCGTGACGAACATGACCGCCATGCCGAGTTCGCGCTGCTCCCGGCGGATCAGGTCCAGGATCTGGGCCTGCACCGTCACGTCGAGTGCCGTCGTGGGCTCGTCGGCGATCAGGAGCTCGGGCCGCGTGACGAGCGCCATCGCGATCATGACGCGCTGGCGCATGCCCCCTGAGAACTCGTGCGGGTAGAACCGGATGCGGCGGGCCGCGTCGTTGATCCCGACCGCCTCCATCATCGCCAGCGCCCTGCCGAGGGCCTCCTTCCTTGAGATGCGCTCATGGATCAGGAGGGGCTCGATGACCTGCTCGGAGATCCGCAGGTACGGGTTGAGCGATGTCATGGGGTCCTGGAAGATCATCGAGATGCGCTTGCCCCGCACCGACCGGGCCTGCCTTGGGCTGCAGCGCAGCAGGTCGACGCCGTCGAACATGGCCGAGCCGCCCTCGATCCTGCCCGGGGGCTGGGGGACGAGGCCCATGATCGAGTAGCAGGTCACCGATTTCCCGGAGCCGGACTCCCCCACGATCCCGAGCGTCTCGCCGCGCTCCACGGAGAAGCTGACACCGTCGACCGCGCGGTAGACGCCGTTGCGCGTGTGGAAGGTGGTGCGCAGGTCGGTTACGGTCAGGAGCGCCATGGGCGGCTGGAGGGTGTCCCGGGCGGGCGCGTTATGGCAAGTCCCGCACCGCGGCCGCGACGGCCTCGGGGGCCAGGTCCCCGAGGCTGCCTCCCCCGGTGGGCGGGCAGCCCGGGGGCTGGAGGATCCTGTGCGGGGCATCGAAGACGGGGCCCGTGCGGATCGGGTTCGTCGGCCCGAAGAGGCCGACCAGGGGCACGCCGAGCGCGTTCGCCAGGTGCATGCCCCCGGTGTCGTTGGACACGAGGAGCCGGCAGCGGGCGAGCGCGGACGCGAACGCGATCAGGCTGGTTGCGCCCGCCAGGTCGGTCACGCGGGACGGGCCGAAACCCGCGGCGATGCCGGAGGTGATCGCCTGGTCGGCCGCGGTGCCGAAGAGCACGAAGTGCTCGCCGGGGAACGCATCGATGAGGCGCCGCCAGCCGGCGGCGGGCCAGCGCTTGGACGGGTCGTTCTCGGACCCCGCGATCAGGCCGATCGGCGCCGCCTGCGGCAGGAGGGGGTCGGGCTGCTCGATCTCGATCGCGTGCGTCGGGAACGGGCGAAGGTCCATCCGCGCGTCCAGGCCGAAGTGCCGTAGGAAGCTCTCCCAGAGCTGCGTCTGGTGGTGGCGGGACTCGTCGAACCCCTCGGGCGTCCGGTACGCGTGGGTGAGGAGCGGCCGGCGCCGGCCGGGCCTTTCGATCCCGAAGCGCTGGGGGCACGCCGCCGCCCGCGCCTCGAGGTCCCCGCGCAGGGAATTGGTGAAGAGGATCCAGGTGTCCGGGTACGAGGCCCGCAGCGCGGCGAAGCGCGCGAGGTAACCCGGGCCGTGCGCCGGGAGCGCGCGGACCCGGTCGGCCACGCAGAGCGCCTCGAGCAGCGGGACGAAGGCCGGCTTCGCGAGGAGCGTGATCTCGGCGTCGGGGCGCGACGCGCGCAGGGCCCGCACGAGCGGCAGCGCCATCGCGACGTCCCCGAGCCAGTTGGGCATGCGGATCCAGACCCGCGTGTTCCTCGGGGGCTGGTCGAGGCCGCGGTTGCGCAGGTCCGCATCCAGGAGGTTGCGCTTGGCCTCGAGGCGCAGCCGCCGGGAGGGGACGTCCTGGTTCCTCCAGCGGTCGTGGGCCCAGAGCCACGACGCGCAGAGCTCCTCGTCGGACATCGCCGTCTCGAACCAGCCGTTAAGGGAGAGGGTTGCGCCCGCGGCCGTGCCGTCGAAGGGCACCGGGTTCGACTCGAAGGTGACGCGCCAGAACGCGGTGCGCCTCGGATAGAACGTGCGCAGCTCGGCGCCGAACTTCGCGGCGAGGAGGCCCGGAAGCTCGGTCGACGAGCACACGCGGCCCATGAGGAGGGTGAGGGCCCCCTGGTCCCCCGCGTTCTGGTCGAACAGGACGCCGACGCAGCCCTTTCGCCTCAGGATGGCGAGCGCCTCGGCGAACCCCTCCCTGCGCGAGAGGAGCCGCATCCCGTGCCGCTCGCGGGTCCTTCGGACGAAGGCGTCGAGAGAGGCGCTGGCGAGCGGGCGGAAGATGATGCCGAACTCAGGCAGCGGCACCGGGCTCAGGAGCTTGAGCCAGGTCTGGCTCTCCCAGTGCGCGAGGTGCAGGGTCGCCAGGACGACCGGCCGCGGCCGGGCGGAGCAGTCGCGCGCGAAGGCGTCCACGGACGGCCCCAGCCGCGCGATCTTGCGGATCCGCCGCTCGGACAGGAAGGGGCTGGCGAGCGAGAGGAGCGCGGTCTCGACCAGCCGGCGGGAGCTCTCGCGGGCCATGCGCCGGCGCCAGGAGCGCGGGCGCTGCGGGAAGGCGTGGTGGAGGTTCGAGCGCAGGAGGCGGCGCCTGCGGGGGGCGAGCCAGAGGATCGCCTCGCCCCCGACGGCCGAGACGGCGCGCAGCAACGGCTCGGGCGTCACGGCGAGCAGGCGGCCAATGAGGGTGAGGATGAGGGCGATCACGGGGTCGTTACCGGGCCGACGGGATTTGGCGTTTGATTTTCGTCGGGAAAAGCCATGGAACCTTACGCTCGCGCGTCAATGACCGAACTCCTCATCATCAAACCCTCCTCCCTGGGAGACATCGTCCACGGGCTGCAGGTGGCCACCTCGCTCAAGGCGCAGCGGGCCGACCTGCGCATCTCCTGGATCGTCCGCGAGATGTTCGCACCCATCGTCCGGGCGTGCGAGGCGGTCGACCGCGTGTACGTGTTCAACAGGAAGGGCGGGGCCAAGGACTTCTTGAAGCTGATGCGCGAGGTGCGGGCCACCAAATTCGACTATGTCTTCGACATGCAGGGCCTGCTCAGGACGGGCCTGATGACCTCGCGCGCGAGGGCGAAGCACAAGGTGGGGCGCACCGACGCCCGGGAATGGGCCGGGATGTTCTACGACGAAAAGATCCCTCTGCCCCCGGACGGACGCAGGAGCCACGCCGTGGACATCCTGCTCCAGTTCTGCCCGGTCCTCGGGGCGAAGCCCGAGCTCAAGGGGACGCTCAAGTTCCGCGAGGTCGACAGCCTCAACCTGAAGTTCGCCGACGGAAGGGGCGGGGCCAGGCCCTTCGTCATGTTCCCCGACAGCCGCAGGGCCGACAAGAAGTGGGGCGGCTTCAAGCAGCTGACGGAGATCATTCTGCGGGAGGACAAGTCGCGGAAGGTCGTGTGGGCCGGCAACAACCCCCTCCCCGACAAGGGCGCCTTCCCGCCGGCCCAGTTTCTGAACCTCACGGGCAACACGAGCCTCGTGTCGCTGCCCGCACTCGTGAAGAAGGCCGACTGGGTCATCAGCAACGACAGCGGGCCGATGCACCTGGCGGCGGCCCTCGGGGTCCGCGTGTTCGCCATCTTCGGGCCCACCGATCCGCGCCTGTTCGGTCCGTATCCGATCGGGGGCGCGCTCAACCATGTCATCCAGGCCCCGGTGGGCGACCTGAAGCTCCTTTCGGTGCGGGACGTCTACGCGCGGTTCCAGCGGATCCGCGGCCGTTGACCGGCGGCCCAACCCCCACAGGCTTCCCCCCATGCTCGATCCCAAACTGGTCCGCGAATCCCCGGAGCTCGTGCGCGCGGCGATCGCCAAGAAGCACCTCTCGGTCGACCTCGACTCGGTCCTGGCCGCGGACGCCGCGTGGCGCGCGCTGCTCCTCGAGGTCGAGCAGCTGCGCTCCGTGCAGAAGGCGGCCAATGCGGCGATGGCCGCGCTCAAGAAGGGCTCGCCGGAGTTCCTCGCCAAGCTGGGCGAGATGAAGGCGGTCTCCGCCCAGTTGAAGGAGAGGGACGGCGCGCTCAAGGCGGCCGAGGAGCGGTCCCGCGAGGCGATGCTCTCGCTCCCAAACCTCCCCCACGCGAGCGTACCGGAGGGGAGGACGCCCCAGGAGAACGCGGTGGTCTCGACGCAGGGAGACCCGGGGGCCGTCGGGGCGCACGCCGTGGCGCACTGGGACATCCCGGGCTTCCCGCGGCTCTTCGACTTCGAGCGCGGCGCCAAGGTGACCGGGGCCGGCTTTCCCTTCTTCATCGGCGACGGGGCGCGGCTCGCGCGGGCCCTCATCAACTTCTTCCTCGAGGAGGACGTGAGGGCCGGCTACGTGGAGGTCTCGCCCCCGATCTTCGTGAACGCCGCCAGCGCCACGGCGACCGGGCAGTTGCCCGACAAGGAGGGGCAGATGTACGAGACGACGCCCGACCGGCTGTTCGCCGTGCCGACGGCGGAGGTGCCGCTCACCAACTTCCTCAGGGACGAGATCCTGGACGAGGCCGCGCTCCCGGTGAAGCGCTGCGCGTACACGCCGTGCTTCCGGAGGGAGGCCGGCAGCTACGGCAAGGACGTGCGGGGGCTCAACCGCGTGCACCAGTTCGACAAGGTGGAGCTCCTGAAGTGGGTCCATCCGTCGTCGAGCTACGCGGAGCTCGATTCGCTCCGGGACGACGCCGAGAGCCTCCTCAGGAAGCTCGAGATCCCGTACCGCGTGCTCCTCATGTGCGGGGGCGACCTCGGGTTCGCCCAGTCGAAGAAGTACGACCTCGAGGTGTGGGCGGCGGGGCAGAAGCGGTGGCTCGAGGTGTCGAGCTGCTCGAATTTCGAGGCCTTCCAGGCCCGGCGCGCGCAGATCCGCTTCCGTTCGAAGGAATCCGGCAGGGCCGAGCTCGTACACACGCTCAACGGCTCCGGCCTCGCGGTGCCCCGGGTCCTTGCGGCGATCCTGGAGAACAACCTCGAGGCGGACGGGCGGGTGAGGATCCCGGCCGCGCTCGTCCCGCATTTCGGGAAGTCCCACCTCAGCTTCGCCTGAGCGGCGCGGGTGCCCGGACCATGAAGACGAGCGGCGCCACCGCATGGAAATCGGCCGCCGAGCGCGTGGCCGCCTTCGTCTCCCGCGAGAGCCTCCAGCCGTCCGTCGTGGACTGGGCGGACGCGCGGCCGCGCGCGGAGCGCTGGGGCGTCGCCCTGTCGGGCGGCGCCGATTCCGTGGGGCTCTTGCTGCTGCTCTGGGCGCACTGGCCTGAGCGCCGCGGGCGCCTGACGGCGCTCCATTTCAACCACCGGCTCCGGGGCGCGGAGTCGGAGGCGGACGCCCGGTTCTGCGGCAGGCTGTGCGCGGCGCTCGGGGTGCCGCTCGTCTGCGGCCGCTGGAAGGCGCGCCGGCGCACGGCCGGCGAGGCTCAGGCCCGCCAGGCCCGCTTCGAATTCTTCAGGCGGGAGATGGCTGCGCGCCGGATCCGGGTGCTCTGGCTGGGGCACCAGCAGGATGACATTGCCGAATCGATGCTGATGCGACTCGCGCGGGGAAGCGGCGGCCAGGGCCTGGCGGCCCCGAGGGCGCTCCACGCGTTCCCGCCGGCGCGGACCGGCGGGCGCGGCTCGTTCCACGTGCGCCCGCTGCTCGGCCTGAAGAAGCGCGAGATCGCGCGGGCCCTGAGGGAGGCCGGCGCGACATGGCGCGAGGACTCGAGCAACGCCAAGGGCGTCCACTTCAGGAACAGGTTGAGGCTCGAGGTCATCCCGAGGTGGGTGCGCGCCGCCGGGCGGGACGCGCTCGCGGGCGCCGCGCTTTCCCGGGAGCTGCTCGACGAGGACAACGCCGCGATCGAGGCGTGGGTGGACTTCCTGCACCCGATTGGCGAAGACGGCTCGCTCAGCGTTTCCCGGCTATCGGGCCGGCCCAGGGCGATCGTGCGCCGCTCGCTCCACCGGTGGCTTCTCGCCCAGACCCAAGCCGGCGAGCTCTCTCGCCAGGGCTTTGAAGCGCTCCTTCTTGCCGTCGAGCGCGGCGTACCCGTGAGGCACAGCCTTGGGCGCCATGGCTTTGCGGTAATCCGGTCGGGCCGGCTGCGGTTTGAAACGCTACGCAAATGCCGTACGCCTCATTGACTTGTAACGCAGGAACAACAACCTTGTTTCAATAGTCATACCCTCAAATAGATGCCCGATCTCGAAACAAAGAAGCCACGCCGGCAGCTGAAGAACATCCCGCCTGAACGGTTTCAGCCGAAGGTCCTCATTTTCTGGGTGGCCCTGGCCGTGGCGGTGGTCGCGCTCCTGTTCTGGTCGCCCGGCATCACCGTTTCGCCGGCATCCCTGACGGTCTATGAGGTGGTGCAGCACGCGGAGTCCCAGAACATCAAGAAGGGCATGATCCAGCCGGACCCCTCGGGCGGCCGCGACTGGGCGATCATCACGGGCGAGTTGAACAGCCCATCTCTGGTGAACGAGCGCGGCATGAAGACGGCCTCGTTCCGGGCGGCCGGCCGCCTTACGGACTCCAACATGGAGCGCCTCCAGAAGACCAACAAGTTCGACGAGCGCCAGATGACGACGGTCTTCACGCAGCTCGCGCTCAGCGTCCTGCCGGTGCTCATCATCATCGGCTTCCTGTATTTCCTCTTCAGCCGCCAGCTGCGCCAGGCCGGCCGGGGCGCGCTCAATTTCGGAAAGAGCCGCGCCAAGCTCCTGACCCGCGACCGCGAGAAGATCACCTTCGGCGACGTCGCGGGCTGCGACGAGGCCAAGGAGGAGGTCTCCGAGGTCGTCGAGTTCCTCAAGGACCCGAAGAAGTTCACGAAGATGGGTGGACGCATCCCGAAGGGCATCCTCATGGTGGGCCCCCCGGGCACCGGCAAGACGCTCCTGGCGAAGGCGGTGGCGGGCGAGGCCGACGTTCCCTTCTTCAGCATCTCGGGCTCGGACTTCGTGGAGATGTTCGTGGGCGTCGGGGCGTCGCGGGTGAGGGACATGTTCGAGCAAGGGCGCAAGAGCGCGCCGTGCCTCATCTTCATCGACGAGATCGACGCGGTCGGGCGCCAGCGCGGCGCCGGGCTCGGCGGGGGCAACGACGAGCGCGAGCAGACGCTCAATTCCCTCCTGGTCGAGATGGACGGTTTCGATACGACCGAGGGCGTCATCATCATTGCGGCGACCAACCGGCCCGACGTCCTCGACAGCGCGCTCCTGCGCCCCGGCCGCTTCGACCGCCAGATCTACGTGGACCTTCCCGACATGATCGGCCGCGAGCAGATCCTCAGGGTCCACGCGCGCAAGCTGAGCCTCGGCGACAACGTGGACCTCGGCGTGATCGCGCGCGGCACGCCCGGGCTGTCCGGCGCCGAGCTCGCCAACCTCCTCAACGAGGCGGCGCTCCTCGCCGCCCGCAGAAACCGCAAGAAGATCGACGCGGCCGACGTCGAGGACGCGCGCGAGAAGGTGCAGTTCGGCCGCGAGCGCAGGCGCCTGATGGACGACGAGGAGAAGAAGCTCACGGCCTACCATGAGGCCGGCCACGCCCTGATCCAGGGCGTCCTGGACGACGGCCACATGCCCGTCCACAAGGTCACCATCATCCCGCGGGGACGCAGCCTCGGGAGCACCATGTTCATTCCGAAGAAGGATGTCCTCACCCAGGCGATGAAGCGGATGCTCAACCAGATCGCGATGGGCCTGGGCGGGCGCATCGCCGAGGAGCTCGTCATGGGGGACATCTCGAGCGGCGCGGCGGGCGACATCATCCAGATCACCGCGATCGCGCGGCACATGGTGTGCGACTGGGGCATGAGCCCGCTCGGCCCCATCGCCTACGGCGGCAACCACGACACCGTCTTCCTCGGCCGCGACATCACCCGGACCGAGAACGTGTCGGAAGAGACGGCGCGCCGGATCGACGTGGAGATCCAGCGGATCATCTCCGAGCAGTACGAGCGCGCGAAGATAATCATCAGCGAGCGCCGTCCCGCGCTGGACAAGATTGCCGAGGCCCTCCTTGAGCACGAGACGATCGAGGGAAGGCATGTGCTCGAGATCCTCGAGTTTGGGGAGATCCGCTCGCCGATCGCCGTGGCGTTTTTCGGCAAGCTGACCGAGAAGCCCGAGGAGAAGAAGGCGGCCGACAAGCCAGCCGCCGAGGGACTTGGCGCGGGCGGGCCGGCTCCGGCTCCGACCCCGGCCTGACCCGGGTCGGGAGGTCCTGGCGCTTTTCCGGCTTGGATTTGCGGGGGGGTGCCCCAACATGAGCGGCCTAACAGTATGAAGATCTGCTGCATCGGCGCCGGCTATGTCGGCGGGCCCACCATGGCGATGATCGCGCTCAAGGCGCCCGACGTGGAGGTCAGGGTGGTCGACATGAACGCCGCGCGGATCGCGGCCTGGAGCTCGGCGACGCTCCCTATCTACGAGCCGGGACTCGACGAGGTGGTCCGCAAGACCCGGGGCAGGAACCTGCATTTCTCGACGGACGTCAAGGGGGCCATCGAGGCCGCCGACATCGTCTTCGTCGCGGTCAACACCCCGACCAAGAGCTACGGGGTCGGGGCGGGGCGCGCTGCCGACCTGCGCTTCATTGAGTCGGTGGCCCGGACGATCGCCGAATGCGCGAACGGGCCGAAGATCATCGTCGAGAAGTCCACCATCCCGGTGAAGACGGCCGAGACGATCAAGGACATCCTCGCGGCCAACGGGCGAGGGATAAAGTTCCAGGTGCTGTCCAACCCGGAGTTCCTTGCGGAGGGAACGGCCATCGCCGACCTGCTCAACCCCGACCGGGTGCTGATCGGCGGGGAGCGCACGCCGGAGGGCGCGGCTGCGATGGCGGCCTTGGCCGACATCTACGCCCGGTGGGTCCCCCGCGACCGGATCATCACCACGAACCTCTGGTCCTCGGAGCTCTCGAAACTGGTGGCGAACGCCTTCCTCGCCCAGAGGATCTCGTCCATCAACTCGATCTCGGCGCTGTGCGAGGCGACGGGCGCGGACGTGGACGAGGTGGCCAACGCCATCGGCCGGGACTCGCGCATCGGTCCGAAGTTCCTGAAGGCCTCGGTCGGCTTCGGCGGATCGTGCTTCCAGAAGGACATCCTCAACCTGGTCTACCTGTGCGAGCACTTCGGGCTGCCCGAAGTGGCGGGTTTCTGGGAGGGCGTCGTGAAGATGAACGAATGGCAGAAGCACCGGTTCACGGCCAGGATCGTGAAGGCGCTCTACAACTCGGTCGCCGACAAGAAGATAGCTGTGCTCGGCTTCGCCTTCAAGAAGGACACGAACGACACGCGGGAATCCGCGGCGATCGCCGTGTGCCGCGACCTGATCGCCGAGCAGGCGCGGGTGACCGTGTACGACCCCAAGGTGCCCGAGGACGAGATCCGGCGCGACGTGCTGGGCAAGGACGGCGCCAACCCGCTGCTCTCGGTCGCCTCGAGCGGCTACGATGCCGCCGTCGGCGCCCACGCCCTGGTAATCGCGACGGAATGGGACGAATTCAAGGCGCTCGACTTCGAGAGGATCTACGGGGTGATGTCCAAGCCGGCGTTCGTGTTCGACGGGCGCAACATCCTCGACCTGCAGAAGCTCAGGGCCATCGGATTCCGCGCCGCGGGGATCGGGAAGTAGGCGGTCCTAGGTCCCGAGTGCCGTCCGGTAGACGCGGGGCACGCGCTTGGTGACCGAGCAGAGCGTCTCCCACGGTATCGTGTCCGCCCAGCGGCTGAATTCCCCGATCGAGATCTCGCCGCCGCCCTGGCGCCCGACCAGCACGGCCTCGTCGCCGCTCGCGACGTCCCCGACGTCGGTGACATCCACGATGGTCTGGTCCATCGTCACGCGCCCGAGGACCGGGCACCGGGTGCCGTTGATCAGGACGCTCGCCTTGTTGCTCACCGAGCGCGGGATCCCGTCGCCGTAGCCCGCGCAGAGCACCGCGGTCCTCGTGTCCCGGGTGAGCGTACGCGTGCGCCCGTAGCTCACCGTCGTTCCCGAGGGCAGGCGCTTGACGATCCCCACGCGTGTCCGAAAGCTGAATACAGGCTCGGTCCTCACCTGCGCCAGGAAGGAGCTGGGGTGGGGCAGGATCCCGAACTGCAGGAGCCCGACCCGCACCGCGTTGAAGGGGCTCGCCCCGGGCATCGTCTCCAAGCCGGCGCTGTTGTCCGCGTGGATGAAGAGCCCCCCCGGGGCCGGCCGGTCCAGACCGCACGTGGCCAGAACGCCGAGAAAGCGCCGCCGCTGCTCCTCGGTGAAGGCCGCGTCGTCATCGGGGCTCGCGAAATGCGTGAACACGCCGGCGAGCCTCAGGTGCTCCGCGCCGGATATCCGGCGGAGGAGCGCGGGTGCCTCCTCGTACCAGACGCCGAGCCTGCCCATTCCGGTGTCGACCTTGAGATGCACCGAAACGGGCCGCCGCGCGGCCTTTCCGGCGGCGTCCATCCGCGACACCTCGTCCTCGGTCGACACGGTCACGGCCAGCCCGTATTCGGCGGCGAACCGGTCCTCGTCGGGAAGCAGCGGGCTCAGGAGCAGGATAGGCCAGCCCGGGCCCAGCTCGCGCAACTGGGCGGCCTCGGTCAGATTCGCGACCGCGAAGAGGTCGGCGCCGGCGTGCATCAGCCTGCCGGCGACGTGCTGGAGGCCGTGGCCGTACGCGTCGGCCTTGACGACCGCGACGTAGCGGATGTGGGCGGGGAGCGACCCGCGTATCAGGCGCAGGTTGCGCTCGATCGCCGCCAGGTCGATCTCGGCCCAGCAGCGAAGGGGAAGCGTTGAGTGTGACGGGATCACGGCGCCCTGTGGATTTGCGGGACCCATTTCGCATAGGAGGGCTCCTGGTGCAGGAACGCGTCCGGGTCCCGGGTCTCGCGGAAGAGGTCGGCGTCCGCCACGGCGGGCGACGAGAAGAGGGTGGCGAGGTCGTAGGGGGCCGTCGCGGTGCCTGGGGGCAGCGCTTCCCAGTGCCGGAACCCTTCGGGGGTCATGAGCTCGCCGGAAAGCTCGGCCGCGGGGACGCGCAGGAGGGGCCCGCCCATGTGCAGGCAGTGCCACAGACCCCGGCGGGCGTCGGCGATGATCCCGACCTCGGGCCGCCCCACGGCGCGGGCGACGACGGCCAGTCCGACGTACGCGAAAAGGGGCCTCTGCCCGAGGGCGTCCCACACCCGCAGGGCCATCGCCGAGGAGCGGATCCCGAGGATCGAGCCGGGGCCCTCGCAGAAAGCGAACGCCGCCACGCTGCCAAAGTCGACCGCAAGCTCGTCCAGGCACTCGAAGAGGCAGACCCCAGCCTCCCCGCGGCGTGCCGACCACCGGGGCCCCTCCCCCCCGCCGAGGAGCCCGGCCTGGACCCGCTCCGAGGCGGCGTCGATCAGGAGGAGCGGCGGGTGTTCGCTGAGAATCTGGCTAAGGCTGGGCATCTTGCGAATCCAACGAAACGCCTCGGGAGGCGCCCCGGCAAGCACGGTTCGCGGCCGTCCAATCCGGCATTGACCCGACCCGCCCGAAACCTACGCTGAACCCTCACTCTTTGCGCAAAGCACCCTCCGCATCCACGCCGTGAACGTCCAACTGAGCACCGTCTCCGACTCCCGCAAGAATCTCGTCGTCACCCTCGACAAGGATGAGGTCGACACCGAGCACAGGGCGGTCGTGGGCGAGTATGTCCGGCAGGCGCGCCTGCCCGGCTTCCGCCCGGGAAAGGCCCCCGAGGCCCTGGTTATCAAGCGGTTTGCAAAGGAGATCGCTGAGGAATTCAAGCAGAAGGTCGTGACCAAGGCCTACCGGAGCGGCCTGGACAAGGAGAAGCTCGATGTCCTGAGCGTCGTCAGCGTCGAGGAGGGGACCATCGAGCCCGGGCTCTCCGCCGCGGTCACGGTGGTCGTCGACGTGCGGCCGGACTTCTCGCTCCCCGACTACGTCGGGCTGCCTACGCAGATAGCGCCGGTCGACCCGACCGACGCCGAGATCGACAGCGTCATCCAGGCGCTGCGCTCCGAGGGGGCGGACTTCAAACCCGCGGAGCGCGCCGCGCAGAAGGGCGACTATGTTAAGCTCGCCTACGAGGGCTCCGTCGACGGCAGGAAGATCGCGGAGATCGCCGGGGACAAGCAGCTCTACGCCAAGGTGCCCCAGACTTGGGAGGAGGTCGAGGGCTCGAACGAAGGGATCATCCCAGGGCTCGGCATGCACCTCGCGGGGGTCTCCAAAGGTGACAAGAGGAGCGTGCGCATCGTCTTCCCCGCGGATTTCCAGCCGGTGCCCGCGCTGGCGGGCAAGACCGCCGAATACGCCCTCGAGATCCAGGAGGTCCGCGAGCGGATCCTCCCCGAACTGGACGAGAAGTTCTTCAAGGCGCACCAGGCGGACAGCCTCGAGGCCTTGAAGGGCCAGATCCGCGCGAACCTGAAGCTCCAGAAGGAGCAGAGGAACCGCGCCGCCCAGCGCAACCAGGTCACCCAGGCGCTGGCGGACCGGGTCAGCTTCGAGGCCCCGGCCAGCCTGGTCGAGGCCGAGACCCAGGGCGTCCTGCGCCAGTTCATCGAGGAGAACATGCGCCGCGGCATCCCGGCCGAGCAATTTGAGAAGGGCAAGAAGGAGCTGTTCGAGGGCGCCCGCAAGGCCGCCCTCGGCCGCATCAAGGTCCAGCTCATCCTCGCCAAGGTCGCGGAGGCGGAGAAGCTCACGGTCTCGGAGCGCGACATCGACATGTACATCCGGCGCGAGGCCGTCCGCTCCAACCAGAGGCCGGACAAGGTCGCCAAGGACCTGGCGAAGAGCCGCGACGCCCTGCGTTCGGTGCAGCAGTCCATAATTCTCGACAAGGCGGTTGATTTCCTGGTGTCCAAGGCTACGTTCACGGTCACATCGCCTTGAGCTACTACGTACCCATCGTCCTCGAGAACACCGGCCGCGGAGAGCGGTCGATGGACATCTATTCGAGGCTCCTGAAGGACCGGATCATCTTCATTGGCACGCCCATAGACGACATGGTGGCGAACCTGGTCATCGCCCAGCTCCTCTACCTGCAGATGGAGGACGCGAAGAAGGACATCCACCTCTACATCAATTCGCCGGGCGGCGTGGTGACCGGCGGGATGGCGATCTACGACACGATGAATTTCCTGCAGTGCGACGTGCAGACCTTCTGCATCGGCATGGCGGCGAGCATGAGCACCGTGCTGCTCGCGGCGGGCACGAAGGGCAAGCGCTTCGCGCTGCCCAACAGCCGCGTGATGATCCACCAGCCCTCGGGCGGAGCGGGCGGCCAGGCCGCCGACATCGCGATCGCCGCGAAGGAGATCCTGCGCTGGCGCAAGACCCTGAGCGAGGTGATCGCCCGCCACACCGGGAAGGCGCAGGAGCAGGTCGACAAGGATTCGGACCGCGACTACTACATGAGCGCGCTCGAGGCGAAGGACTACGGGATCGTGGACCACGTCGTGGCCTCCACGCGGGAGGCCGAGACCCTGGTGGTGAAGACCGCCGCCTGAGGGCCCCTGGGCTGGGCAGATTCCGCCCTCGACAGCGCCTCGGGCAGATCCAGACTCCCCAGCCATGGCCAAATCGTCCCGAATGACGCTGTGCTCCTTCTGCGGCAAGTCGCAGGCGGAGGTGAAGAAGATCATCGCGGGGCCCGGCGTGTACATCTGCGACTCGTGCGTCAACGTCTGCAAGACGATCATCGACCGCGAGGTGAAGCAGCCGGCGATCGAGGTGAAGCCGGCGTTCCGGATGATCAAGCCCTCCGGGATAAAGAAGGTGCTGGACGACTATGTGATCGGCCAGGAGCACGCAAAGAAGGTCCTCTCCGTCGCGGTCTACAACCACTACAAGCGCCTGAACTTCGAGTCTGGCCAGGCGCCCAAGGACCCGGCCGCCTCGTCCCCTGAGTTCAGCGACGTCGAGGTCGAGAAGAGCAACATCCTCCTCGTGGGCCCGACAGGCTCCGGCAAGACGCTGCTCGCGAGGACGCTTGCGCGGATCCTGGACGTCCCCTTTGCGATCTCGGACGCCACCACGCTCACGGAGGCGGGCTACGTCGGTGAGGACGTCGAGAACGTCGTGCTGCGGCTCCTGCAGAACGCCAACTACGACGTCAAGCGGGCCGAGTGCGGCATCATCTACATCGACGAGATCGACAAGATCCGGCGCACGACGGAAAACGTGTCGATCACCCGCGACGTCTCCGGCGAGGGCGTCCAGCAGGCCCTACTCAAGATCCTGGAGGGGACCGTGTGCAACGTGCCGCCGCAGGGCGGGCGCAAGCACCCGAACCAGGAGTACATCCAGGTCAACACCTCGAACATCCTCTTCATCTGCGGCGGAGCGTTCGTCGGCCTGGACCAGATCGTCAAGAAGCGGCTCGGCCACCGCTCGATCGGCTTCCACCAGAACGCAGAGGACAGGGACATCCCGCCGGACGAGATGATGCGCAGCATCGCCCCCGAGGACATGGTGCGCTTCGGCATGATTCCCGAGTTCGTCGGCCGGCTGCCGGTCGTGACCGTACTGGACCAGCTCAAGATCGAGGACCTGGAGATGATCCTCCTGCGCACGAAGAACGCGATGGTGAAGCAGTACTCGAAGCTCTTCGCGATGGACGGGGTCAGGCTGCGCTTCACGTCGGACGCGGTGAAGGCCGTGGCCAGGAAGGCGATCGAGCTAAAGACCGGGGCCCGGGCGCTCAGGGCCATCCTCGAGGGCGTCATGCTGGAGGTCATGTACGACCTGCCGCAGCGCGACGACGTGACCGAGGTCATCGTGGACGCCGGCGCCGTCGCTGGGAAGCACCGCCCGGTCATCAAGCGGGCCCCCAAGGCGTCCGCGAACGAGAACGCGGCCTAGCGCGAGTGGCCCCGATTTGCCCGGCCGCCGCTGGCGTGCGCAAAGGGCGGCCCGGGTGCTGCGCTGCAGGCGTGAGCCTAGCGGGACGGTGCGCACCTCCTCGGCGCCAGCGGCGCTCAGATGATTGTCGTCCACGTGGAAGACGCTTCGCCCGGCCGCATATCGAATGGAACGGCCCGGCTCATAGAAAGGCAGATCCGCGCTGGGCACCTGCAGGTTTGGGGAATAGGACATCTCCCTGTTCGCGATCGCGACGGGCTCGTTCCCAGGGCGTTCATTCGCGGCAGGCTTCATCCTCGATAGCCCTTTTGCGGCCCCAATTTGCCAGGATATGTACTCCCGCGGGTTTATGTCGCCACCTGACGGTATCCGGATTTGGGTGCGACGTGGATTCGCGTCGCTTCAACGAAGATTTGGTGAGAATATGAGACGATGCGTACATTGTACCGGAGCGGCTTCATAACCAATTGCCGATACGGTCACTTTGTCGTGTGGATCTGACCAGCAAGGATTCTTCATATGTGCAGTGACGATCCAAGTCTAGGGCGAAGCCAAGTTCTCAACGGAAACGCCGGGCGAGACATAGGCGGCGCGGGTGCCGCAAAATCGGCAGGAGCAGTTGGCGATGCGACGATGCGGAGACTTCCATGTCTAGTGTTAGTCACGGCACTTGCCGGCGGGGCGATCTTGATAGGTGCAACTGGTCCGGTGCCGATTCTGTATGCTGCCAGTGACGTCGCCATCTATCTCGACGCCTGCTACAATGTATCAAAACACCTCGTTCTCGGACGGGATTTCTTCAGCCCGATAGGGCCGTCGGCATTGCTTCCAACGGCGTTGGCCATGCGCCTTGGCGGGGCTACGGTGGGTGCATTGGCATACGGCGCCATTTTGGCTTGGTTGGGTTACGGAACCGTGGCGTGGCTGACGGCGCGATCACGAATGAATCACTGGTTAGCTGTTGGATTTGCGCTTTTCGCAGCGGCAACAGCCTCTGCACCATATTCGCTGGATTTTGGCTCCTGGCGGGCACTGTCCTATTCATTGCTATATAATCGAATGGCTTGGACAGCCATTTGTATTGCCGCTGTCCCGGCCTTTCTGCCTGCCGAGAAGCAACTTAATCAGCGGGAATGGACCTTGTTCGGATATGGGGCTTGTGCGGCCCTGCTTGCCTTAAATAAGCCGAACTACCTTCTTATGCTGGCGCCCCTGACGCTCTGGATCCTAGGGCCCGAGGTAGGCACATGGAGGAAACTGTTAGCGAAGCTCGGTGGATTCATTTCGGGCGCAATCCTTGCGGCGACGGTAATCTGGCTCTGCGTGCCGTACGATCCAATCGGGATCTTTCGGGAGACGTTTGAGATGGGCAGAGGTGCTCCTGTTGACCTTCTTTATTACACGCTCAAGCGGTCGTTGCTGGAGAATTGGGTTCCGTTCGGATGCCTGGCGTGTTGTTGGATAGCATTCGTAGCTCTATCATCAAAAGGCAAAGTTCGGCGGGTCGCTTGGAAGTCGTTCTTACTATTCCTCGCCGTATCAACATGCGTGTTCCTGGCAAACACGACTAATTGTCAGTTTAAGGAGTTTCCGGTGTTCGGCGCGTTTGGCTGGATTCTGGCGGCGATCTGTATGCGAGGATGGAAGCGTGGTCGTGGCATCGCCGTTCTCGCTGCGGTTGGTGTCGCCATGGGCGTTGCCTTCGCCTGGCAACCCTGGATTTCGTTTCCCTATTCATTCGTGGCTAAGTACCTCCGCCCTCCTCGGACAGGCGATGCGTTAGCGGTTAACTCATATCGATGGGCTGGGATGCCTATGCAGCATTTCCCAACCGAAGAGTCCGATGCATCGTTTGACTCCGATAAGTCCGCTGCGGACTACGCGAATTGGCTGAACGACGGCTTAGCGCTCTTGTCTCGGTTTCGCCCGCAGCAATGCAGGGTGCTCAGTCTGGATTGGAGCAACCCATTTCCATTTGCTCTTGGATTGGATCCTTTGATTGGCGAACAAGTTGCATGGCACGTTGGCCGAACGCTGGGGCCGCTACATCACCCTGATATGGGACACCTGCTTGCGCAGGCGGGCGTCGTGATGGAGCCGAAGAGGCCGGGACAACCATTGTCTACGGGTCTCAAACGAGCACTTATACTCGAAAGATTGAACGCAGACTTCCGCGTGATGGGTGAAAGTGCCTGTTGGAGAATATGGGTGCGCGTTTCAACGCAGCATTAGGCGAACGGACAGCTTTTCCCAATGCCTAGTCGACTCGGCCGGCACCGAATGACTGATGTCAACCCTATCCCGTCGGACAAGGGTAGCCACCTAGTCGCCGTTCCCTAGGGCCTGACTGGCCAAGCTCATCTCTCGAAGGCGTCTGCATCATCAATGCGGAGGCCGATCGGGAGGGCTTTGAACGCGACGTCGCTGGTCTCGCAAGGTCGATCGGCCGGAACCAGATTGTTGTGCCCTAACCGGAACGTATCCACTGGGCCTATCCGTGCCTTGAATACGGCTGTTACCGAGTGCTGGGGGAATGCTTCGGCATCGCCGACACATCTTCGGTGGCCCCTAGTCTAGGCCTCTCGCCTCAGGAGCGGCCTGCCGGTGAGGTCCCCGCGGCGACCCTTAGAGCAATCGAACAGGGTCCGTCTGTCCGGGCGCGCCTTTGATTCCGAGGCGCCGGCGCGCTCGTCCGACCGGAAGACCTGAACGGGGCGGGTTGGCGGCGCTGTTCCGGCGGACGCATTCGGGCCGCCGGGGCTCACCAGTTGCGGTAGTCTCCCTTCGCGACGCCCTTTGCAAACTCGACAAACAGCTTTACGCAGCGTTCCACATCCTCGAGGTCGACGACCTCGCTCGGCGTGTGCATGTAGCGCAGGGGGATGCTCACGAGCCCCGTCGCCACCCCTCCGCGGGCCACCTGGACGGCGCGGGCATCGGTACCGGTGGGCCGCGGGTCGCTCTCCACTTGGTAGGGGATCTTGAGCTTCTTGGCTGCCTTGACGAGGCCGTCGTAGACCTTGGGGTTGATGTTGGGGCCGCGGCAGAGAATCGGGCCGCCGCCAAGCTTGGTCTCCCCGTACTTGCGGTTGTCGCAGTCGGGATGGTCGGTCGCATGTCCGACGTCGACGATCAGGGCCACCTGGGGATCTACGGAGTACCCCGAGCCGGTGGCTCCCCTCGTCCCGATTTCCTCCTGGGAGGTCGCGACGGCGACGACCCTGGCCGCGGGCTTCTTCTTCTCCTTGAAAAGGCGGATGAGGGTCTCGCCGACGATGTAGGCTCCGACCTTGTTGTCGAAGGCGCGGGCGGTGCCGACGCTTCCATGGATGAGCTCAAACTCGTGGTCGTAGGTGGCGGCGTCGCCGATCGAGATCCTCTCCAGGGCCTCCTTCTTAGTCTTCGCGCCAATGTCGATCCAGATCTCGTGGATCTCCGGCACCTTCTTGCGGTCGGCCTCGTCCATCAGGTGTATCGCCCGCTTTCCCGTGACTCCCGTGACCGTGCCGTTCGCGGTCTGGATGACAACCCGCCGGCCCGAGATCACCGTCCGGTCATGGCCGCCGATCGTGTCGAAGTAGATGAAGCCGTCCTTGTTGACATAGGTGATGATCAGGCCGAGCTCGTCCATGTGGCCCGCGAGCATGAGCGTCGGGTCGCCGGAGGGATTGAGCGTGGCTATCCGGTTCCCAAGCGCGTCTCCCGTGTAGGCGTCCGCAGCCGGCCTGACGTGGCGGTCGAAGACCGCCTGGGCCTCATGCTCGTAGCCCGAGGGCGACCGGGCGTGGAGGAGTTCCGTGAGAAATCGGGGGGGATTGTAGGACGCCATCGTTGGATTTGGGTGAACGGCCAATCTCGCCCTGAATCGCCGCGACCGCAACGGGGAAAAAGGCCTTGGCGCGGGAGCCCGGACGTGTGAGCGTTCGCATCCCATGACAGTCTATCCCGCCATCGACATTAAGGGGGGGCGCTGCGTCCGGCTGACGCAGGGCCGCGCCGATGCGGAAACCGTCTATGCGGAGGACCCGGCCGGGGTCGCGGCGGGATTCAAGGCAGCGGGCTCAGCGTGGGTCCACGTCGTGGATCTGGACGGCGCCTTTGCCGGGGAACCCCGGAACCTGGAGACCGTGGAAAGAATCGTCGGTCTCGGGCTGCGAGTTCAGCTGGGAGGGGGGATGCGGACCCGAGCCTCGGTGGACCGGGCCCTCTCGATGGGGGTTGCCCGCGTCGTCATCGGGACGCGCGCGGCTGAGAGCAATTCCTTCATCTCGGAGCTGGTTGCGGCATTCGGCGACAGGATCGCGGTGGGAATCGACGCGAAGGCCGGGAAGGTGGCGGTCAAGGGGTGGGTTGACACGACCGGGACGTCGGCGCTGGGGCTTGCTCGGAGGATGGATACGCTCGGCGTCGCGACGCTCATCCACACGGATATCGGGAACGATGGGATGCTTACCGGTCCCAATCTCTCGGCCCAGGAGTCCATTCTTGGAGCCGTGGGCGCAAAGGTGATCGCCAGCGGCGGGGTCAGCAGCCGGGAGGACGTCACCGACCTCATTGCGCTGCGGGAGAATTATCCGAACCTGGACGGCGTGATCGTGGGCAAGGCGATCTACGAGGGCAGAGTGACGCTGACGGAGCTGCTAGGCATCGCTGCCGGCTGACCGCCCCCGTGGGCAAGGCGACCGGCGCCGATGGCGACGAACTCGGGAGGCGCCGGCGGAAGGCCCGCGCGATCCGCCATCAGCCAAGCTTCCCGGCAATCTCCTCCAACGGGTAGGTCACGATCTCCGAGAGGGTGGGGTGATACCAGGGCGCGCGGAGCATGTCGTGGACCGTCGCCCCCATCGCCAAGGGGGTCGAGAAGCAGTGGATCAGCTCACCGGCGTCCCTGCCGACGATTTCCGCCCCCAGGATCCTTCCGCTGCGCGCGGCCGCCACGACCTTGGCATAGCCGTAGTTGGCGTTCATCAGGATCGACTTCCCGTGGTCATTGAACGGGTAGCTTGCCGCAACATACTTGATGCGCTTCGCTGCAACGTCCCTTTCGCGCCAGCCGATCGACGCAACCTGCGGATCGGTGAAGACCACGCCCAGGAGCGTCGCATCGTCGACCGGCCTCAGGTTCCTGATCCCGGCCGAATGCCGCGCCGCCAGTTCCGCCTGCTGTATGGCGACGTGGACGATCTCGTGGGGCCCGCAGCAGTCCCCCGCGGCGTAGATGTGCGGGGCACTCGTCTGCTGCCACCGGTTGACGAGGATCCTCCCGTTGGGTCCCACCCTGACGCCGGCGTTCGCCAACAGGAGCGGCGACGTGTTGGGCTCCCGACCGAGCGCATTGAGGATGTGGTCGGCCCTCCGAACCAGCGTCCTTTCCCCCTCTCTGAAAGTGACCGACGCGCCGCGGGGGCCCGAGCGGACGCCGACAATCCGCGTGCCCGTATGGACCTCCATCCCCTCGTCCTCGAAGGCCCGCCGAACGACGCGCGCAGCCTCCTCCGAGTATTCCCTGAGGAGGTTGGGGCTACGCTGGACCAGGCATACCCTCGTGCCGATCCGGTTGAGAAACTGCGCGAGCTCGCACGCGACGATCCCGCCTCCCAGGACCACGACGCTGCGCGGTTTGAAATCGATATCGAGCACGTCGTCACTCGTCCAGAAGCGGGCCGCGCTCAGGCCAGGGACCGGAGGGACGCTCACCTTTGACCCTGTGCTGATCAGTAAATGGGATCCGACAATCCTCCTTCCGTCCCCCAGCTCAACGGTGTGCGGGTCGACGAACCGCGCCTGCCCGCGAATCAGCGCGAACTTGCCGGACTTTAGCTGACTGACGCGGTGGCGGGCGAAACCGGCGATGATCCGCCTCTTTCTATCATGAACCGCGGGCATGTCGGCCGCCGCGCCAGCGATCCTCAGGCCGAGGTCCCGGCCGGTGCGGGCCAGGTGCAGCACGTCGGCAGAATACAACAGGGTCTTCGACGGCATGCATCCTCTCAGGATGCAAAGGCCGCCGAGCTGGCGTGATCCGTCGATCACCGCGACGCGCTTGCCGAGAGCGGCCGCGACACGGGCGGCGTTGAAGCCCGCGGATCCCCCCCCAATCGCGACAAGATCAAAGGGACGGCTCATCGGCTCAGCGCCCCTTCTGCATCACCATCACGTGGATCGTCTTCAGCACGATGGACGCGTCGAGCAGGAATGAGAAATTCCGGATATAGTACAGGTCATACTCAAGCTTCCTGAGCGTGTCCTGAATGCCGTCGCCGTACCGGTAGTTGACCTGCGCCCAGCCCGTAATCCCCGGCTTCACCAGGTGCCGGAAGTGGTAGCTTGGAATCTGCCTCTCGTATTCGGCCACCAGGCGGTCCCACTCGGCCCGCGGCCCGATGAGGCTCATCTGGCCCACCAGCACGTTCCATAGCTGGGGCAGCTCGTCGAAGCGGATGGAACGAAGGATCCTGCCGACGCGCGTGATCCGCGAATCTCCCTGCTTCGTGTACGGATCCCCCGTGCCCTGGGTTGCCCGCATCGTCCTGAGCTTGATCAGCTTAAACGTCCTCTTGCGCCAGCCGACTCTGTTCTGCAGGAAGAAGACCGGGCCGCCGTCATCCAGCTTGATGGCCGCCGCTGCGGCGCAGATCACCGGAATTGAGAACACCAGGCCGACGACGGAGAAGGCCACATCGGAGATTCGCTTCAGGCGCTCAAATATCGGTTCCCGCGCTATCCGGAATCCCTCTTGGAAGAGCCAGATGGGGTTGATCCTGTAGAGCGGTATCTTGCGCCAATAGACCTGGTGGAAGATCTCGAGCGTGTAGGTCGGGATTCCGGAGAAATAGAGCTGGACCAGCCTCATCGGGACGTCGGCCGGCACGTTCTCGCCCGATTCCTTGACCACGATCGCCTCGACCTGGAATGTCGCGGCCTCGATCGACCCCAGGACCTGCTCGAACGCCTGGTATCCCTCGCGCGAATCCACGTGCACCAGCGACGCCTGGGTTCCCATGCGCGTGCACTCGGAGCTGAACACGTCGAAGTCGCCCTTCTCCCCCAAAAACACGATCTTCCTCTCGCCCCGGCGCACGAGCGACCGCGAATAGTAGTACCTGCGGTAGGCCAGCGATACCGGGCCGACGAGTCCAAAGCTAAGGATGATCGCGGCGCGGCTCGATTGGAGCTCGAACCCCGCGGGTATGAAGGCGTAGGTGAGGAAGAGGGTGAGGAGCGCCGCCGAGACTGAGGCGATCACGTGCAGGCTGGCGTAGTCGAGGCTCATCATGTCGGAGCTCGCCCCGTAACCATCGATCAGGTGCAGCGCCAGGACGAAGACGATCGCCGGGCCGACCAGGGGCAGGATAAAGACCTCTGTACTGACCCCCCTCAGGAAGGTCACGAGGTTGAAGGCCACCACCACGAGGAGGATGTCGGCCATCAACAGGATGATTGCGGTCTTGCGATTCGGGTTAATGGACGGTGTGGGTTTGTCGGGTCGTGAAGGCTACCGGGCATCCAACGGGGACGGCGCCCTCAACCTGGCCATTTCCTCGGAGATGAATCCCTCATAGCGGGCCAGCAGCAAGCAGTACCGCAATCCCTGGGCCCCGTCGAGAAATCCGCGGCGCAGGACATACTGGTACAGCAGGCGAAACGTGGGGCGGAAGGGCAGCCCAAAGCTGAGCCGTTTGAGCGCCCGGCGGCGGACAAGAGGGTCCGGCGAGAAGAGCCTCCCCCACGGGCCTCCGCCGGAAGCGCCGATCACCGCCGCCGCCTCGGATTGGGCATACCTGCGATGCTTGTCGAGCCACGCCTCCCGCCCGTAAACGGAGAGGTCGTGGAGATACCCCTCGCGGAGGTTCTCCACCCTCATGGTCGGGCTCTCGCGCTGGCCGTGGCCGACCTGGACAAACTCGAACTGCGGCGCGCGGACAAACCGTGCCTGGAACGCGGGGTAGTCGGTGCAGTGGGGGATCCACCGGCCCTCGAAGAGCATCTTGGGGGCCGCCCGGAAGCCGTCGAGGTCCGTCCGGTTTGCGGCCGCCCGGCACTCTTGCTCAAGCTCGGGCGTCATCCGCTCGTCCGCGTCGAGGTGAAACACCCATGGATGGCGGAACGCGATGTGGCGCTGGGCGTGGTTCCGCTGCCCGGCGAACGTGTCGAAGGCCCTGGTGTAGACGCGGGTCCCGGCCGCCTTGGCCAGCCCGACAGTGGAGTCCGTGGACCCGGAATCGAGCACGACCACGTCGTCGCATCCGCCAAGCGACGAAAGGCAGTCGGGAAGGGCGCGCTCCTCGTTGAGGGTGAGTATGAGTGTGGAGAACATGGGTCAGGCCGCCGGGTCGCGGTCGGCCTGGATCCCGGACAGCCGGACATAATGGACGCCGCAGATGAAGCAGACCCACCAGGCCAGCACAACGGCGACGTTTCCGAAGGGGAACTCGATCCAGGCGTAGGCCGCCACGAGCGCGCATCCCGTCATCAGGAAGAACGGGATCGGGGTCACCCTAAGCCTGCGGATGCCGGCCAGGGGCAGGGCGACGGCGGCGCCTATCAATGCGGTGCCTGCAAGGCCGATCTCGGCGGCCGACTGGAGCCAGTCCGAGTGCGCATCATGGTAGACGACGGGAATCCGGTCGCTATTCGGCTCCTGGGTATTGTACAGGCCAAAGACCGTCGGGAAGGTCCCCATGCCCCACCCGAACACCATCCGCTCGCGCGCCATACTCCACGTGTCTTGGTACAGCGTGCTGCGGGAGCCGATGCCGCCCTGCGCCCACATGGCCTCGATCTGCTCCTTGGTCTTGAGCGCACGCGCATGCAGGACGTCCCCGGCCACCATCCAGGTCCCGGCGCCGGCCGCGACGACCGCGATCGCGATCGCGGCGACGGCCCCGGCGGACGAGACACCCGACAGGTGCAGGGCGCGCGAGACTCTGGGCACGCCCCTCACCGACGCGATGACGACGACGAATAAGAGCAGGAGCGTGCAGGCCCTCGATCCGCTCAACGGCACGGAGACCCCCATCAGGCCTGCGGCAACAAGCCCGGCAAAGGCCGGCCCGGCGAAAAATCCGCGTCCCCGTGCGTCGTCCGCATACCTCAGGACCAGGCCGAAGATCACGCATGTCATGAGCACAATGAAGGCCCCCCAGTGGTTGTCGTAGACGAAGGATGCGAAGAAATGCACCTGGGGGGACCTGACCGCCCCGAAGTAGATCCCCGTCGAGGAAAGAAGCTTCTGGATCGTTCCAAATACCGAGAGCACCAGGGCGTTCCCCGCCAGCACCGCGAGCAGGGCGCGTATGGTCCGCTTGCCGCGGACGGCCAGGGCGACATTGAGGGAGGAGAAATAGATCCCGTCGAAGAGCCAAAGGGCGCCCAGGGACGGACCTGCCTGGGCCGAGCTGGGGATCCACCAGGCGACCCTCAATGGCATGAAATACTGAACGTCGCCGGACACGACCACCCGCAGGCCCGGCGTCAGGCAGGACGCGGCGACGAGCACGTTGAGGGCGATGATGGGCCAGGCCCACTTCAGCGTCCCGGGCACCAACGCGACCCGGTTCCTCGGGAACGCGACCAGCATGAGCGTGAGCAGCATTCCGACGGTTCCCCAGGCTGAGATCGGAACGCGCACCCAGTCCGCGTTTCCGCCGAAGGCCCACGAGACGCCGATAACGAAAAGAGCGACCTGCGCAGCGACCAGGGGCTCCAGAATTCCCAGCGCCGGTCGGTTCGGATTTTCGTTCATCTGACGCGAGCTTTGGAGCCTGCGCAGAGCGTCACATAGAAGTCCGAGAGCAGCTGGGCGGACTTCTCCCACGAGAACTCGCGCAGGATTAACTCGCGCCCCACAGATCCGCGTTGGCGGAGGGAATCGGGCTCCTCCGACGTGGCCGACCGGAGTGCCGAGCCGAAGTCCTCCCACGGGACGCACCAGCCGGACCCGGTCCGGTTGAGGAGCGACCAGGGGGTCGTGTCGGTCACAAGGGCCGGAACCCCGCTGGCGAGCGCCTCGGCTATCGAAAGTCCGAAGTTCTCCGAATGCGAGGCCAGGAGGAAGAGGGATGCGATCGAGTACGGAGGGGGGCGCCCGGCGCCGTCGTAGGCGCGCACGCGCCCCGAATGGCCCGCCCTCAGGACGTAGTCCTCGATCGAGGCCGGGGTGTAATCCTCGGGAATCCCCACCACCAGCAGGAGCCAGTCCTTGGGCCCCATGTCGAGCCACAGGTCGATCAGCTCGAGCAGGCGTTTCTTCTGGTGGAACCTCGAGTAGAAGAGCGCCACGGGTCTCGACTCGGAGGAGCGGAGCACGCCCCTCCAGTAGGCTGTCGCCGAGGACATGTCCTCAGCCGACGGAGCCGCAACCCCGTTAGGGGCCACGCATACCGGCTGACGGAACCCGAGATTCCGCAGGGCCTCGGCCTCCTGCGAGCTGGTGGCGTGCCATCCGTCCACGGCCTCGAAGGCCCCCGGATGGATGAGGAACCGAGCGAGGGCCTTCTTGCGGGAGTTGTGCCGCCAGGCCCACGGGTCCATCATCCCCCGCGGTGACACGATGAGGGGCGCCGCGAGGCGCCGGGCGGCCCTGTGCGCGTAATGGAGCGTCCGGAGCCAGATGGAATGGTGGTGCACGACGTCCGCGCTCACCGTGCGCAGGTGGGCGCGCAATCCCCTTGAGGAGCAGACGACGCCGGGCCAGTTGCGCCGAAACGCGTGGATGTCGAGCGAACCCTCCGACTGGTTCCAGTCGCGCGCGGGGTCCGTGGTGAGGAGCTCAACCTGGTTCCCGCCGCGGGCGAGCCCCCTGGCAAGGCCGAGGACGGACTTGCTCGGGCCGCCATAGCGGGCCTCGATGCTTGGGACGATGTGGCAGGACTTCACGCTGAAGGGGGGGGTCTTGGCTTCAGGACGCGGCAGGGGTTTCCGGCGCACACGGTTTCAGGGGGCAGGTCCCTCACCACGACGGAGCGGGCGCCCACGACGCACAAGCTCCCGATCGAGACCCCAGGGCCGACAAAGACGTCCGCGGCCAGCCAGGCGTTCTCGCCGATCGCGATGGGCTTTGCGACAACAGGCATGCTCCATTTGGAGTAGTCGTGCGAGCCGCTGCAAAGGTGGCAGTGCTGGCTCACATTGGCGCCCCGGCCAAGCGAGATGGGGGCGAGGTTGTAGACCCTCACTCCCGGGCCGATCATGGAGCGGGGAGCGAGCTCGAGCTTCCATGGGAAGATGACGGTGACCGTGGGGAAGACGACCACCTTTTCCGGCTCCGGTATCTGCGCCCCGAAGAGCCTCAGGAGGCGCGCGCGGAAGCTGTGGCACGGGCGGGGGCTCCAGCGGAACAGCGTGGACTGCACGAATCCCCACGCGATCCGGCGCGCGATCTCACCCCGGGTGTACGGGGCCGAGCAGCCTTGTCCCAGATAGGGGTCTTCGTGCGGCATGGATGGGTTATCTCGGATTTTTCTCCTCAGCGCGCGTCAAAAGGGCGAGATCCCCCAGTATCTGGCGGGACACCTCGGGAAAGTCGAACCTTCGTGCGTGCTGCTGGCCCCGCAGCGCGATCTCTCGCCGCGCGGATCCGTCCGAGACCAGCCGGGCGATGTAGTCGGCCAGCCTCTTGTCGGGTCCGGGCACCCTGTGGTCGAAGACCAGGCCCGTCCGCCCGTCCTCCACGAGGTCGCGAAAGCACTCCAGCCCGGAAACGACGACGGCGCATGAGGCCGCCATGGCCTCGGCCACCGCAACCCCGAATGTCTCACCCTTTTCGGCGAGGCTTGGATAGCAGAATACGTCGATGCTCCCGTACATCCGGGCGAGGCGGCCGGGGTCGAATTCCGGCGGGCACCACTCGATCCGCGCGCCGAGGTCGGCCGATTCCCGTTTGAGCGCGTCGAACCACGCGTCGCCCCCGCCGCCCTCGCGGGCTCCCGACGGTCCGGCGATCTTCAACCTCCATTCCGGAAGGTCGTCTCGGGCCGCAAGGATGCGGGCGGCTCGCAACAGCAGCTCGATCCCCTTCTCCGGGTGAAGGCGCCCGATGTAGCCGATGGTCACCGGCCTCCCGGTTTGGCCCGCAGACCCCGCGTGCAGCAGCCAGTCGATGGGGTAGCCGGTCACAAGGATGCGGCCGAATCCCGGCTTCCAAGCTATCTGCCGCGCCACCGACGAGCTTGGCGCGTAGATTCTCGCGACGTCCCCGTAGAGGCGGGTCTGGCCCTTGGGCGCCCGCCCCACCATGACCGCAACCAGTCCGGCGGAGGGCCGGACACGGCGCAGCCACACCGGAAGGGTGATCGTGTTGCATATCACGACATCGCCGGCCGGCAGGTTACGGACGACGCGCAGGCCCCACACGAGGTCGAGCAGCAGGTTGACCGGGAGGTATCTCGTGTGGTCAAAGCCGGCCACCCGAACGTGTCTCACCCCGTCGACCGTCTCGCTGTCGGCGAGCCCCGGCCACCTTCGCGAGATGAGGGTCACCGAGTGGCCGGCCGCGGCGAACATCCGGGCGAGGCCGTACCAGGTCTTTTCGGTGGCGCCGCCTCTCGCGGCGGGCACCGGAAGGAAGAAGCCCATGACGATGGTTATGCGCATTGGACTTGGGGGTCGGGGCGCGCTGGGCTCATGGTTTGGGCAGGGCAGCAATCGCGCTCATGAGGCCGCCGGCGGTCTTCTCATAGGTATAGTCCAGGATCCTTTTTGCGGCGGCCTGCCGGATTGCGAGGGCCCGCTCCGGCGAGCGCAGGTCGTCGAGGGCCAGGGCAAGGGCGTCGAAAAGCGCCCCCGGCTTCTCCGGATCGAACACCCAGCCTGTCTCGCCTTGGGTCACGAGGTCCCGCTGGCACCCGACGCTGCTGCTCACCAGGCACGGGACGCCCATGTGCATGGCCTCGTTCACAGCGAGCCCCCACGTCTCATACTTGCCCCGCGAGGGAAGCACAAAGAGGTCCGCGATCAGGTATCGCAACGGCATCTCGCTTTGATTGGCAAAGGGCAGGAAGCGCACGGCGGACTCCGGGCTGGCCGCTGCGCGCGCCTCGAGGCCGGGCCGGTCCCGTCCCTGGCCGACAAAGACCAGCGCCGCGTCGCCCCGCCTCATCGCCAGGAAGCTCTCCAGCAGCGGGATCGGCTGCTTTTCCGGCACCAGCTTCCCCGCAAAGAGGATCACCGTCTTCCCCTCGAGCCCTAGGGACACCCGAAGGCGCGCGGCTTCGGCGCGAAGGGACTCCGTCGGGTGATAGTGCTCGGCGTTGACGCTGTGCGGCGAGAAGAAGAGCTTTCCCTCGGGCACGCCGAATGCGCGGAAATATTCCCGGTTGGCCTCGCCGACGAAAAGGAACGCCTGGAATTGGCGGAAGAGCAGGCCGAGCGCGACCCTCACGGCGAGCGGAGGCGTCGGCCTTCCGATGAGATGCGAGTCGCCGCGAAAGATGAGGGGTATGCTCCGCGCCCGCGCCCACGCGATGAGGGCCAGATGGCTCCAGTACCGGTATCCGAAGAGAACGATGGCGTCGGGATTCCAAGCCCTGATCCGCGCGGTGAGCGCCGGATTGCGCAGTCCGGTGAAATGGTCGGTTCCCGGGCGGCGCGCCTTGTTTGGCACGAACTCGCTCCCGTAGCCCGAAAGCAGGTCGACGTCCCACTCGAAGGTCTCGCCGAACTTGGGGTCCCGCCTTGCCGTTACGCCGAAGTCCCAGAGATAGAACACGCGAAGGTTGATTTCGCCTTTCGCCGCAATCCACCGGAACCACGGGCTGTAATATTGGGTCGGGTGCGAGACGACGACGGCGATCCGTCTGGGTCCGGTGGTTGGGTCCTTCATTGCCGGAGACGCCCTGCAACGGGCGCGAAGTTCTTCCTGCTGCGCATCGGTGTTCTGGCGTTTGCCGGCGTCAAACGACGAAGAGGCGCACCACGAACGGCAGGGCCAGGACGCAGATGAGCGCCTGATAGAGCGACGCGAACCACACGCTCAGGGGAAGCTCGGTCTGGATCGACCAAGCCACGATGAGGATCATGATGAGACTTCCGTTCGAAAGGAGGGGGCATGAGCGGGTCCACATCGAGATGACCTTGGTGACCCACCCCACGAGCAGGCCGAAAACCGCCATACCGGCGAAGCCGAAGTTCGCATAGGCCTCGGTCAGCGTGCCGAATGCGATGGAGGTCGAGCGGGTGGAGAATTCGTCCTGGAGTCCGAAATAGATGCTGAGCCGCATGGTCGCGGCCTGGCCGCTCGGCTTGCCCGGCCACATGATCCTCGGCACAAGCTGCGCGGGAATGTAGCTGTACGTCTCCCCGCCCAGCAGCGGCAGGCCGCGGTCGGTGGAGTCGATCACAAGGCAGAGCATCTGGAGCAGGGACGCGCGTTCCAGGAGCTTGCTGCTATGGGGTGCGTCGTTCTCGTCCCGCTGGGGCGCAAGCCCGTAGCCCACCCATTCGCTGAAGAACGCGGGCAGATCCGTGACACCGGGGAGGGCCGCCCCTCCCGCCCAGTACTTCTCCCTCATCGCAGATTTTCCATTGTGAAGCACGGAGAATACCGCGAACGAAAGCCAGATCGCGGCCCATGGAATGCGGCGCCCCGCCGACACGTAGGCGAGAAAGAATACGATGAGCCCGGATATCGCCGAGATGAGATAGAGGGTTGTCAGCTGCAGGATCACCTCGATCAGCATCGCGAAGACCACATTCGATTTCTGATTTATGGACAGGCTGTTGTCGCCCCAGTACCGGCCGATCAGGAACGAGCATGAAATACTGATGCCAAAAAAGATCGCGCGCAGAATGCTGTCTATCTCGTCCGGGACGAACTGCGTGAAGGTGCCCAGGGAAAGGTATCCGACGTGAAGCCAGAGGCCAAGGGGGAGCCAGTTCCGGATGTCGCTCACGAACAGGTCCTTCTTCCAGAACGGCGCCCGCCGCTCCAGCGCCACGGTCCTCTGGAAGGCGATGATGGCGCACACCTGAAAAAGGATCACGGCCAGCACGGCCTTGGTGACGATCTCGTCGCTGTAGCTCATCACCACCGAGTGCTCGTTGATGAGCGGCAGCACATAGGCCGTTACGCTCGTGAGCATGAACGATTCAAAGGCCGGAAACCGATAGGGCTGGGTATTTATCCAGCGAAGAGCGGGCCAAACCGCAAGGCCGAGACACGCCAGGCTGAGTTCCAGCTCCCAGCCCCGGAGGTGGCGGCCCTGGTAGATGCAATAGGCCACCAGGGCGCCGACCACGACCCTGGCGGTCGTGCGCAGCTGTGAGGTCCCCAGCAGGCCGGGGATTGGGCTATTTTCGGGCACATTCAGCATGCTGGGCCTTCAGGCGGGCCCGAGTAGGACACGCTCCAGAAAGTCGGCCAGCTCCCTTGTGCGGGCCGAGGCGGTGTAGTGGCTGCTGAATCTCTGCTCATTGCGTCTTCTTGGCCATTCGGGGTCCGGCCTTCCGATATCGGAGACAAAATCGCCCAGGGCCGTGGGCGTCGACCCAGAAGGATCCAGCCGCATGCCCATTCCAAGGTCGGCGTTGACGCTGGCCGCGCCCGCCTCCGGCGAGGCGACGATCAGGCAGGGCCGCCCTGCCAGGAAGCAGGCCGCCAACTTCGAGGGCGTGTAGCTCCGCTCATCCGATGTGAGCACGATGATGGCGTCCGCCGCACGCAGCGTCGATTGGGCGACGTGCCAGGGCAACCGGCCCGTCGCCTCCTCAACCAGGTCCCCAACGCCGTGAGCGGAGGCGATCGGCATGACCGACTGCCGGGCCAGTCCCTCGGGCGCATAGCTGGTCCCGATAAAGTGCAGCTTCAGCGAATTGGCCAGCGAGGGTGAGGTGGTCCGCAGGGCCCGCAGCTGGGCGAAGAGCGCCGTGAGGGCAGGGGCCATGATGGGGCCCGCGGCCCCGACGCTCACAAGGTGGACCCGGCCGGGCTCGCGCCTGAACGCCGGAGCCGCGGTCGACACCGCGGCTGCGAACTCGCGCTCGTCGACGCCGAAGGGTATCGTGGCTTGGGGCTTCGCGGGGAACCACGGGTAACGTGCGGCCAGCGCGCTCAGGTAGTCGGGCGACACGCTGACAAACCCCGCCGCCGGCCCGAAGGCCGCCGGCTCGAGGCGCGAGGCCAGCGCGTGGGCGATCGCGTATTTCCATCCGCCCGGAGGGCGCGGTGAACCCGGACGCGAGTAGTAGTCGGTCAGCCACGGGTCCTGCAGGTCGACGACATAGGGCACGCCGAATTTCCTGAGCCAGCGCGGCCCGAGAGAGACCAGCGGGTACTGGGTCGTGGTGAACAGCACCAGGTCCGGCCTCGTCTCGCCGATGAGGCGGGATCCAGCGCGGTCGAGGGAACGCCACGCACGCCAGCTGAGCGTCCTCATTCCGACGAGCCGTGTCAGCGCAAGAGGCCAGGCCCGGCAGGCCTCGACGCGGACATCGGCCGGGATAAGGGCGGCGAGCCTCTCGTCCCGGGGGGCGGCCACGTCGCGCGCATCGACGCACAGGACCGTGGGCTCCCATCCCAGCTGGCGAAGCAGGGGAAGCGCGGTGAACGCCCGGTACATGTCCGGTGCGTTCACCGGCGGGAAGTGGGGGCTGACCAGAAGGAGCCTTCTCATGGCCGTCTTCTTGGGTGCCCCAGGAATGCCCTCGTCCTGCGTGATGGTGCGGGGGTCACGGGTTCAGGTGGCCGCAAGGGGCGACTCGAAGAAGTACTCCTCACCGGTGTCGAAGGCCTCGACGAAGGACCGGGGCAGGATGGGATCCTCGAAGGGGGGCGACGGGTCCGTCTGGGACGGGTAGCAACGCAAGAGCGCCCGTTTCCGCTCGGCGAACTCTCCCGCCGGTTGCCTCCAGACGGCGCGCGCGCCCCGCACGACCTTCGCCAAATGGCGTGGGCTCCACCACGCCCAGATCGGGAACTCAAGGATCCGCGGGGCCGGATTCGGCGAGGCGGCGATGGCGCGGGTGAGCAGCTCAAACACGGCCTCGTGCTCCGAGCTTCCGTCGTTCCGGCAGGGGAGCATGAGCTCGGCCGGGCGCACCTCGGCGAGCAGACGGCCTAGGCACGCCGTCCACGTCGCCCCTTCCGACTGCGACAGCGCGTTCAGGCGGCCGTCCGGGGCGCCGCAAAAGCGTAGGCACTCGGCATGCAAGCCGATGCTCGCCATCGCCTTCCTCGCCTCAGCCTGCCTGAGCGATGCGACGTCGGCGGGCGCAAGCTTCGAGTGGCCGCGGTGCGAGCCCTCGCCGCTGGTGAAGTAGACGACGATCGTCCGCGCCCCACACGCGGCCCTTTGCGCAAGCAGCGCCCCGCATCCCAGCGCCTCGTCGTCGGGGTGGGGAGCGAGGACCAGCGTGGGGCCGTCCGGGGACAGGACCAGCGGCCGGCTTTTCGCCCGGAGGCGGGCAGCGTAGGTGCTTCGCACAAGTCGGCGCGCAAGGTTCTTCATGGTCCGGTGGCGGTGCGCGGGCGGCGGCACCCCGTCCAGCGCAGCAGGGCGGCTCGGATGGCCAGGAGGCGAAATTCCGTCAGCTGTGCGACGCACCAGGCCCAGGCGTAGCCAAGGATGACGAGGAGCGCCCAGAATGGGATCGCGCCGGGCGACGGCGTCATCCGGAGGCCCCAGGAGAACGCTTTCGCGGTGGCCGCCACAACCAGGACCAGGAGGGGCCAGTGGCTTACATAAAGGCTGTAGGAAAACGACGCCAGATACCCGTGTATCCGGCCGCCGGGGAGCGGCGCGTCGCCGGATTGCGAAAATCCGAAGATGCTCAGGGCAAACGCTAAGGCCAGGGCGGTTTCAGTCACGAACGCCAATTGGGGGGGGATTAGGCCGAGCCTTGCGACAACCAGCATGAGCGCAAGCGCCGCCAGGCCGAGGGACCAATGAATGCGCATCCGGCCCGGCAGAAGATGGGGTGCCAGTCCGACCAGCCAGATGAGGAAGTACCAAAGCATTTCCCCGCGGATGAAACACATCACGGCCAGTCCGGCGCAGAGTGCGGCCGCGCGCGCTGCGACCGGAGCGCCGCGCCCGAGAACGGGCCAGAGCAGAAGCGGGAAGAGAATGTAGTACCATGCCTCGAACGCGATGCTCCAGAGGGGCTGGTTGCTGCCGAAAGTCGGCCCTGTCAGCCCCTGGAGGAACACCAGGTTCTGGGCCAGCACGGGAGGATTCAGGCGCTCGGCGATGGAGAAGTTGAGGCCCGGGAACGGGTCCCCTGCGGTGTAGACGCCGCGGATGTTCGCATGATGGACGCCCGCCCAGTCGAATGCGCCGCCGGCGGCGAGGGCGAGGACATACACCGGGTAGAGGCGCGCGGCGCGCTTGACGGCATACTCGCGCCAGGAGAACACTCCCGACGACACCTGGCGCAGGACCTCCCCGCCGACGAGAAACCCGCTGAGGACGAAGAACACGATGACGGCGATGCGGCCGAATCCCGTCATGAAGTAGAAGGCTCCGTAGGCCCAGTGGCCGATCGCCGAACCCCCGCCGTACGGTGCGAGAATGAGAATTCGCGCATGCTCTTGGATGACCGCGGCCGCGGCGACCCACCTGGCGGCGTCAAGGAAGGTCGAGAGTCGGCGGTTGATCGTGAGCACTCTAGGGGTGACTCTTCAGGGTTTCGGCGGCCTTGGGCCCAGCCAGGACGGCCCCCAGGGCGGCCATCAGCGCCCCCCGGTAGTGCTCCCACTGCCAGCCGGAGGCGGTCGCCTGTGCCGCAACGCGCATCTTCTTCAGCTCGGCGCGATGGGCGGCGCACCAGAAAAGGGCCTCTGCCAGTGACGCTGCGTCCCCGGGTTCAGCCAGCAGGCCGTTCTTGCCGGCTTGCAGCAGGTCCGATGCGCCTGCGTTACGCGTGGTGATTACGGGCAGGCCCCTCGACCACGCCTCGGTTGCGACCATGCCAAAGCCATCGCTGAGGGTAGGGAAGACAAGCGCGTCCGATCGGTCGAAGTAATCGAGGAGGGCTGCACGCGGGACGGTGCCATGGAAGCGGATCCCCGGCGGCGGGGGATTCACCATGGACGAGGGAAGGGCTTGGAGGCCAAAAACGTCAAGCTGAGCCAACCGCGACAAACCCGCATTACGCCACGCCTCCAGAAGGTAATGGGCCCCCTTCAGCGCCCCAAACTTGCCCGCCCAGACCAGCCGGAGCGGACCACCCGGATCGCTGCCGCCACCGGCGGCGGCCTCGGGCGTCACAGCGGGCGGCGCGCCCAGCGGCACCACCCGGATCTTGCCCACATCAAAACCGGCGGCCGCGTAGGTTGACCGGGTGAAGCTCGAATTGGCGATGACGAGGTCGGCCGCGTTCCACTCGCGCCTCCTCCACGCAGTCCGTCCGGGCATCTGGCCCGCTTCGCGGCGGTGGTATCGTGTTTCTATCTCCGGGAACCGGGCTATCTCCCGCTGGATCGCGTTGAAAGCAAAGGTCGGCTCCGCGGCGGACGCCTCGTAAACGACGCGCATGCCCTGGGCCTTCGCCGCGTCAAATACCGCCAGCGCGCAGTACTCGTAGCTGTAGACCACCGAAACCGGGGGGCGCGCCCGGCGGGCGGCGAACCGGCTGAACGCGCGCTCGCTAAATCCCCACACCAAGTCGCCGGCGTGGCCGCTCCGGTCGAGCTTGCTCACCGAAAGGCGCGCGAGCTCCCACCAGGGAAAGTCCTCGACCAGGTGCTCCGGGACCTCCGTGAGCGTCCGGCGCCGAAGGTTCGACTCCATGTCGTAACCCACCGCGCGGCCAAGGCGGATCGCGGCGCGCTGCCACCAGGCCGACGGGTCGTACCGCACCGTCGTTATGAACCGGTGGAGGCGCCCGGCCTCGTGCAGCGCCCTCGCGGTCTGCTGGACCTGGGGCGCGACCATCGGATTGACGAGAAGGACGCTCATTGGGGCATCTGCAGCGCGGCTGCGACGCTATTGAGGAGGACCTGCTTCTCGACATCCCAGCAGTAGCGGGTCTGCGCCAGCCGCCATGCCGTGGCGCGGGCCTCGCTCTGCTCGGCCGGATCCCTGAGCAGGCCGTCCACGATTTCCGCGGACCGTGACGGGTCCGCAAGCGGCAGGACGCGCACGGCGCTGCCGAGTTCGGAGGCGAGCCTGAAATGGGCCCGTGTCGGTGCCAGCAGGGTCGGGATCCCCGCGATCATGTAGGTGAAGATCTTGTTCGCGAGGCAGAGGTCCCGGTTCGGGACGACAAGGGGTTCGGCGCAGATGCCGGCGTGGGCGCCGGCCGCGAGGCGGGCCATTTCCTGAGGATTGGCGGGCGGCAGGAAGCACGGCGGGTGCCGCACGCCAAGGTCGGCCGCGAGCCGCGCGAGGGCGGCACGGTATCCCTCGGATACGAAGCTTCGCAGGTGCATCACGGCGGGTGTACGCATCTTTGAGATGACCCTCAGCATCTCCTCAAGCCCGCGGTCGCCGCCGGCCGTCTGCGAGAACCAGTAGAGCACCGCGGGGGCGTCCTCGGAGATGGGAGGCGCGCTAACGGGCCCGGCAGGGGCCTCGCTTCGCGGAAACACGTTGAGAACCGTTTCCGCGCGGACGCCGTAGACCTTGGCGTACTCTTCCGCGATCAGCGGCGAGGAAGCGGTCAGGTATCGGGCCCCCGGGAGCAGCCGGGACTGGAGGAGCCTCGCCGTCTTCGCCAGCACCGGCGAGCCCATCGCCTGGGTCGTCTCCCCGTCGTGGTAGTCCTCGATGTCGAAACCGTACTGGGTTCCGTGTCGCCGCGCCGACAGGGCGACCGCGGGTAGCGCGCCAAGGCAATGGCCGACGTAGAGGTCGGACTTCTCAGCGGCGGCGGCGGCGAGGATCCTTAGGCTCACCGGATTCTGGGCCATCGCGCACAGCCTGGTCCCCGGCTCCCGGATCCGGCTCGCCGCTGCTTGTCCCAACCGCCGCACGATCGACCAAAGGCGGATGCGAATCCGGCCAGAGGCCTCTACCCGCTGGCAGCGCCATCGGGCCCGGTCGATCACGGAGGCGTCCAAGGGATCGTTCGGACGATAGTGCCGCGCTGCCACCACGCGGACGTCGTAGCCCGCCTCCGCCAACGCATCGGCCTCCTTGACGAGCCGCGGCGTGGAGCTCACGTGCCCGGGCGTGACCAGGCAGATCTTCTTCGGGGGCTGGTTCAATGGGTTGGGGATGCAGTCATCCGGGAAGGGAGGAGGGCGGTAATTCCTGGGCCTGCTCCACCAGTCCGGTCCGGGCCGCCATCTCGATGCGGGAGTGGAAATCGGCTTCCAGCTTCCGAGGCGAGAAGTCAGCTTCGCCCGCAGACCAGGCGGCCTCGGCCAGCGCGCGCCGCAGCACCCCCTGTTCGCGCAGCCGCACGAGCAGCCGGGAGAACTCGGGCAGGCTCTCCGCCGGCGAGAACACGGTCGCGGCCGGGTGTCCTATCGCCCACTTTGCCCCGGTGGCATACGAGGGTCCCGTAACCAGCACCGGCATGCCCAGCGCCAGGTACTCCGGAAGCTTGCTCGGGAAATGGTAGCGGAAGAGCTGTTCCATGCTCCCGGCCGGATTGGGGTAGGGCAGCCACACGGCGTCGCAGTCGCGCTGGATGGCGGACCACGCCTGCGCGGACGGCACGAACCCGCGCCAGTCGCAGACGTCCGGCGCCTCAGCCAGCGCGGCGTACGGGCCGGCCGGCCTGCGGCTGTAGATCACGACCCGCGCCCCCGCCTCCCGCAGCGCGGGAAGCAGGCGCAGGATCTCGGTGCCGTAGCCGTACCCCAGGTTCCCCGCGAAGCCGAGCGTAAGTGTCCCGGGCGTGCGCAGGGAGGCCGAGTCGTCGTAGGCGCGCGGCGCCAGGTCGGGGCTCCGGTTCGGGTAGAGCACGTCGCCGCGCGCACCGTAGAAGCTCTCGCATAGCCCGGCCATCTCGGGGCTGACGCAGAGCCGGCATCGTGCAAACCGGTAGAAGCGCCCGTCGCGGCGGCGCGCCGCCGCCCGGGCCCACGGCAGGACGGGCTCAAACCCATCGTTGATATCATGAACGATGACGACCAGGGGTAGGTTGCGGCACCGCGCAAAGGACCATGCGGCGTCGTAATAGGAGGCGTGCTGCATCACGCAAAGGACAAGGTCGGGCGAGAAGTCCCCGACCAGGCGGTCGAGGGTCGCCTGCGGCACACCGGGAACGAGGCCGAGCGCGCGCATCGAACGCTTGAGGCGGTTGAAGCGGGACCGCTCAAACGCGGCCCACGGCGTCAGAAGCTGCGCATAGTGCACCCCGGGCAGGGGATCGCCGATCGTGGGGACACAGCGCGCGATCACCCTAAGGCCTTCGGGAGGATGGGCCGCCAGCAGCCGGTGAAGCAGGATCCCTCCGGCGGTGCCCGTCTGCGGGCCCTCGTCGGAAATCATCAGGATCCGTGCCGGCCCAGGGTGGTTCACAGTCTTGCCTTAATCGCCGCCGGGTGGAAACGGCTGCGCCTTGCGTCCCGCGTGCGCTCGGCCACTCGGGGAGCGGTTGCGCCCGGAGAGCCTGCGGATGGAAAAGGCGCGGATGGGTTCGGATTCACGGCTCGCGAAGGGTACGAACTCGGGCCCGCCCCCTGCAAACAGCGGGATATGCTGAGTCACCGGCCACGCAGTGAGACGCCCCGGTGGCTGGGCTTCCAGCCCGCGCGGGCGCGGCGGGTGCACAGCTTCGTGAGGGCGACGACAAGCCTCAGGCCGATTTGGCGAATTGTCTTAGCCATGACAGTTTTTCCTCCCGTGTCCTCTGGAAGGGATTCCGGAAGACCTGGTCGTTGAGGACGAGCAGGTCGATGTCCGTGTTGAGGAAGCACTCCCACGCCTCGGTCGCCGTGCAAACGATGGGCTGCCCTGAGACGTTGAAGCTCGTGTTGATGACGATGGGCACGCCCGTGATCGCCTTGAACGCCGTGATAAGGCGGTGGAAATCCGGATGGGTCTCGGGTCTCACCGTCTGAAGCCGGGCCGAGTAGTCGACGTGGACCACGCTAGCGATCTCGCAGCGGGGGAAGTCGAGGCGCTCGCGCAGGCTTGCGAACTGGGCCGGCTGGGGGTTCCGCCGCGAGGGAACCAGTCCCGCGGTGTACTGCATGAAATCGCTCGGGAGGGCGGGGTCAAACCAGTCGGCGCAATCCTCCGCGAGGATGGCGGGGGCGAACGGCCGGAACGACTCCCGGAACTTCACCTTCAGGTTGAGCATCGACTGCATCCTAGGCTGGCGGGAATCGGCGATGATCGAGCGCGCGCCGAGCGCGCGCGCCCCGAGTTCCATGCCGCCGCGCACCCAGCCCACGATCTTCCCGACCGCAAGCTGTTCTGCGACAAAGGCGTGGAGTTCACCCTCGTAGGGGACCCGCCAGGGCTGGGCCTCGTCGGGGACCGGGCCCGGCTCGGGCCCGAGGAGGAACCCGTGGGTCTCGATCTTGAGCGGCGCTCCGCCCGTCAGCTCGCGCTCCCTGAGTATCGCCGCCCCGAAGCCGCTTCCCATGTCGCCCCCGACCGGGGAGTTGAACACATCGGAGAAGATATTCGCCGAGCGCAGCTTGCCGGCCGTGACGCAGTTCTGCGCGCAGCCCCCGCAGAAGAGGAGGTTGTCCTCTCCGGTCTGAGACCTGACGAACCTCGCCATCTTGAAAACCTCGTCCTCGAACACCTGCTGGAGGGATGCGGCGATGTCGATGTGGGCGTCGGTCAGCGGATCCTTTCCTCCGCGCGCGGGGACGCCCGTCGCATCAGCGACGATCGGGAACGCTCCGATCATGGATTCTTCGGTGAAGCGAATGGGCGCGCGCAGCCTGAATCCCCCTTGACCATCCGTGGTGAACAGGCGCCCGAGCTTCTCCACGAACGTGGGCCGGCCATACGGTGCGAGGCCCATGACCTTGTACTCCGACCCAAAGGAGCAGAAGCCCAGATAGTAGGTGACCAGGGTGTAGAACATCCCGAGGCCGTTCTCGTACGGCTGCTCGAACAGGAGTCTCAGCTCGCCCTTGTCGATCACGCCACCGCTCGCGCTGTAGTCCTCGCCCTTACCGTCCACGCACAGGAAGGCGGCCCTTTGGAAGGGGGACGTGTGAAAGGCGCCGGCCACGTGGGTGAGATGGTGCCACGCGTAGCTGAAGCGGGCGCCGGGGAACAGGGCCCGGGCGGGCTTTGTGTAATAGCCGCCCCAGAGTTCGGGCAGCAACCGGCCGAGCGTTCGGGTGAATGCGTTTCCCGGCCGGCCGCTCAGGTCGAAGAGCAGGCTCTGGAAAGACTTCTCGGCAAAGACGACCTCGTCGACCTGCCCGCAGTCCAGGCCGCCCTGGCGCAGGCAGTCGGCCACGGCGCGATGGGGGAAGACGCCGTCGTGCTTGACCCTCGTGAACCGCTCCTCCTGCGATGAGGCCGCCAGCCGGCCGTCGATCATCAGGGCAGCGTTGGCGTCATGGCCGAGCAGGCCTCCGATTCCCAGCACGATCCGCTTCATGCTCGGGGGGGCGTCGTCTGAGTTGGATTCACGGTGAGGTCCCTTTGTTCAGCCACACGATGGTGTCATTCCCGTCGGAGGCGATCTCATAGCCGAGGTCGAGGAGCTCACCGTAGAACGCCAGGCGCTCCTGCGGCTTGTGGCGCGGGTTCTCGAACTGGATCACCCGCGGCCGCCAGCGGGCGAGCGGCGCCGCCCTGAGCAGCGTGATGTCATAGCCCTCGACGTCGACGACCAGGACGTCGCACGGCCGGCTTCCAAACTTCTCCAGCAGCGCATCCCAGGTCACGGTGGCGACCTCCTGGTGCAGGAGGTCGCCGTCGCCGAGCCCGAAGTCCCGGGCGAAGGCCCGGAGGCGCTCGAGGTCGAAGGTCGGCAGGCCGTAGGCCCAGTTGGGCACACCGGGTCTGGGCTTCAGGAAGTGGAGCGTCCGAGTCCCCGCGACCGTGTCCACCGCGGCGTTGACGAACTCCAGGCCGGGGCGGCCCTCGTAATTCCTGCGCAGCTGCTCGAATAAGGACGGGAGCGGCTCCACCAGGACGCCCGTCCAGGCGTGGCCGATCACCTTCTCCCGGATGGGATCCGCGCGCACGCCGTCGTTGGCCCCGATCTGCAGGAAACGCAGGCCGTCCAGGCCCGGGAAGACCCTGAGCAGGACATCGTCCAGCATTCCCAGGGGCGGGTCGTCCACGTATTTGACGGCGGTGTTGTGGCGGCGCACCGCGACGACGCCCATCTTCCGGAGCAGCTTCTTGGCAAGTGTGGGGAGGGACATAGATGGAGCGGCTAAGCCAGGATCCTCCTGAAGTCCTCGGGCCGATAGCGGGCCCGCGCGCTCACCGCCGCGGCCCGGCCCATCTCCCGCCAGCGCGGGCGCTGGTCCCATGCCTCGCGCAGCGATTCGGCCAGCAGGCCGACCGTGGGCGCCGGGCAGATGAAGCCGGTCTTTCCATGCTCGATCCATTCGGCGGCGCCGCCGACCCGGGTCGCGAGGACCGCGCGGCCGCGGAGCATGGCCTCGGGGATCGTCATCGGCACGCCTTCGTCGATGGCGGGGGAGACCAGCAGGTGGTTCTGCCGCCAGATGTCGTCCAGGTCGCTCACGAACCCGCAGAAGCCCACCCGGTCCCAGATGCCGCAGTGGCGAGCGCAGGCCTCGAGGTAGTCCCGCTGGGGGCCGCGGCCGAACACGTTCAGGCGCCAGCCGGGCACCTCGCCCAGCGCCGCAGCCATCGCTGGCAGGAGCAGGTCTACCCCCTTGACCGCCTCCAAGCGGGCGACGCAGGCGAAGGACCAGGGCTCCGGCTCCGCCCACGCGAGGTCCGATTCCGCCGGCATTGGGTTGTGGACCATGCACCCGTGGATGCACTCCGCATTGGCCAGCGCCGAGAGCAGATGCAGGCGCGTGATCTCCAGGTTGCGCGGCGATACGCAGTAGATCCGGTCTGCGGCGCCGAGGACATCGGCCGCGCGCAGCCGGTCCGCCTCGTCCAGCGCGGGGTGCTCGTTTTGGAAATTTGCGATCATCCGGTACGGGATTCCCTCGGCGCGCAGCCAGTCGACAAGCGGGCGCTCGAAGATGGGGTCGTAGGTCCCGCCGCAGCTGAACACGACCAAATCGGGCCCGAAGGCGCGGACGCGGGCGGCGAGCCGATGCTGCGGACTTGCGGCCCAGGGCCGCCTGCGCCACGCGCGCGCCCAGAGGGGTTGGGGGCCCTTGGGCACAGGCCGGATGAAGAGGAGGGCGCCCTTCGCGAGCAGCGCGTCGATCCGCGCGTGGCGGGAGGCCTTCTGCGAAATGGCCATCAGCACGCGGTCCCCGCGCCCGATCGCGACCTCTGCTGCGGAGGTCCACGGCGCGTCCGCCCCCCCCCAGGGGTAGTCAAGGATGGTCGAGACGAAGGCAATCTTCATCGGGGCGCCTCAGGTCGTCCTCGGCAGGCGCAGCCACGCCTCGGGGACCACGTCGCGGCCGTCCTGGGTCCCACCGGCGAACCAGGGATCCGGGGCGATCACTTGCCTTCCGGGGTTGGGGTTGAGCCACGCGGCCCACCACGCGAACGTGCTGTTCGAGACGATCGCGTGGTCGCAGGCGCTCATCAGCCGGATCTTGTCGTACGCGTGCCAGTGCTCGACGGCGCGGACAAACACGCAGGGGGCCGACGGCCTGAAGTCGCGCTCGACCGCGTCAATGTCGTCGGAGAACACGTAGAAGGTCAGGTCCGGGTGACGCTCGAGCAGGAGGGCCATCGCCCGCGCGTAGTAGTCGAAACCCAGCACGCCGATGACCTGCTTGAACTCCGGGTTACGCGCATAGTCGCCGCGTCGGAAGTGGACGGCGGCCGAGGGTCCGCCCCTTATCCGCGCCATCATGTCCGCCACCGCGGGCTGCATCGGATAGCGGAAGCTGAAGTGGAGGCGGAGCAGGTTAGAGGCCGGCGCGAAGAACTTCTCAGACTGCCACATGCCCTGCAGGTAGGTGTTGTCGGGCTGGTCGAAGAATTCGGGATAGAAGGGGAAGGACTGCGCAGCGTGAAGGTTCGACGGGCCGGAGTACCGGTTTGCATACCGGTAGAAATGCAGCGACCGCGCCACTCGCGCAGCGACGCGCTCGGAGCGCGTCAGGGCGACGCCCCGGACGCGGTCGATCTCCTCCTGTACGGCAAACTGCTCGGTCACGTTAAGGCAGCTCAGGGCGTAGCGGTTGTGCGCCTCGTAGGCGGGGTCCAGTTGGAACCAGCTCACGTCGAGCTTCAGGACCGTGCGGTTCCTCTCGGCGAGGGCAAGCCCCGCCGCGTACTGGAACATCTGGTTTCCGAGTCCGCCGAGAAGGTGGGTTATGATCATCGGTATTGAGGTTTTCCGGACATGCGCGACCTCCAGCGGCCCGCCCAGCGGCGCGCGCGATTCGCCAGGCTCTCCACGCGTTTGGATGCCAGGTAGGGCCAGGTTCTGGCTAGGCGCCGGTTGACGTACAGCTGGTCGCCCTCGATCCCGTTCAGGACCTCGTGGGCGAGGCTGAAGCCGCGCCCGCGCATGGAGCGCCCGATCTCGTCCCGCAGGGCTTGGCTCTGGTACAGCGCCCGGGTCGACACCTCGAGCCAGATCGCCGCGATGCGGGGGAGCATGCCTTCCGCCCCCTTCAAGACAAGCATCTCGGCGCCCTGCACGTCCATGTGGACGAAGTCGATCCGCTCGATCCGGCGCCGGGTGCAGAAGTCGTCCAGGGTGTCGGTGGGCACCGTGATCGTCTGCTTGAACTCGATCCATCCGTACATCGGCCCGTCGCCGGACGGTGGCAGGAGCGAGCTGGACTTGTTGCCGTAGTTCCAATCGCTGCCGGCGAACTCATCCTTGGGACGGCCGGAGGATGCGTGAAAGACCGCCTCCCCGGACCGGTCCGAGAGCGCGCAGGGGACCAGCTCGGCGTTCTTCAGGGAATACTTGGAGAAGTTCTCCGCGATCAGCCGGCGGTTCTCGGGCAGCGGCTCGAACGCGTACACGAATCCATTGGGGAAGCGCCTGGCGTAACGAATGGTGTCCTCGCCCTCGCAGCTGCCGATGTCGAAGACGGTCAGGGGCTCCGCGGGCCTGTAGAGCCTCAGCAGCTCGAGCTCGGGCACGCTGGGACTCGCCAGGTAGGCGCTTAGGTCGACGGGTCTGATCGGCTGGTCCACGTTGCGTTGCTACACGGGCGCGATGCGGATGATGTCCTCCTCAACGGCGAAGGTCGCCTCCGGCCGGCCGGAGGCCGCCATTGCGCGAAGCTGCTCGATCGTGGGGTAGCCGTCTCGGCCGGTGAAGAGGCGGGCGTCGTCGATGAGGACGACGCTGCGCCCCGCGGGCCTTCCCAGGAGAAACGTCAGCTCCTCGAACACTGGCGTGTCCTTGTCTCCCCGGGCCGACGGGCCCGAGCAGAAATGGCCGTCCAGCCAGTACAGCGCCGGTCCGTCGAGGGTGCCGACGATGCGCGGCAGCTCCGAGGTGCTGTCACCCAGGTGGAGGCGGAGGTTTGGCAGGTGTCCAAGATCGAGGACGGCGCGCCGGTACAGCGCCTCGGACAGCTCGATCGAGTGAATCTGGCGGAAGGCGCCCCGCAGCGTGAAGATCGCGTCGCCGTGAAACGTCCCTGTCTCGACCATCACCGGTGTTCCGTACTGCTCGGCGTAGCGCCGGATGCACGCGTACTTGACAATGTCCGGCGGCGGGGCGGGCCTGCCCGCCTCCTGCCATAAGCGGACCTTCTTGAGGCTCACGGCGCGGAACGCCCTGTCCCTGCGCAGGTCGCGCAGCGGATGGTACAGGCCCGTGAGCCTCAGCATTTGCGCGGCGGCACGACGGAGGGCGCTCATCTTTCGGTTCTCACAGCTTTCGGGTTTCGACGCGCATCGAGTTGATGACAAGCCCGAAGCCAGAGGAGGCTGCGCACAAGATCATCGGGTTCTCCCCGGTGATCTCCAGACGGGCTGCGTCAAACTGCTGGATCGTCTGGTCCGCCACCGAGAGGCCGACCACGAGGGTGTAGCTGTCCGCAGCGAGTGCGACGGAATCCTGGGTGAAGATGATCTCGTGCTCCCCAGGCTCGATCCGGCAGGGCGCGCTCCAGACCGTCTGCAGGCCGAGGTTCTCGCTTGTGATCACGCCGAGGGCCACGACGAAGTCTGCCAGAGCGCGCGCCGCCACGATCCGGATGCGCACCCTCCACGGCTCTCCCACGCGCGCGAAGGCGAGCGTTCGCTGATCGAGCGTCTCGACCCGCACCGCGCTCACATAGGCGCGCTCGCGAAGCTCGGGCGTCGGCTCGGGAACCCGCGCGAGCTGGTTCTCCTCGAGTCCGTGCGCATAGACGCCCAGGACGACGTTCGTCGGCCCGTCCGCGGTCAGGCGCCCGCTCTCAAGCAGGATCGCCCGGCTGCAAACCTGTCGAACGATCGGGAGGTTGTGGCTGACGAAGAGCACCGTGCGGCCCTCGCCGCGCGCGACGTCCCGCATCTTCCCAAGGCACTTCTTCTGGAACGCCGTGTCGCCGACGGCCAGGACCTCGTCGATGATGAGGATCTCCGGCTCCAGGTGGGCCGCGATGGCGAAGGCGAGCCTCACGTACATTCCGCTTGAGTAGTGTTTGACCGGGGTGTCGAGGAACCTCTGCACCTCGGCAAACGCCACGATCTCGTCGAACTTGGCCCTGATCTCCTTGCGCCGCATCCCGAGGATGGCCCCGTTCAGGAGGATGTTCTCCCTGCCGGTGAGCTCCGGGTGGAACCCCGTTCCCACCTCTAGAAGGGAAGCGGCTCGCCCGAGCAGCCGCACGGTGCCCGCCGTCGGGTCGGTTATCCTGGAGAGGATCTTCAGCAGGGTCGACTTGCCCGCGCCGTTTCGCCCGACGACCCCGAGCACCTCGCCGCGCCCCACCTTGAAGCTCACGTCGCTCAGCGCCCAGAACTCCTCCTTGTCGATCTGCGCGCCGCCGGCGCCCCGGAGCCTTCGCCACCACGAGCCGGCGCCCTGGGCCAGCCGGTCCCTCAGGGTGTCGTGACGCGTCTCGTGGCCGATCACGTAGCGCTTGCTCAGGCCCTCGACCGTGATGACTGATTCTCGTTCCATTGCGGTCCTAGATGTTGTCCGCCAGCAGGCGCTCCGTGTGGCGGAAATACCACACTCCCGTGAACACCAGAATCGCGATGAGCACGACGCTCGTCACGATCACGCTCGGGTCGAGCGTGGCGCTCTTGCCGAGCAGGCACCACCGGAACCCGTCGATGACGCCGGTGAGGGGATTCAGCCCGAGCAGCCCGCGCCAGTTCGGCATGTTGTCGGTGCGGAACCCGACCGGGGAGAGGAAGATGCCGACCTGCAGCATGAAGGGCGCGATAAACCGGAAGTCGCGGTACTGCACCGTGAGGGCCGTGAGCCACGCGCCGGTGCCGAACGCGGCCAGGAGCGCCAGGAGGATGAAGAGCGGCAGAAAGACGACGTGCCAGGACGGCAACACGCCGAACCAGAGCATCATCGCGGTGTAGAGCGAGAGCACGACCGCGAAGTCGACGAGGGCGACCGCCAGCGCCGACAGCGGGATTATCAGCCGGGGGAAGTACACCTTCGAGACGAGGCTGGCGTTGTTCAGGAGGCTGCCGCTCGCCCCGCTGAAGGCCGAGCTGAAGAGCTGCCAGGGCAGCAGTCCAGCCAGGACAACCAAGGGGTACGGGGTGTTGTCGTTGGGCATGTTCGCCAGCTTCCCGAAAACGAACGTAAAGATGACCATCGTGATCGCCGGCTGCACCACGGCCCACGCGATGCCGAGCGTGGCCTGCTTGTACCGCACCTTGACGTCGCGCCACGCGAGGAAGCCGAGCAGCTCGCGGTAGTTCCATAGGTCCGCCCAATAGGCCTTGTCCTGGCGGCCGGCGGTGATCTGGGTCTCAGCGGCTTGGAACGGCATCGGGATCCGCCAGCGCGGCGTTGAGGCGCTTCGAGAACTCCTCGAAGGAGAACTTGGCCAGGTGCTCGCGGATCCTCCGCGGGTCGAACGGCCGGCGGGCGAGCCGGATGCAGGCATCGGCGATCTGGTCGATTCGGCCGTACTCGACGAGCTCGCCGACCTCCTCATCGACGACCTCGGGAATGCCGCCGGCCCTGGCCCCGAGGCACGGCTTGCCGAAGCTCATCGCCTCCAGAAAGACCAGGCCAAACCCCTCCTTGCGGCTAGGGAGCGCGAAGAGGTGGCACCGCGAATACTCGTCCCGAAGCCTTGCGTCGTCGATCATGCCCAGGATCTCCACAGCGTCGGGGCCGCCGTTCTCCTGCGCGAGGCCGCGCAGGCGCGCTTCATCGTTGCCCCCGCCGACGACGACCAGGCGGGCATCGGGCAACTGCCTGCGAACGAGAGGCATCGCCTCGATGAGGGTGTCCACGCCCTTGTAGGTGTCGTTGCGGGTCAGCCGCGCCACGGTGAGGATCCGTGGCCACGGGTGGGCCGCCGGCGGCCTCGGGAGATCCGGGAACGCGAAATCCGGGTCGAGGGTGTTGGGGACGATCTCGAGCTTCGCGGGGTCGAGCGAGGGCAGGAATCTCAGGATCTGGCGGCGGGTGTATTCGCTGACGCAGAGAATCTTGTGCGCGCGCATGAGGCCGCCCCGCTCGGTCCACGTATAGGGGCGCCAGACATCGATGCCGTGGGCGATGACGTTGTAGCGCATGCGGGGATTGATCCATTGCACGAGTCGAGCCACGCTCGCAAGGTGGATGTGCCCGCAGACGATGCGGTCTGCGTTTCGGCCGTGCCACAGGCTGGCCGCGGTGAACCGCACCTTGCTGCGGTCCGCGGGGACCAATGGCGAGATCGAGGCCCGCCGCAGGTAGGCCGGGATCCTCTGCAGCGAGGAGTCATCGTCGTTCAGGACGATGGCCCCGACCGAGGACCCCTGCGGGGCCCCAAGGATCATGGCGTGCAGGTAGGCGCGCAGGATCCGCGCGATTCCCCCCTCGGCCCTGAAAAGCTCGGGAGCTAGGAGCAGGGTCTTCATTGGCGCTTCCGAGAGCCCACGAACCCGATGAGGACGGCCAGGCTCCAGACGCGCGACCAGTTGCGCCTATCCTCGGATAAGAGGAAGTCCTGCCAGAGGTCCTTGACGGCCCGCGCATCGAGCCATGGGCAGCGGTCCAGGCTCGGCTTGGAGAACGAGTCCTCGAGAAACTCCCGGAGCGGGCCGTGCATCCAGACGGCAAACGGGAGCAGGAAGCCGACCTTTGTCTGGTCGCGCGTCGCCGCCGGCAGAAGGTCGTTCATCGCATCCGAAAGGGCGCGCTTGTAGTGCCCCGGGGAGAAGACGTACTCCTCGGGCTGCCCCCACAGCCACCTGATCAGCCGGCTGTCGACGTAGGGCGTCCGCAGCTCAATCGAGTTCGCCATGCTGAACACGTCGCCGTCGGCCAGGAGGACATCCGAAAGGTAGGTGCGCAGCTCCCACGAGCAGACCGACCTGAGCGGTCCGGACTGGTGCAGCTCGAACGCGAAGTCGTCCAGCATCGGGTGGAACGGCCCCTGGCGCCGGACGACCTCGCGCGTGCCCGGCTCGAGGAGGGTGAGGCGCGCGCTTTCGGCGAAGACCATCCTCTGCAGGGAGGCCAGCTCGTGCAGGTCCCGAGCGTTCGTGAGGAAGTCGGTGAGCTTGCGCGAGCGGACGGTCGGCCTGAGTTTCAGCATGCCCACCAGGGCCCGCCGCACGATTGCCGGCAGGCTTTGCCAGTACGGCAGGAGCCGGGCCATTGCGGGTATGTGCCGGAATGACGGGTACCCGCCGAAGATCTCGTCGCCGCCGAGGCCGGACAGAACCACCTTGGTGCCGTGCTGGGAGGCGAGCTGGCTCACAAAAAAGGTGTTGATGCCATCGCCCGTCGGCTGGTCCATGCTCGACAGGATCCTCGGCATGCTCCGCGCGACCTCCATGCCGGTGAGCCGGTGCTCGTGGTGCTCGGTGCCGAAGAGCCCGGAGATCCTCCGGGCGGAATCCTGCTCTGAGAACTCGGCCTCGTCGAAAGTCAGCGTGAAGGTGCTCAGCCGGCCGGGTACGTGCTGCCTCAGAAGCGCGACGATCGCGCTGGAGTCAATCCCGCCTGAAAGGAAGGCGCCCACGGGGACGTCCGCGATCGAGTGGGCCCTCACGCTATCGTCCAGGTGCTCGCGCAGCTGCCCGACAAAATCCGGGTAGGAACCGCGGGCCGCGCCTTTCCCGGAGGTCGCTCCCGCGCCCAGGCTGAAGTAGCGCCTGATGACAAGCTGGCCGTCCCGCCAGATGGCCATTCGGCCGGGGCGCAAGCAGTGGATGCGGCGGTAGATCGTCTCGGGAGCAGGCACCGAGAGGTGCGCGAGATACGCGCCCACGGAGGTGGGTTCTATCTCCGCGGGCATGCCCCTCGACGCCAGAAGCGCCCCGATTTCCGACGCGAAGAACAGGCTGCCGTCGCTGCGCCAATGGAAGTACAGCGGCTTTATCCCGAACGGGCCGCGGGCGACAAAGAGCGAGTTCTCCGCGCCGTCCCAGACCGCGAACGCGAACATCCCGCGCAGGCGCTGGAGGCAGGCCTCCTTCCACTGCGCAAAGGCGGCGAGGAGCACCTCGGTGTCGCAGTTCGTCCGGAAGCCCCAGCCAAGGCCACCGAGCTCCGATCTGAGCTCGCGGAAGTTGTAGATCGCCCCGTTGAAGACGATTGTGTAGCGCCCGTCGGGCGTGGCCATCGGCTGCTGGCCGTTCGCAAGGTCGAATATCGCGAGCCTCTGCGTGCCGAGCGTCGCCGCACCGCGGTGCTCGACACCTCCGCCGTCGGGGCCGCGGTGATCCATTGCCGCGCACATGCGGCGGACGGCCTCATAGCGGGATTCCTGCGAATCACGCGTGCTGACGATTCCGGCTATGCCGCACATTCTTCGCGTTGCTGACAGCTTCGCCCCGTCACTTCCGGCCGCCTAGGACGGACCAGGGGTGATCTGGTGGGCAGGGGCTTCCCTTTCCGGTTCGATGTTGCCGATTTTCACGCGCGATACAAACAGTCTTGTTGAAGGGATAAGCAGTTGATCCGTATTCCAATGTGAGGCTCATGGGGTCCGGTTATTGCCCCTCGAACCCGGGGACCCGGAGCGCTCCCGGGGCGCGTTCAATATTCCGGGCTCCGGCCCCCTTTCCGCCCCGGGGCCGAAGGCACGCGCGTGCGCCCCGCGGGCGGCATGCCGGATAATTTCACAGCAATCCGCGCTCAAGGGCGTATCGCCTGCCGGACTGCGAAAGCACGAAGAGCTCGACCCCCGGGCGCCGCTCCTCGCATTCGACCAACTTCAGCTCCTCAAGGACCCGGTGCCAATGCAGCTTGAACCTGTTTCCCGAGAGGCCCGCCGCGTCGGCGATCTCATTCTCAGACATGGAGAACGGATCGGCTGCCAGGGACGCGATGATCGCATGCTCCTCCTCCGATAGCTGAAAGGCAGCCGGGGCGGCCGCCTGCAGGGCCTCGAGCCGCTTGCCCTTCTGGAATAGCCGCGCGGCGAGGCAGCAGAAGGCAACCCCAAGCCCGAGCCATTCCAAGGTGAAGGCCCTAAGGCCAAGGGTCAGCGTGCCACGCGATGTGTCCCAATTGCCCACGATTGCCGCCAGAACCGAGAGGCCCAGGATCCCGAGCGCACAGAATCTTATCAACTTGTTTTGGGCCAGAATCTTATACAGATGAGGCTTTGACTGTGATTCCTCGTTCATGTCAATTGGCGGCCCGGATTCGGGGCGCAGGGATGGGCCAGGCTGGACGCCAGACCGATGCTCGGCAGCGGGCCGTGCTCACGGGGAACCCCATTGTCTCCTTCTTCCGGCAACGAAGCCGTTCCCGGCCAGTCGTACCGAGCTTCATGCACAGATTGAAGCAGCGATTTCACGAGCCAGGTCCCTGCCGAAGAGCCTTTCCACCAGAAGCAGCCCAAAATCCGCCGCCGTGCCCGCCCCGCGGGAGGTGAGGATGTTCCCGTCCTCCACCGTGCGTTCCCCGGGTAGGTACCGGGGCAGTTCCGCCGCCGTCGAGAAATGCGCGGTGAAGCGCCGCCCGTCGAGGACTCCCGCGTCCGCGAGGACGAGCGGCGCGGCACAGATCGCCGCGAGCAGGCGCCCGGCCGCGTTCTGTCGGAGCACGAGCGCGCGCACCCGGGGGTCGGCGCGCAGGAGTGCCACCCCGGGTCCGCCTGGCAGGAGAAGGCAGTCGTAGTCCCGGGGATCCCCGGACAAGACCGCGTCGAGGGTCGTGTCGGCGTGAACGACAATCCCGTTTCGGCCCGTCACGTGGATGCCCGCGCCAAGGGCGGCGACGGTGACCTCAGCCTTGGCCCGGCGCAGGATGTCGATGGGGGCGACTGCCTCCATCTCCTCGAAACCGTCGGCGAGGATCAACAGGACCTTGGGCACGACCGGAGCTAAGCACCTCCCGGCCGGGATGCCCACGGAAATTTTCCGGTCCGCCGGGCCCTGATCCGGGCGCGGCCCCTTGGGGCGGAGCGCGACCGCGCAAATATCTTGTGACCTTTGCCCGCAGGAGGAAACTCACGGACAAGGCCAATCCCCTTAAACCCACCCACCCCATGCCCGGCGTTGGAAAACTTCTTAAACAGGCGCAGAAGATGCAGCGCTCGATCGACGCGCTCCAAGCCGAGCTCGAAGCCAGGGAGTTCGAGGTGACGGGCGGCGGAGGCGCGGTAAGAATCAAGATCAACGGCGCGGGCCGATTCACGGCCCTGACGCTGGACCCGGAGCTGCTGAAGGAGGACCCGAAGCTCGTGGCCGACACCCTGCTGGCGTCGATCCAGGAGGCGGCGAAGCTAGCCAAGGACAACCACGACTCCGAGATGCAGAAGGTGACGTCGGCCTTCCAAATGCCGGGCCTTCTCTGAGAGGAGGCCCGGACTCCGATGACACCGGCCTTCGAAAAGCTACAGAAGCATCTGAAGGAGCTGCCCGGGCTCGGGTACCGGTCGTCGGAGCGCATCGCGCTCAACCTGCTCGTGGAGAAGCCGGCGCGCCTGCCCGCCCTGATCGCTGCGCTCCAGGAGGCGGCCGGGGCCATTCGGAGTTGCACGCGCTGTGGCAACATCGCGGAGGGCGAGCTCTGCTCCATCTGTGCGGACCCGAGGCGCGCGGGAACAAGCGTATGCGTGGTTGAGCAGGTGCCCGACCTGGTTGCGCTCGAGCGGAGCGGGGCCTACCGCGGGGCTTATCACGTTTTGCACGGTAAGCTGTCCCCGCTTCACGGCGTTGGCCCGGACGACCTGAACCTGGCGCCGCTGCTCGCGCGCGTCCTGTCGGGCGAGGCGCAGGAGATCATCCTGGCCCTCTCCAATGACGTCGAGGGCGAGGCGACGTGCCATTATATCACGGAGCAGGTCTCGGCGACCGGCCGCCCGGTGAAGGTTTCGCGTATCGGGTTCGGGCTGCCGAGCGGCGGCGGGGTGCTCTACGCTGACTCGGTCACCCTGAAAAGCGCGCTCGACGGGCGCCGCACATATTCGTGATTGCCGAGGCTGCCGATTCCACTTTTCTTATGCGCGATCTTTGCGGGCGTAGTATACCGGCTATTATGTGTGCTTCCCAAGCATGAGAAGCGAGTTCGACTCTCGCCGCCCGCACCAAAATAACCGAAGATCAACATCGTGGCCGCGGTAAGACAGGCAGGCGCCTAAGGGCGCCCTAAATCGGCCCACGGCAGAATGGCGGACCCGTTCACATCCCGATGGAGGCTCGCCGCGGCGCTGATGCTTGCGCTCATGCTGGTCAATTTCGTGCGGCTGACCCGACCGGTGCGCCTGGCGAACAGCGACGACATCAGCCTGCAGGCAGCGTTTTCAGGGCAAAGCCCGGGCGGGGCGGACCGTTTTCTGGCCGACTGGAGCGAGCAGCAGGGCAGGTTCTATTTCTCCACGGGCGCCTACAAGGTGCCCTACGCCGTCTACTCGATCCGGGATCCCGCGCTGTTCTCGCTCGCTCGCGCCGTCCTGCTCTTCTCGCAGCTCGCGCTGACGGGATGGCTTCTGGCGCGGCTCTGCCGCAACGAGGCGTCGGGCTGGCTTTTCGTGCTGGTGGCCGCGGGCGCCCTGCACATTCCGGCGGTGTTCTATCCGGTGCTCTCATACCCCGCCTATTCGGTGGGCAGCATCGCCCTCCTCCTAGCGCTGCACTGCTTCCTGACGGGGGTCGAGAGGTGCCGGATCGCATGGCTCTTTGCGGCGGGATGCCTCCAGTTCTGCGCGCTGTTCTGGCACGAGAACTTTCTCGCCTTCACCGTCCTGTTCCCCGTCCTCGCGTGGGTCGCGGGAGCCGATCGGTCGGCGGGCGCCGTGCTTCGGGCGAGCCTGCCGGCCGTCGCCGTGTCGGCCGCTTATCTCACGGTCTATGTCGCCTTCGAGCGGATTTACTCCACCGGCTACGATGGCACCACGCTGTCGTTTAGTCCGGCCGGCGCCAGCACGTCCTGGATCCGGCAGACCCTGGCGGCGACGCCTGGATTTGAGCTCTTCATCAGCCGCCTTGCGCCCTATCCCTCGGTGGGCCCGCTCTGGAAGAGCGCCCCTGAGATCGCTGCCATACTGGGCTCCATTGCCATGTGGGGCGCCGCGCTCGCGATTGCCGGAGCCGCTGTGGCCACCGGGCTGGCACGCCGGGCGGCCGCATGCGCGGTTCCAGCGGCCCCGGTCGTGGTATTCCTCCTCGTTGCCGTGGCCATGCCCAATCTGCTCCCGTCGTTCACCCAGAAATTCCAGGAGAACGCCCATCACCGGTTTTACCCCTACGTCTACAGTTTCAATAGCTACTGCTGGGGTGTCTGCGCCGCCGTCTGCATTTGGCAGAGGCTTGCCGGGAAGCTGCATCCCGGCGGGTTCCGGTTGCGGCTCCTCCTGGCGGCCCTCTTCCTGGTTCTCGTCGCCCTTTTCACATCGGCCCAGGCGTCAAACCAGCACACCCTCGAGCTCCTGCGCAAATGGTACAACTGACCCGAGCTTCCGCGGGCGAGTTCACGCCGGACCCCTCGCTCCTTCGCGCCATAGCCTCGGGGGCGCGGATCCCCCAGCTGGACGAGCTGAGGGGCCTGGCGCTGCTGATGGTGGTGAGCTACCACTCCCTTGGCGTCCTCAGCAGCCGCAACGACCTGCACGGGGACATCGGGGTCGACGTCTTCCTCATCCTGTCCGGGTTCTCGCTCTGCATTGCTCCGGCTCCGGAGGGGACGTGGCAATTTGCCCGGCGCCGCCTCTGGAGGCTGGTTCCGAGCTACTGGATGGCGCTCCTTCTCTTCCTCGTTGGGGGCCACTATGTGCTGCGCCAGGATTGGGGCGCCGGTGACATCGCCAGCCATTTCCTCGGGGTTCACGGCCTCCTGCTTAATCGGCCGGCATACTTCCTCTCGATCAACGACTCGTTCTGGTACGTATCGATTCTCCTGCTTGTCTATCCCGCGTACTACGCCACCCGGAAGGTAACCAGCGCCGTCCGGCTGGTCGCGCTCGGCGCCGCCGGAGCTGTTGCGCTCGCGCTACTCTACAAACTGTCGCGGCACGACATCGGCCTATGGCACGTGCCCCTGCGGTTCTTCTCGTTCTTCCTCGGCGCCGCGGCCGCCCGGCTGCTCCAGTTCCCCCGGGCGGCTATCCACGTCTCGGCGTGGGAGGTCGCCGCGCTGCTGGCGCTCTGCTTCTCGGCCTTTCGCGGCCTCGTGGTCCTCGCCTATCCCGCGGCCGCGCTCGGAGTCTGCGTGCTCTACTGCGTCCTCCGGGGCGCGTGGGCCGGGCCGCGGGCCGGCCGCGCGGCCACTGGGGCCCTCGCGGTGGTCGGCTCCCTGTCGTACGAGCTCTACCTGCTTCACCAACCCTTGATGCGGGACTACGCCGGCCATTTCATCCGGGTATTCAGCGGGACTCCCGGCACCGCGAATCTCGTCCTCGGCCTCGTGCTCGGATTCGCGGTCTGCGCTGCGCTCTCGGTCGCATTGCGCGCCGCGTCGCGTCGGCTCCAGCCGGGAGGCTGACGTGGGCGGAATGGCGGCGCGGAACCCGGATGAAGAATGCCCGAGGACCCGAGGGTCCAGCCCGGCCGCAGAAGGCCGCCTGCGGGCAAAGAGGGCGTCCCGGGGTCGCGTGATTAGTGTGGCCATGCGCCCTCCGTTGGTCGCAATAGGCACCAGCTTGCTCCAGACAGATTCAACCGACGTGTTCACCCCTGACACCGGACAAGATCGCCGGGCCGAAACGGCGACGCCCGGCGCCTCGATTTCATGAACCCAGCGGCTCTTATCTCGGTTGTCATTCCCACGCACAACCCGGATCCGGGCCGCCTGATGCAGACGCTGCTCGGGCTGAGGGCCCAGAGCGCGGAGGCGCGGCCGTTTGAGACTCTCGTCGTCGACAACGCTTCAACCCGGTTCCCGGACGCCGCCTTCTTCCTGGAGTGCGCGCCGGAGGACTTCCAGATCGTGCGGGAAGAGCGCCTTGGGTTGACGGCGGCGCGCCTTGCCGGCTTCGGGGCCACCCGCGGGGACCTCGTCATCCTCGTGGACGATGACAACGTGCTCGAGGCCGGCTATATCGCTGCGGCCCGGCAGATCGCCCGCGACCATCCCTTCCTCATGTCATGGAGCGGCAACGTGGAGTTGGCATTCGAGGCCGGGGCGGTCCCTCCGCCCACGCTCTGGCGAAGCTATCTCACCGAGCGGGTGTGCGTCCGGGCCGTCTGGTCAAACGACCCCGGCCATAACGCGTCCACGCCCTGGGGCGCGGGAATGTGCGTCCGGCGCGCGCTGGCCGACGCCTATCGCGACCATTGCTCCCGCGATTCAAAGCGCCTGAGTCTCGACCTGAGCGGCGACAGGCTGACTTACGGGGGCGACACCGACATCGCGTATTTCGGGTGCGCGATGGGATTCGGCATGGGGGTGTTCCCGCAGCTCAGGCTAAAGCACCTCATTCCGGCCGGGCGGTGCGAGAAGGCCTACCTCCTGCGGGCGATCGAGGGGCACGCCTACTCGGAATGGCTTCATCACTGGATCCTCAACGGGAAGCTGCCCGCCGAGCCCGGCGGGCTGCGCGCGGGCGCGGGCCGGATACTGCGCCGACTCCAGCCCGGGCCGGGGGGCGCAGCCGAGCGGGCGTGTGCCTCCGGCCGCAGGCGAGCGGCCCGGGAGTTCGGCCGATCGCCATGAGCCTGCCGCGGGTCTATTTCTACTGCTGCCCCGAGCCGGACAACCTCCAGGACGACATCATCATCATCGCGGAGGGGCTGCGCGAGCTGGGGATACCGTTCTATGCGAACACGGACTACTGGAGGCAGTCGCCCGCGGAGGGAGACTATCTCTTTCGGCGGACCCCCGACGTGCGGCCCGACGACTGCGACATCGTCGCCCTGCCTTACACCTGGTTCAACTGGGTGGTCCTGAAGGGGCCGAGCCCGATCCGGAAGCCCTTCCCCACCGGCCTGTTCAAGCCCGGCCGGCGGTACCGGACGGTCTACTTGGATACAAGCGACGGGCTGCGGACGGTCTCGTGGGAGCCCGAGTTCCGCAACTTTGACGTCATCCTGCGCACAAAGTACCTGAGGCGCGCCTGGTGCCCGGGCAACCTGCGCCCGTGGGTCATGGGGCTGTCAAACCGCATGCTCAAGATGACGGCCGGGGCGCTGCCGTTCGCCAGCCGGCGGCGGGCAATCTTGGTGAACTTCGGCGCGTCCCACGGCTACCCCCACACCGCGCGAATCCGTTCAAACGAGACGTTCGACCCGGTCGTCTCGCGGCTCTTCGAGCTCGATACCACCCGGGACGACCTCTCCGTGGCGCCCGACGATCCCTACGACAGGCTCATGTGGGAGCAGACCAACCACAGGCATTCCCGAAGCTACTACGAGCGCCTGGGCCGCAGTCAGGCCGTCTCCTGCTTCTGCGGGGACCTCATCCCGCCTATGCCCTGGCGCAACCCCGCGCAGTATCTGGTGGGCGGCAACAAGGCGAAGGTGAAGCGCGCCCTGTTCGACGTGCTCGCGCATTTCGATCCCCGCCCCGAGCGGATTGTGCAGTGGGACAGCTGGCGGTTCTGGGAGTCGCTGGCCGCAGGATGCGCGGTGTTCAACATCGACCTGGAGCGTTACGGTGCGCTCCTTCCCGTAATGCCCGAGAACGGCCGGCATTATTTCGGCGTGGATCTCGACAACCCCGGGGCCCTCATCGACCGGATCGCCGACGATCCGGCGATCGTAGGGCGCGTGGCGGCCGAGGGGCGCGAATGGGCCATGGCGAACTACACACCTGTCGCCATGGCGCGACGGTTCCTGGCGGAGCTCGGGCACCCGCAGGCGGCGTCTGAGCCCTGAAGGCCGCGCAGCCGCGAACGCCCCGTTTACCGGACCTCGCGCGGCGCACCGGAGCTGCGTGCGCGCAGAGGAGGGCGTCTGCGGTGAACAAGGGGGGCGGGCGGCTGCCGTGTAAAATAGGCCTTGATTAACACCGATAAATAGACATGTCTAACATCATGTACACTTCCTTAGCGCCCCACATCCTTGCCGCAGCCTTCCAGGCCACCGACGTGCTCGGGTGGCTGTTCACCCTCGGCCTGGCCGGATCGGTGTGGCAGGGAATAAAGCACGGCCAGCGTGCCTACAGGGCTCAGGACAAGCAGGACAAGCAGGACAAGCTGGAGGAGGCTGCGTGGGCGATCGGGATACCCGCCATCTCCGCCGGAGTGTACTGGTTCTCGATCCGGATCGGGATCATCAACCCCGTGTGGACGCTCGGAAGCCTGCCCGCCTGGTGAACTCGCGCCCCTCGAATACGGCCCATGCCCTCCGACTCCGTAGAGCCCTCGCTGCCGTACACACCGAGCAACACCGGGCGCAGGGCCAGGGTGGGTTACCTCGGCCTCGAGGGCGTGGGCTTCAACGACCTCTGGCCGCTCTTTAGCGGGCTGATCCTGAGCATTGCCCTCTCGCTCAAGTTCTTCGTCGGGGACGGCGCCAGTGGCGGGCACTGGCTGGGACGGACGATCGCCGCGGTCGCGCCCGTAGCCGCCGGATTCGGCTACCTGCGCCTGCTCGTGGTGGGCAGGCCGCCGCATTTCAAGGGGGATCTCTGGTGCACGGCGCTTGGGCTCAGGCTTGATTTCACCGACCCGCCGCTGCGCCTGATTCCCATCGTTCCCCGGCTGTTCGTCGACCAGGCCGCGGCATCGGGACCCGGGAGGGCGGCCGACCTGCGGCATCCCTTGGCCGGTCTGGGATTCGGCCGCGGCGACTGCTGATACCCCGACATGGCCCGGACGTTCCCAGTCGGCTGGTTCGAGCGCGACATGCTCTGGTGGGGGCCCGCCCTCGACGCCCGCACATGCCTTTCCCGGGGCGCCAGGGTCGAGGTGCCCGACCTGCGCAGCGCCGACAACCGCACGATCCTGGACCTGCGGCGGCAGAACGGTCACCTCCTCGCAGTGGCCGGGCCTTCGTCGTCGATCCAGGTCCATTGGACCGTCGAGGACGACTTTGGCGCGGCGCTTGATGCGTACGCGCAAAGGAAGAGGGGCGCCTCGCCCTGGTGCCGCAGGACCTGCGCCGTCCGGCGCGCGTTCTACGAGCAGAGGATGGCCGAGGGGAGCCTCCGAAGAGAACGTGTCCACGTCTACCTCGGGAGGCGCTGCGAGGGCCTGTCCGCCAGGGACGTGCGGACGGCCGCGGCCTGCGAGGCGTTCCTGCGGCAGGCCGCGTCGGGCCTCGACGCGCAGCTGCGCATGCTCGAGATGGTCCATCCGCTTGGCCGGTGGACGCCGATGGATGGCGGCGCGCACGCCTCGCACCTGAGGCGGTTCCTAAACCCAAGCCTATCCCTGCTCTGTTCCGGTTCCGCCGGTGACGGCGCGGGCGGGATCGACGAAAGCCGGTCCATCAGGGCCAACTGCCTTAGGAGCGACCTTGAGGCGTTCTCCCGCGGGCGCGGGGGCGAGCGGGCAAGCCTCCTCTTTTTCGAGGGGAACTACCACGCGATTTTTGTCATGCGCGAGCTGCCGCGCGGCACGAGGCCGGGGATGCTGATCCCGGTTCTCGACGCCGTGAACCGGGGTGCGTCGATCGTGCTCTGCATCCATCCACTGCCGGTCGGGGGCGAGATCGACCGCCTGCGCAGGGAGATCGACGAACTAAGCGCCTTCCTGTCGGACCGGCGGGCCGCCGGTGTCGAGAGCGACATCCGGCTGCGCCACGCGAGGATAGAGTCCCTCCTCTCCTCGGTCACGATCCCGTTCAACCTGCTCTTTGTCGTCAGGGTCTGGGCCGGCACCGAGGAAGGGATCGCGGCGAGGTCGCTCGCGATGCGCACGGCCCTTCAGGGCATCGACGGCGCGGAGTTCATGCAGGTCAACAACGCGGCGCAGGCGCGCCACCTCTTCTACGAGACGATCCCCGGGAACCTCGGCGGCACCTACCGGGGCTGGGACATCTACGTCGAGAACCACAACCTCGCCGACCTCATGCCGATCTCCTCGACCTTCACGGGCCACCTCGAGGACGCCCAGGCGCTCTACGACAGCCCGGGGCGCAGCGTGGTCGGCGTCCGGCTGGTGACCCCCAACGGGACCCCGCAGCATTCGATCGTCGTCGGCGTCAACGGTTCCGGGAAGTCCGCTTTCCTGATGGACCTCATGAGCCAGACGGACTGCGACTGGGCGTACCGTTTCTATCAGGAGGAGGGGATGGCCTTTGTGACGCAGGCGCAGCTCTGCGGGATGAGGAGCCTTGTCCTGCGCGAAAGCGGCGACGCCACGCTCAATCCCTTCGATACGCTCGGGCTGCCCCTCACCTCGGCCGCCCTCTCGCGGGTCGTGAGGACCTGCATGAAGCTCGTCGGCCTTTCGAGGGACGAGGACCGCAACCGGCGCCGGGAGGGCCTCCTCGGCGAATACGTCCTGAGCCACTTCGAGGACTGCGCGCAGGACTGGAAGAACGCCGACGAGGGGCGCTGGCTCGGCCTCGCCAGGCGCGCGCTCGCGGCCGAGAGGATGCGCTCGGGCGACGACGACTTCCTGGACGGGCACCTGGCGCTGCTCGAACTCGAGCGCGCCGATCCCGCCGCCGCCGCAGAGCGGATCGCCGGGGCGAGCGAGGACGAGGTCCTGCGCCACTCGATTCACCCCCAGGGCCGCAGGACCGTCGACGCGATGGTGTTCAGCCTGTTTCGGCCGGAGGACTACCCCAGGTACGACGGGTTCGTGGCGCTCATGAGGCACGGGCGGCTGGCGCACCACAGGAGCCCCGGCGTCGCGGCCGAACTCGATTTTCTCTCGTCCGAGCTCGCGAAGGGCCTGCGGGCCGGCGGCGTCGTGGGGGGGTTCATCGATGGGGCCACCAACGTCGACGTCCGCGGCGCGGGCCTGCACCTGGACACGAGCCGGCTGCCCGACGGCACCCTGAAGGAACTCGCCGGGTTTGTCGTGTTCGACCACGTGCGCCAGCACGTCCTCGCGCTCCCCAGGGGCGCCTCCAAGGTCATGCTGCTCGACGAACTCCGGCGGATCCTGCTCATTCCCGGCGCGACCGAGTTCGTGAAGGAGCTGCTGGCGCAGATGAGGAAATACCGCTGCGTGTTCATCGGCGCCTTCCAGGAGCCCTCCCAGATCGACGACATTGATCCGGCGCTCACCGACCTGCTTCTCGGGCAGTGCAAGCAGCACTTCCTCATGCGCCAGAATAACGGCGACCAGGTGCGTAGGATCGCGCGCGTGATCGGGCTTCCCGGCTCGGCCGAGCGGGCCATCGCGACGCATCCGCTGGTCGAGCACCAGCAGGGCGCCCGAAAGGCCTCGTATTTCACGTTCTTCTCGCGGGAGGACTCGGCGCCGGTGTGCGGGACCGTCCGCGTGGAGGTGGACCCGGCGATGCTCTACGTCGCCGAATCCTCCGGTACCGTCTTCGACAGCCGAATGAAGGCGCTCGGCAGGCATCCGTCCGTGTACGAGGGCGTACTTGCGGAGGCCGGGGTGGGGCACCCATGAGGCGCCTCTTCCTCGTGGCGGCGGGGCTCGCCCTCTGCGGGTGCCGAACGGATCCTGGCCGGGCGGACCGGAGGGGCGTCGACGAGGGCTACCTGCTCGGCTCGGCGGACGCGGTGAAGCAGCTCTACTGGGCCAAGCAGGCCCTTGAGGCCCCGGGCGGATCGGGGCCCGAGGGAAGGATCGAGTACTACACGTGGGAGGACTCGGGGACGACGCGCGACGGCCGCAGGCTCGCCCCGGAGACGGTGGCGGTCCCCATCTTCATCCCCGCGCCCGCGCCCTCCGGCGCCAAGAGCCCATGAGCCGCGCCGCGATTCGCGCCGTGCGCGTGGCGGCCGCGGCCCTGCTGCTCCTTTGCGGACCCGGTCCCGCGCGCGGGTTCCTCGGGATCGCCGACACCTCGTTTGTGACGGTGATCGCCAACCCCGCGGAGGCGGCCAACTGGGCCGCCGAGCTTGAGAGACTCAACAACCAGCTCCTTGCGGCGAGGCAGACGCTCCAGACGGTCGGCGACCTGCGCGCCTACGTGGGCGAGCCGAGGGCGGCCGTGGCCGCTCTCGGCGACCTCGGAGACGTCGCGGATGCGGTCAGGGCGCTGTCGTCGGGCGCGCAGACCGACGCCGACCTGTCGCGGGCGTGGCAGGCGCTCGGCGCCGCCCAGCGCGCGGCGGATGCCGCCGCGCTGCTTCGCGATTCGGGCCCGGGCGAGACCATGCAGGTGTTCGGCGACGACCGGCCGCGCGACACGGCGCTCTACTCCCGGTACGCCTCCGAAGCGGACACGGCGCAGCAGGCGCGCGGCCAGATTTCCCAGGAGCAACTTGCGCGGGTGTCGGTGGCGGCCGAGCTGGCGCTGGCCTGGGTCCGGTTCCGGGGTGCAACGACCGAGTCCGGAAAGCAGGCGGTCCTGGCTGAGATCAGCCAGCTCCAGTCCCAAAACCAGGTCATGGACGCGCGCAGGCGGGCGTTGCTCGACGACGTCGAGCTTTCGGACCGGCAGGCCCGGACTGCGGCCGCCGTGCAGTCGCGCGCCGCTGACGAGAAGCTGCTCGCCGAGTCGTCGCTCCTGAACGCCAGCGTCGGGGGCCGCGCCAGGGACGCCCAGGGGCAGCGCATGGCCACGCTCCAAAAGACGCCGGTGCCCGCGTCAGCTCCGGACTACTCCGGCGTGAGGATGTGGACAACGGCCGACGCGGGAGGGCCCCCGAATTGATCCCCCTCCTCGCTCAGGCCGCCCCGGCAATGGACCTACTGGACCTGTTCAGCTCCTATGACGGAAACGTCCTTTTCCGAGGGCTGACCGAGGGCGTCGGCGGCCAGCCGGCGGTCCTCGGGAGGATCGGATGGGTCTTCACGGGACTCGGGGCCCTTTATGCCCTCTGGGGATTCGTCCTCAGGACGCAGCGCTCGGCGGGCCAGGACAAGATGGGCGAGATCGCCAAGACGTGGGTCGTGATCGCGTTCATGGTGGGGGGCCCCTTCCTCATGCGCGCGGCCATGCAGGGCGCCGATTCGCTCTACGAGTCGTCGGCCGGGGGACCGCGGAACCTCACCGCCGCGTGCGTCAAGGCCGCCTATGCGATGCCCGAGCTCAACCAGCTCTTCGACGCCCTCGGGAAGGGTGCGCTCGCGCAGCCCGGATCCGGGCCGGGCCGGGGGAGCCAACAGCGGCAGGCGCTTATCAACGGCGCCAACGACGGGAGCGTCCTCGGCTACCTTGAGGCCTACGGCGTGGCGGTGTGGGACACGGCGTCCGACTACGCCTCCGGCGCCGCCGCGACATGGAACGGGATGGTCCGCATGGCCGCGATGGCGACGGGCTTCGGCTCGGCGATGCTCAAGTGCCTGCTGATCGCCCTCACGGTCGTCCCGCTCTACCTGCTGCTCCTGGCTTCTGCCGCGATCGTCTGGTTCATGGAGCAGCTGCGCTTCTTCCTCGCGGTGTCCGGGACGATGATGCTTCCCCTCTTCATCGGCATTTTCTCGCTGCCGGAGGGCCAGCTCGGGCGCCAGGCCGCGCAGAGCTACGTGATGCACATGGTGTCGCTCGCGCTCTGGCCGGTCGCCTGGGCTGTCGGCCACACCGGGACAATCGCGCTCTACAACGCCCTGATCTCGCTTGTCGCGGGAACCAGCCGCGTCCCGGAGATCGCGGCAATCCTTCAGTGGAGCGCCATCACGGCCGGCGCGCCGACTGAAGCTCAGGTAAGGGCGATCGAAACGGCGCTCGGGAACTGGTTCATGGGCAATGTTTCGGCCCTCCTGTCGATCCTGGTCGGCGGCGTCGGCTTCGTCCTCTGGGTCGTGATCGTTTCCATCCTGGGCCCGGCCTTCCTGCACAAGCTGCTCACGACCGGCGCGCTCTTCATGACGCAGGCCGCGGCGGCCGCAGGCAGGCAGACGGCCGCCGCGGGAAAGCTTGCGCTTGGTGCCGCACAGATGTCCGGCCTCGGCGGCGGTCCGGGCCTCTTCGCTGGCGTCCCCGCAGCCGGCGAGCGCCTGTCCAGAGCGCAAGCCGCCGAGGGTGCGCCGTTCATGGCGGGAGCCCGTTTCGGGGGCTACGGGGGCGCAGCGGCTTCGATGGCGGACGCGGCGCGGAAGGTCGACGATTCGGATGGCAAGGGCGCCGCCCGAATGTGAGAATCCGCTCGTGGCGTTGCCCCCGATCATCCGATCCTTAGCCGATGGCTCCGAGCGCCTGCTCGACCGCGTCCTCTGCGTCGTCGGCGCGGTGCTGTTTTCGCAGCTGCCGGAGTTCATGCAGCAGTATCTGCAGAGGCTGGAGGGGCACCTCGACGAGGCCCGGCTCGCCGTCAGCCGTTTCGCGGATGCGGCGGCCAAGTCAGGGATGAGCCTCGACCAGCTGGTTGCCGGCGCCTCGACGAACCCGGACCCGTCCATGGGTAGGCTGGGCGGGGTGATCCGAGGGGCCGTGGCCCGGGTGGGCGATCTGGCGGCTGCGGACGATGCCCTGCGCCACGCATCGGTCTGGACAAGACCCTTCGTTTTCATCGCCCACGTCGACGCGGGAATCGCGAGGGCGACCCTGGCCATTTACAAGCCGGCCGTGCCGACGACGGCCGAGGGCCTCCTTTACGCGGGACTGGGGATGGTCCTCGTCCTGGCGCTCTACCACCTTGCAGTGCGCGGACCGATCGTCCGGCGCCTCCAAAAAAAATCTGCGCCCGGCGCGCTTGGGGCATGACGACGGTGTATATACAAAGTAGAAACACAAAATGAAGGCGACGATCCAGAAATGGGGGAACTGTCTGGCCCTGCGCATCCCGAAAGCCTTTGCGAAGGAGACCCGCGTGAAGCGCGGAACGGCGGTCGCGCTCTCGCTTTCAGACGGCTAACTGGTGATGCGCCCGGCAAGGCGGGAAAGGGCCTCGCTCAAGGCGCTCCTGTCAGAGGTCAATTCCGCCAATCTTAACCGTGAGGGCTTTGGCGATCCACCGCGCGGCAGGCAGGCTTGGTGATCCGACTCGGGGCTCCCGGGCCCCGGCGAAGGGGCAGCAAATCCATGGACAGACGGGGCCCCAGCGGCCAAGTTTACAGGCCACGATGCCCGACACGCTCCAGGTAAACCTTGGCGACCGCTCCTACTCGATCCTCTTTGCGGAGGACCTGACCGCGGAGGTCCGCGCCCTGGTGTCGGAGCTGGCGGCGTCCTCACGGAGAATCGCCGTCGTCACGGACCGGAACGTAGCCACGATCCAGGCCTCGACCCTGAGGGCCCTTTTCGCCGACGCACCCACACTCGTCGTCCCGTCGGGCGAGGAGTCGAAGTCGATCCCCGAGTTCGGCCGCGTCCTCGATTTCCTCGCGAACCAGGGGCTCGACAGGTCCGCCGCGGTGTTCGCGGTCGGCGGCGGCGTGGTCGGCGACCTCGCGGGCTTCGCGGCCGCCTCCTACCTGAGGGGGATCGACTACTACCAGGTGCCGACGACGCTCCTCTCGATGGTGGACAGCTCGGTCGGCGGGAAGACAGGCGTCAACCTGAGGGCGGGCAAGAACCTCGCGGGCGCGTTCCACCAGCCGCGCCGGGTGTTCGTCGCGACGGGCTTCCTCAAGCTGCTTCCCGCGCGCGAGTTCGCGGCCGGGATGGCCGAGGTGATCAAGACGGCCCTCCTCGGCGACCGGCTCCTCTTTGAGGACCTCGATCGGGCCGCCCTATTGCCGGGCGACTTGAGGCTCGCCTGGACCGTGCGGGTCTGCTGCGGCATCAAGGCGCGGCTGGTCGAGGCCGACGAGAGGGAGCGCGCCGACAGCGGCGGGCGGGCGCTCCTCAACCTGGGCCACACCTTCGGCCATGCCGTTGAGCAGGTGACCGGCTACGGCACGTATCTCCACGGGGAGGCCGTCGCCGTGGGGCTCTGCGCGGCCGCCCGCCTGTCGCGCCGGCTGGGCCTCCTCGGCGACCCGGAGGTCTCCCGCGTCGAATCCGTCGTGCGCGCGCACGCGCTCCCGACGCGGCTGCGCTCCCATCTTCCCACGGACGACCTGATGACGGCGATGGCGCGCGACAAGAAGACGCGCGCGGGCTCGCTTCGCTTCGTGGTGCTGCGCGCGCTGGGGGACGCCGCGGTCCGCGGCGATGTCGGCCTCGGCGACGTGGAGGCCGTCTGGCGCGAGGTGGGCGGCGCCTAGGCGAAAGGGAGAAAATTCGTGTGTTCCCGCGCGCAAAGGGTTAAAGGATGACCCATGTCCGCAATCGACGAAGGCATTGTTCGCGAGTTTTTTGAGCAGAACGGGTTCTTCGTGCGCCAGGTGCGAAAGTACCAGGTCCAGGCGCGCCGCAAGACCGGGGACGAGGAGATTGACCTGCTGGTCCACAACCCCGCCTGGCAGAAGGGAAGCCGCAGGCCCGACTTTTTCCTCTTCTCAACAGAGCTGCAGTTTGTGCACCAGGCGGTCGTCTCGGTGAAACCGTGGCACACGGAGGTGTTCACCCCCGTGATGCTGAAGGGTTCGCCGGAGATCTTCGGCTTCCTCGAGGAGACCGTCCTCAAGCAGGCCGCGCGGCTCTTCCCCACCGAGGGGGAGGGCGTCGGCAGCGACGTCACCAAGATCCTCGTCCTGCCCGCGCTGCCGACCGCCGAGCCGTTCCGCTCGCAGAGCGTCGAGCTGCTGAAGCAGCGGGGCGTCGACGGGATCATCTCCTTCCGCGCCATGCTGCTCGACATCATCGAGAAGATCGACGCCAACCGGAACTACGGAAAGAGCGACACCCTCCAGGTCATCCGGGTCCTGAAGAACTACGACCTTCTCAAGGACGCGCAGCTCGACCTGCTCTCGGACCGGATGCAGTCGGCCCGCCGGGCGAGGGCCTCGGGCGCCGCGGGCACCCAGGAATGAGCCGGCGGGGTCCGACAGATCGTTCTCGCCCTCGGCGCAGACCCTTTTGAGATTCACATGCCGATGAAGTCGTCGATCCACCCCACGGCAATTATCGAGCCGGGCGCAGAGCTCGGCGACGGATGCGTCATCCACGCGGGAGCCATCGTGAGGTCCGGGGCAATCCTGGCCGAGCGGGTTGCCGTCCACCCCTACGCCGTCGTGGGCGGCGATCCGCAGGTGCTGCGCTTCGATCCGGCGACGCCGACCGGGGTCCGGGTGGGCGCGGGCACGATCATCCGCGAGTACGCCACGATCAACCGCTCGACCGAGAAGGGGGGCCACACCATCGTCGGCGCGAACTGCCTCATGATGGCCTGCTCGCACGTGGCGCACGACGCCGTGGTCGGCGACCACGTCGTGATCGCCAACGCGGTCCTGATCGCCGGGCACGTGGCCGTGGGTGACCACGCGGTCCTCGGTGGCGGCTCGGCCTACCACCAGTTCACGCGGGTCGGCGAGGGTGCGATCGTCGGGGGCCTGGCGCGCATCACGCAGGACATCCCCCCCTTCGTGATGGCGGCGGAGCGCGACGAGGTCGCGGGCCTGAACCTCGTCGGCCTGCGGCGCCGGGGTGTTGCGCGCGAGGCGATCAAGGAGATCAAGGAGGCCTTCCGCCTCGTGTATTTCAGCAAGGGGAACATCCGGGACGTCGCGAGGCAGGCGGTCGCGTCCGGGCGCTTCAGGTCCGCCGAGGCGACCCGCTTCCTCGAGTTCATCACGAAGGGCACCCGCGGTATCGCGCGCGCCAGGATCGCCGAGACCGCCGCCGAAGGGGGCGGGGAGTGAGCCGGCGAGAGCCCTTGAAGGAAGGGATCGTCATCACCTGCGGGGACCCGTCCGGGATAGGCCCCGAGATCGTCTCGGCATGGCTTGCGGCGAATCCCGCCGAGGCGAAGGCGGTCGCGGTCGTCGGGCCGGCCCGCTGGCTTGCGACGCTCCCTAAAGGGCCGCAGACGATCGCCGTCGGGATGGAGGACTACGCGGCCGAACTGGGAAGGCCGACCGGCGAGGGGTCGCTGGTGGCCTGGGCGGCGCTCGAGCGCGCCGCCGCGCTCTGCCGGTCCGGGGAGTTTGCCGGGGTCGTGACGGCGCCCGTCAGCAAGGAGCGGATGGCCGCGATCGGCTGGGGGTTCCCCGGGCACACCGAGTTCTTCGCCGCCCGATGGGGCGGGGAGCCGACGATGGCGTTCTGCGGCGGAAGGCTCCGGGTAGCGCTCGTGACGTGGCACATCCCGCTTCGCGAGGTGCCGGCGGCGCTCACGGCCGCGAGCCTCGGGCGGGCAGTCGCCGCCGCCGACGAGCTCGCCCGCGCGGAGGGCGTGGCGGCGCCGCGGATCGGGGTCTGCGGGCTCAACCCCCACGCGGGCGAGGGCGGCCTCATCGGCACCGAGGAGCGCGACACGATCGATCCGATCCTGGACGCGCTGCGCCCCGCGCACCCCGGCCTCTCACGCTGCCAGCCTGCGGACACCCTCTTCGGCCGGCAGCTGCGGGGCGAGTTCGACGTGTGCGTCGCCCTCTACCACGACCAGGGCCTGGCGCCGCTCAAGGCCGTCGACTTCGAGGAAGCGGTGAACGTGACCCTCGGCCTGGGGCACGTGCGGACGAGCCCCGACCACGGCACGGCGTTCGGGATCGCGGGCCGGGGCGTCGCCAGTCCCCGCAGCTTCTCGAACGCCGTCGCGGTCGCCCGGCGCTTGATTCGGGCCCGGGTTGGGCGATAGTGCCGCACCGATGCCCGAAACAACCGCCCTGACGCCTCCCCCAAGCCCGCCCGCGCCCCGTGAGGGTGGGGAGGGCCTGGTGCGCCTCACGCAGGCCGCGGGCAACAAGGTGCGCGCGCTGATCGCGCGCGATAACCAGGGCGAATTTCTGAGGGTCGCCATCACCGGGGGCGGGTGCAACGGCTTGAGCTACAAGCTGAAGTTCGCCTCGGAGCCCAAACGGGGCGACATCCTGGTCAGGTCGGCCGGGGTCCCGGTGATCGTTGACCCGAGGACCGCCCTCTACCTGAAGGGCACGGTGCTCGATTACTCCACCCAGCTGATCGCGGGCGGATTCAAGTTCAGCAACCCGAACGCGAAGGCGAGCTGCTCCTGCGGCGAAAGCTTCAGCGTTTAGGTGTTGTGTTCGAGTCGGTTTCAGACGAGCGTCCCCGGACTCTACACACCCAGCAGCGTAATCATTGATGGCCATACCGACTCCCTCGGCCGCCCCAGGCGGCAATCGTCCGAACGGACAATATCAGCGCCGCAACAACGATCCGTTCGCGAGCATACGCCGCAACCACCGTATAAAGGTCCCGCAGGTGCGGGTGATTTCGCCGGAGGGCAAGCAGCTCGGCATCCTCGACACGCCGAAGGCCGTCAACCTCGCGCTCGAGGTGGGGCTCGACCTGGTCGAGGTGGCGCCGAACGCGACGCCCGTCCCCGTCTGCCGGATCATGGACTTTGGCAAGTACGTCTACGAGGAGTCGAAGAAGCACTCCCATGCGAAGTCGACCGCGAGCAAGATCAAGGAGATCGAGTTCACGGCGCGCATCGCGCCGAATGACTTCAACACGAAGCTGCGCCACGCCGAGGAGTTTCTCGACCACGGCAACAAGGTGAAGCTGCGGCTCAAGTTCCGCGGCCGCGAGATGGCCCACACGGAGCTCGGCTTCGAGGTGATGAAGAGGGCGGTCGCCGAGCTCGCGGGCATGGGCCATCCGGACGCCGACCCGAAGCTGATCGGGCGCAACATCCACGTCATGCTCACGCCCCTGCCGGCGAACAAGCGCAAGGCGCGGTTCCACGTCAAGGGCGCCGAGGGCGAGGACGAGACGCCGCCTTCGGCCTCGCGGGCGGAGGCCTGAGCCCGGCGCGGCCATGCGCCCGGCGGCACTCATCCTTCTCCTCCTTCCGGCGATCCTCTCGGCCTCCGAGGCTGCGGAGCTCACGTCGGTCCGCAACAAGGGGATCGACTACGTGGCCCTCGACGAAGGCGCGGCCCGCCTCGGGCTCCGGCTCGAGCGCTCGATCCCGCCCTCGACCGTCATGCTCAAGAACGGCGCGCAGCCGGTGGCCCGCCTGGCCGACCGCAGCCGCGAGACCGACATCCTGGGCCTGCGGGTCTTCTTCGGAGACCCCGTGATCGAGCGCGGCGGCCGGTTCTACGTGAGCCGCACCGACTTCACCCTGCGCCTGGTCCCGCGCCTTCGGCCCGAGCGCTGCGGGACGCCGCCGCGGCCGCCGCGGGTGATCGCGATAGACCCCGGTCACGGCGGCCTCGACAACGGGACCGAGAACCCGAAGCTCGGCACGGTCGAGAAGACGTACACACTCGACGTGTCGCTGCGGCTCAAGCAGCTCCTGGAGCAGGCCGGCTACACGGTCGTCATGACCCGCCAGTCGGATGCCACGGTCGAGAAGCAGTTCCGCTCCGAGATCGCGAACCAGGCGGGCGCCGACCTCATGGTGAGCGTTCACTTCAACTCGCTGTACCCGAATACCAGGACCACCGGGGTGGAGCTCATGCTCTTCCCCCCTAAGTCGCAGCGCTCCGCGGACTCGTGGAGCCCCGGGAAGAAGGACGACCACCAGGACACCGGCGAGCCGATCAACGCGTTTGACGCCTGGAACACGGTCCTCGCGGGGTCGCTGCACCGCCGGCTCCTCGACGCGATGCGCGACGGCGACCGGGGCGAGAAGTTCGAGCACCTCGGGGCGCTGCGGGGCCTCAGGTGCCCGGGCGTGCTCGTGGAGCCCGCCTTCCTCTCGAGCGACGCCGAGGGCGCGCGCCTCGCGACCCCCGCCTATCGCGACCAGATAGCGGCGGCCATTCTCGCGGGGATCCAGGACTACGCCGGGATCCTGCGGCGCTTAAGTCCCGCGCAGGTGCAGCCCGCGCCCTCGGGGCCGCCTGCGCAGGCGTCCGCCCCGGCGCCAGTCCCGGCCGCGAGGTCCCAGCCGACGCGGCCCGCCGGCCCGTGACGGGGGCGAGGAAGGTCTCCCCCGAGGACGCCCGCCGTTTCCTGAGGCGGGTGCACCACTTCGACGCCAGGCTGCCCGACGTCGCGGCCGCGCTGGCCTACCACGGCTACATCCAGATCGACCCCATCAACGTGTGCGGGCGGATGCACGACCACATCCTTCGCAACCGGGTCGAGGGCTACGCGGAGGGGGGGCTCATGCGCCACCTCCACGGCCCGGGTCCGGCCCGATGGCTGGAGCCGGGGCAGCGCTCCGCGTTCGAGCACCATCTTCCCTCGACCCGCATCCTCGCCGCGTTCCCCCTGGACGCCTGGCCCCACCTGCAGTCCGCCATGCGCGCCCGAGCGAGACTGCCGGGGGCGTGGTCGGGCCAGCTGACGCCGCGCGAAAGGGAGCTTGCGGCGCGCATGATGGAGCGGTTCGCCGCGAGCGGCGCGCTGGGGTCGGAGTCCTTTGAGGACGACCGCAGGGGCACGAGGGTCTGGGGCGCCGCAACGCTCGCCAAGGCGACGCTGCAGAAGCTCTTCTTCCACGGGCGCCTGCTGATCGTCGGCCGGCAGAACAACCGAAGGCTCTACGACCTTCCCGAGCGGGTGCTTCCCGGCAGCGTGCTGGCGGCGCCCGAGCCCGGAGCCAGGGAGACGCAGCGGTGGCTCGCGGTGACGCGCCTTCGCCAGCACCGCCTGGTGGCGCTCAGGCGGGGCGAGGCCGCGCTCGTGGGGGACCTGGCCCAGCCGATCGAAGTGGAGGGATGCCCGGCGCTCTTCTGCCTTAAGTCAGACCTCCATTGGCTCGACGAGCCGCAGGGCGACGGCGCGGCGGCGGCCCCGCTGCTGCTGGCCCCGCTTGATCCGGTCATCTACGACCGGCGGGTGGTTCGCCACTTATGGAAGTTCAACTACACGTGGGAGGCCTATGTGCCGCCGGCCAAGCGGAAGCGGGGCCACTACGCGCTCCCCGTGCTCTCTGGCACGGAGCTCGTGGGCCACGTCGACCTGAAGGCGGACCGGGAGCGCCGCCGGCTCGCCGTGGTCTCGCGCGGCGTTCGGCGCGGGCACGCCGCCGCGCCCGCGGTCAGGGAGCTGGCCCGGTTTCTGGGCCTTGGGCCGGCGTAGCCTACGACGCCGCGGCCGCGACCTGGCCCGCGGCCCGGGCCGGCTCGAACCACTGGGAGGGTTCGCTGCCGCGGGCGAACTCCGGGCACTCCTCCTCCAGCAGCATGCGCAGGCGCTCGCGGGCCCTGGCGATGCGGCTCTTCACGGTGCCTACGTTGATGCCGAGCTCCCCGGCGATCTCCTCGTAGGACTGGTCGAGGACGCTGCGCATGGTCAGGATCCGCCGGTACGACGACTCGAGCCTCTCCATGCACGTCTCGACCGCGTCCGCGAATTCGCCGCGGGAGGCCTCCTGCGAGGGGTCGGGATCCGCCGCGGACAGCAGTTCGGAGAAGGTCGAGTCGCCGGACTCGCCGATCTTCGCGTCAAGCGACAGGGTCGAGTGCCGGCGGCGCCTGAAGAAGTACCAGTAGCGGTTCCTCGCCAGGTTGACCGCGATCCGGTGCAGCCAGGTCGCGACGGACGCGTCCCCGCGAAACGCCGAAAGGCCCCGATGGGCCCGGATGAACGTGTCCTGGGTGATCTCCTCGGCGTCGGCGCGGTTCCTCAGGAGGGCCATCGCGGCCGCGAAGATCCGGGCCTTGTGGCGGCACATGATTTCGACGAACGCGGACTCATCCCCGCCGTTGAACCGCTGAACGAGACTGGCATCCTCGAGTGCTTCGGCATTCATGCTTGCCCAATCCTGTACCTATCCCCGTGCCAGAAGCTCGAAGGGAGCCGTAAGCGATTTCTCGGCTGCGTCTTATGCTTCTAATGCCAGAAAACCTCCGCATGACGGCCGCAAATGTCGTGCGTAATGCATCTGCATCATGCCGCCGGGCCCGCAAATGGCACGAAGTAGGCTTGGGAACGGCGGCCATCGGTTACAAGATTGCGTCTTTCAAAATCATTCGGCTTCGATGCTTGACTGACGCCCCAAACGCAGTTGTGCCTATGGGCAAGTGTAAGCAACTACAGCCTCCTCACCTGGGGGGCTTTAATTCGGAAGAGTTAATCCAAGTAACACCTATGAAATCGACGTTCCCATCTCTGAGATGGACCTTTGCCGGGGCCGTGGCCTTGGCCTTCGCAGCAACAACGAGCATGTTCGCCCAGGGCGTGACGACCTCCGGGATCTCCGGCTTCGTGACGAACAAGACCGGCCAGCCCGTCACCGGGGCGACCGTGACGGCCGTCCTCGACGCGACCGGCGCCCGCTATACGGCGACCGTCCGCCCGACCGGCCAGTACTCGCTCTCCGGCCTTACGAGCGGAGGCCCGTACACGGTCACCGCGACGGCCACGGGACTGCCCGCTGCCGAGAAGAAGGACGTCTATCTGAACCTTGGCGAAACGGCCGCGATTGATCTTGAGGTATCGACGGAGATCGTCCGCCTGGAGGCCGTCAACGTGAGCGAGAGCGCCGCCAACACGACGTTTGACATGGGCTCGATGGGCACGGGCTCGAGCTTCAACACCAAGCAGATCCTCGAGGTCAGCTCGATCCGCCGCGACCTCCAGGACTTCGAGAGCCTGGATCCGCGCGCCGTCGCGCAGCAGGTCTCGCCCTCGGACCCCGCCTACACCTTCAGCGTCGCGGGCCAGAATCCCCGCGAGAACGCGATCCTGGTGGACGGCGTCTCGGCCGCCGACAACTTCGGCCTCAACTCGAACGGCTATGCCGGCCTGCGCAACCCGGTCCCGCTCGAGTGGATCGCGTCCGCGACGCTTGCCATCAACCCGTTTGACGTGGTCTACAGCGGGTTCCTGGGCGCGCTGACCGACGTCTCGCTCAAGTCCGGCACGAACGAGTTCCACGGGAGCTATTACTCGATCTACACGGGCACAAGGATGCGGGGCCCGGACCCGGTGGTGGGCGTGCTGGGTGCCCACGAGTCGACGCAGCAGCACACGAACGGCGCCACGCTCGGCGGCCCCCTGTGGAAGGACAAGGTCTTCTTCTTCCTTGGCTATGACGCGTTCCGCCAGATTGCGGCGGCCCCGGCCCAGATCTTCAATCCCCTCGGGTCCGCGCAGGGGCAGACCGACGTCAACGAGGTCGTTGCGGCCCTCAAGGGCGGCTACACGATCGGCGGCAAGACCTACACGTACGACCCGGGCGCGCTAAACGCGATCAGCCACACTTGGGAGCAGAACTTCGTGGGCAAGATCGACTGGAACATCTCCGACTACCAGAAGTTCACGTTCACCTTCCGGCACACGATCGGCGACGCGCCCGTGTTCTACAACTACACGGCGAACACCGAGACCTCGTTCGAGACGTCCTGGTACAACTCGAACCGCAGCGACCAGTCGTACACGGCCCAGCTGAACAGCGACTGGAGCCAGATCCTACCGAACTTCCACACGGAGATCGAGGGGACCTACAAGCGCTACAACGGCACGGCGAGCCTGAACGGCCCGAAGCTTCCGGCGCTCACGATCCTGAACTTCCCGGGCTACCAGCAGAACATCAATTCGCTCGTGACGAACGGTGTATTGTTCACCGGCACCTACTGGGCCTACCAGGACAACAACATCTACACCTGGGAGCAGGAAGAGCACGCGTACGCCGACTACTCGATCGGAAACCACACGTTCAAGTTCGGCGCGCAGTTCGACCGCACGGGCTACACGGACACCTTCATCCCGAACGCGATCGGCAGCTACACGTTCTCGGACGTGACGAACTTCCTCGCGGGCAAGGCGTACGCGTCAACGGTTGAGGTCCCTGCGACCGGCTTCACGCTGGCCTCCGACGTCTCGCACTACTACCTGCTCAACATCTCGCCCCTCATCCAGGACACCTGGAAGCCGAATTCGCACCTGACCGTGGTCGGCGGACTGCGCATGGACTACCCCTACGAGCCGCAGGATCCGGTCTTCAGCCCGGTCTTCTACAAGGCCTACGGGTTCTCGAACTCGACGACGATGAACGGCAACTACACGATCTCGCCGCGCGTCGGGTTCAATTACACCTTCGAGACGAAGCTCCCGACGCAGGTGCGCGGCGGCGCAGGCCTGTTCCTGGGCCAGAACCCCGTGGTCTGGGTTGAGAACTCGTTTAACAACGCCGGCCAGCTGAACTCGGTCACCAACGGCGTGGCCTCCACCGCGGCGCCCTCGATCGACTACACCGACCCGAAATTCCACTGGCCCTCCTCGTGGAAGGAGAACATCGCGGTCGACAAGACGCTTCCCTGGTTTGGTCTCATCGCGACCGCGGAGATCGATCTCACGCAGGTGAACAAGGACGTCTTCTACCAGGAGACCGACCCCTACGCTCTGCCGACCTCGGGCCCGCTCACGATGCCCGACGGGCGCCTGCGCTTCGCGGGCAACATCACGCCATCCGGCATCGGCGCGGCCTACTACCTGCCGGGCTACACGACGACCAACTTCTACAAGAGCGTCACGAGCTCGCCGACAACGCTCTACCAGAACCACGGCACGTCGGCCGCGTACGACCTGACCAACACGAGCAAGGGCGGAAGCCAGGAGTACACGGTCGAGCTCACGCGCCCGCTGCTCGACAACTGGACGGCCAGCATCGCTTACACCTACACGCACGCGACACAGGTCGATCCGTTCACGTCCTCGGTCGCCGCCTCGGGCTTCGGCGCCCAGCCGATCATCAACCCGAACGACAACATCGCGTACAAGTCGAACTACGCCGTCCCGAACAAGTTCGTGGCGACGTTCACCCGCCAGTTCAACTTCTTCAAGCAGAAGAACTCGACGACCTCCTTCTCCGCGCAGTTCCTCACGGAGACCGGCCAGGCCTACAGCTTCGTGTTCAAGGGCAACGCGGACGGCTCGGGAATCACGGGTGAGGACCTGTTCTACGTCCCCACGGGCCCGAACGACCCGAAGGTCGAGTGGCTGAGCGCGACCGAGGAGGCGAACTTCTTCAACTACCTCGCTTCGAACCCGCAGCTCAGCAAGTGGGCGGGCAAGATCGCGCCGCGCAACAGCGCGACCGCGGGCGAGCAGGCGACGCTGAACCTCCACGTCGAGCAGCAGGTCCCGCTGTACTACAGGAACACGCGGGTCGTCCTCTACGCCGACTGCTTCAACTTCGCGAACCTGCTGAGCAAGAAGTGGGGCGTCGTGGACAACTTCAACAACTCGTTCGTCACCCAGACGATCGCCGGCACCAGCTACGACACGGTCACGAACAAGTACATCTACGTGTTCAACAACGGCACCCTCGGGACGCCGACGATCTACTCGGACGAGTCGCGCTGGCAGCTGCAGGTCGGCGCGAGGCTTGAGTTCTAAGCGCCTGGGTCAATCGAACCCTCGCAATTGCGACGGCCGCCCCCAAAAGGGGCGGCCGTCCTGCTTTCAAGGGGCGAGCGGCGCGGCTTGTAGAAGACCCCGGGAAGCCGATAGGCTCGTGCGCTCAAACCATGACCGCCCCATCGCTGCCCTCCTCGGAGCCGGCGCGCGAACAACGATCGGCCATCCTGTTCTGCTGCGCCTGCCTGGTCGCCGCCGTGGCGGCCGCCTATGGCCAGAGCCTCGGCGGCCGGTTCCTCTACGACGACATCGAGTCCATTGCCGAGAACACGACCATCCGGCAGTTCTCGACCGCGCTCAGGCCCCCGGACGGCGCGACCGTGAGCGGCAGGCCCTTCCTCAACCTCACGTTCGCCGTCAACTACGCCGTGTCGGGCCCGCGGGAGTGGAGCTATCACGCGGCGAACGTGGCGATCCACGCCGCCTCGGCGCTTCTGCTCCTGGGGATCGTGCGCCGGACCCTGCGGACGCCGGCCGCCGGCCCGCGCAGCGGCCCCGAAGCCCTGGCCATTGCGTTCGCGGCGGCGCTCCTCTGGGCGCTCCACCCCCTGCAGACGGAGTCGGTCGCCTATGTCGTGCAGCGGGCGGAGTCGCTCATGGGGTTATTCTATCTCCTGACCCTGTACGCCTTCATCCGCTTTGCGGGCGGCGGAGCGCGGGCGCGCCTCTGGGGGATCGCGGCGTTCGCGGCGTGCCTCTTCGGCATGGCCACGAAGGAGGTCATGTCGACCGCGCCGCTTGTCGTGTTCCTCTACGACCGGACGTTTGTCTGCGGATCCTTCGCCGGGGCGTGGAGGAGGCACCGGGTCCTCCTCCTCGCGCTGGCCTCGTGCTGGCTGCCGATGGCGGGGTTTGCGTGGCTCGGGGGCGGGCGCAGCGGGACCGCCGGTTTCGGTTCGGGCGTCGCCTGGTGGGCCTACGCGCTCTCGCAGCTGCGGGCGGTGGTGCTCTACCTGCGGCTCTGCGTCTGGCCCCATCCGCTGATCGGGGATTACGGCCGCTTTCTCGGAGGCGGACGCCTTGAGGTCGCGCTCGGCGCGGTCCTTATCGCAGGCCTTGCCGTTGGCACCGTGGCGCTCCTCAGGAGGAACCGCCCGGCGGGATTCGTCGGGGCGTGGTTCCTGCTCATCCTGGCCCCCACAACGAGCGTGATCCCTGTCTCAACCGAGATCATTGCCGAGCACCGGATGTACCTGCCCTTGGCCTCCGTCGCGACCGTCTTCGCAGCCGCGCTCTATGCGGTGATCGGCCGGCCGAGACCCTTCCTTGTGCTTGTGGGGGCCCTGGCGCTCGTTCTCGGCGCGGCGACGGCATCAAGGACGCGGGTCTACCGGGACGCCGAGGCGTTCTGGACGGACGACGCCCTGAAGGTCCCCGGCAACGCGGGAGCGTGGAACAACCTGGGGGCGATCCTGGCGGGCAAGGGCGACCACGCCGCGGCCATCGAGCACTACCGCCGGGCGCTGGCGCTCGTGCCCACGTTCGCGTTCGCGCATTTTAATCTCGGCAACTCGCTCGCCGCGACGGGCCGCGTGGCCGAGGCGGCCTCGGAGTACGAGGAGGCCCTGAAGTTCCGGCCGAAGGACCCGGTCATCCACAGGCGCCTCGCCTACGCCTTGGCGGCAGGGAAGCGGGGCTACGCCGCCGCCGCCGAGTACCGCGAGGCGCTGCGCCTAGAGCCGGGGAGCGCGGAGGCGTGGGCCGGGCTCGGAGCCGCGATGGTGCAGGTCGGCAACCTGCAGGAGGCGGCGGAAGCGGACGCGCAGGCCGTCCGGCTGCGACCGGACCACGCGGCAACGAGGGTCGACTACGGGGATGTCCTCGTGCAGCTGGGGCGCAACGCCGAGGGGATCCGGCAGTACCGGGAGGCGCTGCGCCTCGAGCCGGGCGCCGCGGACGTCCACAACAACCTGGGGGGCCTGCTCGCCGAGGGCGGGGACTTGGCGGGGGCGAGGGCCGAGTTCGAGGAGGCCCTGCGGCTCAGGCCCGACTACGCCGACGCGCGCGGCAACCTTGAGCGCGTGCGGGCGCTGGAGGGCCAGGCGGGGAGCCGGCGATGAGAACGCTCGTGCGAGTCCTCGTGATCGTGGGCCTCTCCGCGTGGATCTATTCGCCGTGCATCCGGGGCGCGTGGCTCTGGGACGACGGCCTGGAGGTCGCCCAGAACCTGGCCCTGAGGGAGCCGGGCGGCTGGTGGCGCCCCTTCGTTCACCCCCAGGGCATGGACTATTTCCCGCTGAAGAGCAGCCTCCAGTGGGTTGAATGGCGCCTCTGGGGCGCCAGTCCCGTGGGCTACCACCTGGTCAGCCTCGGCCTCCACATGGCGAGCGCGCTCCTCATCTGGCGGCTGCTGCGGCTGCTGGGAGTGCGCTTCGCGTACCTTGGCGGGCTCCTCTTCGCCGTGCACCCGCTGGCGGTGGAATCGGTCGCATGGATCTCGGAGTTCAAGAACACCGTGTCCCTTCCGCCGCTGCTTCTAGCCGCGGCGGCATTTGTCCGCTTCGACCTCGAGCGGCGGCCACGGCAGCGGATGGCCGCCCTCCTCTGGTTCGCCGCGGCGCTCGCGTGCAAGACCTCGGTTGTCATGTTCCCGGCGGTCCTCCTCGTCTTCGCCTGGTGGAGGCGGGGGCGGATCGGGTTCGGCGACCTGCGGGCCGCGGCGCCGTTTTTCGGGGCCTCGGCGGCGATGGGCGCGGCGACCGTGTGGTTCCAGTGGTCGCGTGCGATCGGGATCGCCGGGACCCACGGGGGACTTGCCGAAAGAATCGGCCAGGCGGGATGGAGCGTCCTTGCGTACGCGCGCCAGTCCGTTTGGCCGGCGGCCCTCGCGCCGATCTATCCCCCGGCAGGGGGATCCCTTCCCGGGATCGTGGCATGGCTAGGGGTCGCGGCCGTCCTCGCGCTCCTCTGGGCCTACCGAAGGGGCTGGGGAAGGCACGCCCTCCTCGGATCGGGCTGGTTCCTCCTGAACCTCGCGCCCGTCCTCGGGATCATCCCGATGGCCTACCTGAGGATCTCGCCGAGAGCGGACCATTTTGCGTATGTGCCGCTCGTCGGATGGGTGGGCCTCGCCGCGGCGGCCTACGGCGCCGCCGTGGACGCTTGGCATAGAAAGGTCGGCCCCAGGGCTGTCCTGCGGCTTTCGCTTGCCGTGGGGGTCGCCGCGGTAGCCTGCGCGATGGTCCTTCTTGCGCGCGCCCATGCGGCCGCGTTCAGGGACGAGAAGGCGCTCTGGTCGTTCGCCGTCGAGCGCAACCCCGGGGCCTGGCTCGCCCGCAATAACCTGGGCAGGGTGCTGCTACAGGAGCGCCGCCCGGCCGAGGCCGAGGAGCAGCTGCGCGCGGCGATCGCCCTCGAGCCCGACTCGGCCGAGGCGCACGCGAACCTCGGGAACTGCCTTGCCGATGAGGGCCGCGCCCTGGACGCCCGTCGGGAATATGCCGAGGCCCTGCGGATCGACCCCGGATTCGCCGGCGGCCATTACGACCTCGGGCTGTCCCTCTTGAGTTCGGGCCTCCCGGGCCCGGCGTCCGACGAGTTCCGGGCCGCGCTTAGGCTCGATCCGGGGCACACCCAGGCCCACAACAGCCTCGGCCTCGCGCTCGCCGGATTGGGGAGGCCCTCGGAGGCGATGGAGGAGTATCGGCGGGCCCTCGGGCTCGACCCCGGGCTTGCCGAGGCCCGCCTGAACCTCGGGAACCTGCTCTTCAGGCAGGGGAGGCTGGAGGACGCGGTACGGGAGTACCGCGAGGCCCTAAAAAGCGCGCCGGATTACGCGGGGGCCCACTACAACCTCGGCCAGGCCCTGGACGCGCTTGGCCGCCGGGACGAGGCCCGGGCCGAGTTCGAGAAGGCCCGGGGCGCGGCAAATCATTGACTCCGAAGGGGAAGGTCGGACGGTTATCCCTCATGCGGCGACCCGGATTATCAGGCGCGGTTGCACTCGCGCTTCCCATTGCGGTGGTTGCGGCCTACTGGCCCGCGCTGCGCGGCGGGTTTATCTGGGACGACGATGCGCACGTGACGCGCGTGGACCTGCGCCCGCTCCACGGCCTCTGGAGGATCTGGTCGGAGCCCGGCGCGACCCAGCAGTACTACCCGGTCCTGCACAGCGCTTTCTGGATCGAGCACCGCCTCTGGGGCGACTCGGCCCTCGGCTACCACCTGCTCAACGTGGCGCTGCACCTCCTGGCGACGCTCCTCTTGTACCGGGTGCTCCGGCGCCTGGCGGTGCCTGGGGCGCTCCTGGCGGCCTCGGTCTTCGCGCTTCATCCGGTGTGCGTCGAGACGGTGGCCTGGGTCTCGGAGCAGAAGAACACGCTGTCCGCCGTGTTCTACATGGCGGCGGCGCTGGCCTACCTCCGCTTTGACGAGAAGCGGCGGTGGGGCGCCTACGCGCTCGGAACGGCCCTCTTCGCCCTCGCGCTCCTCAGCAAGAGCGTCACGGCGACGCTTCCCGCGGCGCTCCTTGTCGTGCTCTGGTGGAGGCGGGGCCGCCTTTCCCCCAAGGGCGACGTTCTCCCCCTGGCGCCGTGGTTGGGCATGAGCGCCGCCGCGGGGCTCATGACCTCGTGGATGGAGCGCACCTTCATCGGCGCCTACGGCGCGCCGTTCCAGCTCGGTCTCGCCGATCGGTTCCTCGTCGCGGGCCGGGTCGCCTGGTTCTACCTGGGGAAGCTGCTCTGGCCGGCGGGCCTGAACTTCATGTACCCGCGCTGGAGCGTGGACGCCCATGCGGCGTGGCAGTACGCGTTCCCCGCCGCCGCCGTCGCGGTCCTGGCGGCCCTCGTTGCGCTCAGGCGCCGCTCCCGCGGCCCGCTGGCGGCGGCGCTCCTTTTCTTGGGGACGCTGTTTCCCGCCCTCGGGTTCATCAACGTGTACCCCTTTGTCTTCTCCTTCGTCGCCGACCACTTCCAGTACCTGGCTGCCGCGGGCCTCGTCTCGTCCTTGTCCGCGGCCGCGGTGATCGGCCGGGATCGTCTGGCGCCGGCCGGCCGGTCCGCCGCGCAGGCCGCGGCCGCCTGCCTGGTCGTGGTCCTCGCCGCGCTCACCTGGATGCAGTGCAGCCGGTACGGCGACATCCAGACCTTCTACGAGTCGATTCTCGAGCGGAACCCGGCCAGCTGGCTGGCGCACGACAACCTGGGTGTCGTCCTCGTCGCCCGGGGAAGGGCGGGTGAGGCCGCCGGGCACTACCGGGAGGCCATGCGGCTCAATCCCTCCTATCCGGAGGCCTTCAACAACTACGGAAACGTGATGGCGAAGGAGCGGCGCTGGAGCGAGGCCGAGGAGGCGTACGCGGGGGCGCTTCGGGCGAGGCCGTCGTTCTTCGCGGCGCAGTTCAACTGGGGAACTGCCATGAACGACGCCGGGCGCTACGCCCAGGCCGAGCGGCATTTCAGGAGCGCGCTCGCGCTCAAGCCCGACTATGCGCAGGCCCATTACGGGCTGGCCAACGCCCTGGCCAACATGGGCCGCCTCCCGGACGCGGTCGCAGAGTACGGGGAGGCCCTGAGCCTTTTGCCCGCTTTTCCGGAAGCCCGTGCCAACCTGGGGCTCGCACTGGCCGAGCAGGGCCATTGGGCGCAGGCCCTTCCGCAGGTCGAGGAGGCCATCCGGCTGCGTCCGGGCTACGCGGAGGCCCATGCCTACCGCGGGTTTTCGCTGGCGGGATCGGGCCGGTTCTTGGAGGCGATCTCGGAGTACCGCGAGGCGATCCGCCTCGGGGCGAACAGCGCGGACCTCCACTATCAAACCGCGGTGGCACTCGGCAAATTGGGCCGCACCGACGAGGCGAATGCCGAGTTTGCCGCAGCCAGGCGTCTTGAGGGGAGCCGTTAGGGGCGCTGCGCACATGGCAACCGAGCCGCAATTCCGCCCCATGGGTTCAAGAGGAACCCGGGCTCTGCTGGCGGCGCGAATCTCGGCGATCGCGCTTGCGTGCGCGTGGGTCTACTCCCCGGCGGCCTCTGGCGGATGGATCTGGGACGACTTCCAGGAGGTCGCGGCGAACCCGGCACTGAAGGGTGCGGGCGGCCTCGCGGACGCCTGGCTCGGCCGGGCGGGCCCCGACTATTTCCCGCTGAAGACCACGTTCCAATGGGTCGAGTGGCACCTTTGGGGCGACGCGACCCTTGGCTACCATCTGGCGAGCGTCGCGCTGCACCTCGTGAGCGCGTTTCTCCTCTGGAGGGTCTTGGCCAAGCTCGGCCTCCGGACCGCCTGGCTCGGCGGCCTTGTGTTCGCGGTCCATCCGCTCGCGGTCGAGTCCGTCGCCTGGGTCGCCGAGCTCAAGAACACGCTGTCGCTCCCGCTGCTTCTGCTCGCGATCGGCGCATACCTCGATTTCGACCGGGACCGGAGGGCCCGGGAGCTCCTCGCCGCGTCCGCATGGTTCGCGGCCGCGATGCTGTGCAAGAGCTCGGTGGTCATGCTGCCTCTCGTGATCCTTCTCCTCGCCTGGTGGCGGAGGGGCCGGGTGGGGTGGTCCGACCTCAAGGCTGCCTCGCCCTTCCTAGGCATCGCGCTCGTCCTTGGCCTCGTCACGGTGTGGTTCCAGGAGCACCGGGCGAAGGTGGACCAGGACCTCGGGTTGGGCGGGATCTGGGCCCGGTGCGCCCTGGCGGCCCGCGCGCTCCTGTTCTACGCCGGGAAATGCGCCCTGCCCGTGGGCCTCATGCCCGCGTACCCGCGCTGGGATGCGGCGGCCCCCGGCGCGTGGTTCTGGCTCACGTGGCTAGCCGTCGCGATCCTGGCCGCATGGGCCTGGCGCAGCCGCGGGGGCTGGGGCCGGCACGCCCTCCTTGGGGCCGGTTTCTTCGCGCTGAACCTTGTTCCGGTCCTCGGGCTCGTGCCGATGGCCTACCTGAGAATTTCGTGGGTCGCAGACCATTTTGCCTACATCTCTCTCGCGGCCGCGGCCGGGCTCGCCGCCGCCGGGATGGACCTGCTCCTGGTTTGGGTGAAGTGGCCCGCCACGGCGTGGTGCGCCGCGGCCGCGGTCCTCGCCGCGTTGGCCCTTGAGAGCCGCGGCCTCGCCGCGGTCTACACCGGGGACGAGTCCTTCTGGGCTTTCGCCGCAGCGAGGAATCCCGGGGCGTGGATCGCCCACGACAACCTCGGGCTGGCCCTCTACGGCCGCGGAGACGATGGCGGGGCCATCGCGCAGTACCGGGAGGCCCTGCAGATCAACCCGGGCGACGATGCGGTCCACGTGAACCTGGGCAACGCCCTCGCGCGCACCGGCCGGCCCCTCGAGGCGCAGGCCGAGTTCCGCGAGGCGATCCGCATCCGGCCCGACGACACGGATGCGCGCACGGACCTCGGCAACCTTGCGTTCTCCGCGGGACGGTTTGCCGACGCCGTCAGGGAGTACGAGGGGGTCCTGCGGCTCCGGCCCGCGGACCGGGAGGTCCGGCGCGCCTGCGCGGAGGCCCACTACCGCAGCGGCAACGAGCTCGGCAACGCCGGGCGCCTCGCCGAGGCCGTGGCCGAGTATTCGCAGGCGCTTCGCCTCTGGCCGGACTTCGTCCAGGCCCGCGCGAACCTGGGCCTGGCGTTTTCGGAAGAGGGCAGGACGGCCGAGGCCGTGGCGGAGCTTGAGGAGGCGGTCCGCGCGAAGCCCGACTACCCTGAGGCGCAGGCCTACCTCGGCCTCGCGCTCTTCCGGGCGGGCCGCCCCGCCGAGGCCGCGGCCCACTACGAGGAGGCGCTCAAGCGGGATCCCGACTCCGCCGACCTTCATTACAATCTGGCCGTGGCCCTCCGTGCCGCCGGCCGGCCCGAGGAGGCCCGGGCGCATTTCGAGGCTGCCGCGCGGATTGGCGCCCGGCATTAGGAGGACGCGCGTGCCGGGGCCGCCCACCATCGTCCACCTGGACGCCGACGCGTTCTTCGTGTCGTGCGAGCAGGCGCGCGACCCGACGCTCGTCGGCAAGAAGTGCGCCGTGGGCGGCCGCGAGCGCGGGATCATCTCTTCGGCGAGCTACGAGGCGCGGGCGTGCGGCGTGTACACGCCCATGCCGACCGCCCGCGCGCTGCGCGTCTGCCCGGACCTCATCATGATCCGCCACACCTTTGGCCTCTACAGCGAGGTTTCGAGGAAGATGTTCGACCTGTGCGAGGCCCTGACGCCCGCCGTCCAGCGCAACTCGATCGACGAGGGCTACCTCGACCTCGGTCCCTGCCGCCTGGGCACGGTCGAGGCCGTCGAGGCCGCGGTCCGCGGCCTGCAGCGGCGGATCTGGGACGAGCTCAGGATCCCGGTCTCTATGGGCATCGCGTCGAACAAGCTGGTCGCCCAGATCGCCTCGAAGCACAGGAAGCCGCACGGCTTCGTGGTCGTGCGGCCCGGGGAAGAGGCGGCCTTCCTCGAGCCCCTCCCGCTCGGGCGGCTGCCGGGCGTTGGCGTGAAGACCGAGGCGGCGCTCGCCCGCCTCGGCCTGCGGCTCGTGCGCGACCTCTTCGGGCGCGGCGAGGCCGAGCTCGCCGCGGCGCTCGGCCGCGACTGGCGCAGGATGCTGGCGCAGGCGAGGGGCGAGGACGACAGTCCGGTCGAGACCGGAAGCGAGGACGCCAAGAGCTACTCGAAGCAGGAAACCTTTCCGGCCGACGTGGGCGACTTCGCGCAGGTCGAGCGCGTGGCGAAGGGCATGGTCGACGAGCTCATGGCCAAGGTGCGCTCCGACGCAGCGAAGGTGAGGACCCTGACGATCAAGGTGCGCTACGCCGACTTCACCCAGGAGTCGAGCGGGCGGAGCCTGGAGGCGGCGGCCGACATCGAGGCGCCCTTTTATCCGCTTGTCTCCCCGCTCTTGCGCGCGGCATGGGGCAGGAAGAGGCCGCTGCGGCTCGTGAGCGTCAAGCTCTCGGGAGTCGACGCGGGCCCCTCCCAGCTGGAGATGTTCGCGCAGGCCGACGACAAGCGCCGGAAGCTCGCGGGCGTCCTCGACCGGCTCAACAAGGGCGGCCGCGACGCGGTCGTGATCCACGGGCACCAGCTCCCCCAGGGGCCCGTGCGTAACAAGAAATAGGATACTTTTCGCGGGCCGGCGGGCCCCGGGGTGGGGTCCATAGCCCGGGGCCCCGAGGCGGCTCCCAAGACCCTCTGCGGGAGCGCCGGAGGGCGCTGCGCATCCCTTGTCCTCGGAAGGCTGCCAAAAATCAAAAAATTTAACAAATTATGCGCATAAACCTGTTGACGGCGGAAAATCAAAGCGCAATAGGTTGTGGCCGATCGGGGAGGTTACCACATCCTGTTGTGGTCAACAACGCGTAAATAAGTTCCAGCAACTTTTGGTCGCCTAGGCTTGTTGCGCGTCGGAAAACACCCCGGTTTACCCCCCCATTCCATCCTTTTTGAGCCCGTCGCCATGCAAAAGATCTTCCAGGTAGGTTCCAAGACATTCGTCCTCGATCAGGCGAAGGCGGAAGCCGCGTTCGCGGGAAAGCGCGTGATCAACGGACGCGAGACGATGACCTTCAATCTGCTGCCGCTGAAGTACCAGTGGGCCTACGACCTTTACCGCAAGATGAAGGCCAACCACTGGGAGCCCGAGGACATCCCGATGGGCAAGGACATCGAGCAGTGGCGCGACGCCAAGGCCGTTTCGGATGTCGAGCGCTGGATCATCCGGATGGGCATCGGCTACTTCTCGGCCGCCGAGGGGATCGTGGGCGACAACATCCAGCACGTGGTGCGGGAGCTGGTCACGGCCCCGGAGTTGAAGCTCGTCCTCGGGCGGCACGCCCACGAGGAGAATATCCACGCGGATTCCCTCCTCTACATGATCGCTTCGCTCGGGATCAATCCCCACGAGTGCGAGGCGATGTTCGAGGACGTGCCCACCATCGTGCGCAAGAACGAATTTGTAACGCGGATTTCACGCGAGCTGCGCCGGGACCTCGACCTCACCAAGGCGGAGAACAAGAAGCTCCTGGCCTCGAACATCTTCGTGTTCGGCCAGTGCATGGAGGGGACGCAGTTCTACGGCCTCTTCGGGATGATCCTTTCGCTCTACCGGCAGAACAAGTTCCCGGGCATAGGCCAGATGTTCAGGTACACCCTCAGGGACGAGTCGAACCACATCGAGGTGTTCCGCAACCTGTTCATGGACTTGGTCGAGGAGAACCGCGAGATCTGGTCGCCCGAGTACAAGGAGGAGCTCCGCGGCCTCATGCGCGAGGCGGTCTCCCTGGAAAAGGACTTCATCCGCGACTGCCTGCCCGTCAACGCGGTGGGGCTGCGGCTCGAGGATTTCCAAACCTATATCGACTACATCGCCGATCGCCGCCTCGAGGGCTGCGGTCTGGCGCCGCTGTCCGGCGGCATCAAAAATCCCCTGCCGTGGCTGGCCGAGATGATGGACATCGCGAAGGAGCAGAACTTCTTCGAGGGCAGGGTCACCGAGTACCAGAAGGCTTCCTCATTGACGGTCGCATCGGACGACGAGCTCTGACCAAGAGCCGTACGAATCGAAACTCTCAGTAGCGCCGACCGTCCCCTCATCGCTCTAGAGGACCTCTGTCTGCCGCAGCCGGCAAAGGGGTCCCTCATCGCTCCTCCCCGATCTCCGCCTGTTGCAACTCTTTTCTAAACCGGATCTTATCTAATGAACAATATTCCGCTGGCTCATGACCTCGCCCTCAAGCGCACGGTCCACGCCCCCGTTGATCAGAAGCATTTGTACGCCTGGCGCGACGTGATTGCTCCGTCGGACATCGCGCTGCCATCGATCGTCCTATTGTGCCCGCATGGCGAGGAGCGATTCGACATGACCGAGGTCGCCGACACGCTGGGAAAGGCGCTCACGAATGTCTACATCTCCCAGGGGGAGAAGGAGATCTTCACGGAGAAGAACCGGAACTGGGTCGCCCAGATCTGCCGGGAGCTTGCGGGGAACCTGACCGAGATGGCCCGCAAGCAGAACCCCCTGCGCCTCACGCTGAACGGCCTCTACGAGCTGATCGAGAAGACCTTGGTCGACAACAACGCCTACATGGTGGCGAAGAGCGTTCTGCTCAACCGCTCGCGCAAGATCTCGGTGAGCCGCGAATCGGCCGCCCAGAGCACGGTCCGCGTCATTCGCCGCAACAGCCAGATCGTGCCGTGGAACGACAGCAAGGTGGAGATCGCGGTGCGGAAGACCTTCCTGTCGCAGGCACGCGACTCCGCCCCGGCGGTCGCGATCGCTAAGGCGGTTTCGGAGAGGGTCCATGCGTCGAACCAGGCCTTTGTAAGGATCGAGGAGGTCCAGGACATCGTCCAGGAGGAGCTCATGAAGGCGGGCCACTTCAAGGTGGCCGAGGCCTACATCCTCTTCCGGGCGGAGCGGGCGGCGGCCCGCCAGAACGGGGAGTCGGAGACGTTTGAGGTGACGCTTGAGAAGGCGATCGGGACCCAGGGAGTCCTGGTCGTGGTCAAGAAGCCGAGCGGGGAGACGATTCTCTGGGACGGCGCCGACCTGCGCAAGAGGATCGAGTTCGCGATGACGGGCCTTGAGCTCTGCCTGACACCCGAGGAGATCGAGTTTGAGCTCAGGAGGGCCATCTACGACCAGATTTCCCAGAAGGACCTGGATGCGACCATCATCCTCAACTCCAAGACCCTCATCGAGAGGGACGCGGACTTTGCGAAATTCGCCGGGCGGATCCAGCTGACCTACATCTACGAGGAAGTGCTCGGCTGGGACATCCTGCGCGACGGCATCAGCAAGCTAAAGGAATGCCACCGCAAGGCGTTCAAGAAGTACATCGAGCACGGGATCGCCATCAAGCGCCTCAATCCCCGCCTTCTGGACTACGATTTGCAGAGGCTCGGAAGCGCTCTCGACCCGTCGTCGGACCTGGAATTCGACTTCCTCGGTGTGCAGACGCTCTACGACCGTTATCTGATCGTGGACAAAGTCTCGAAATCGACGCGGCGGATCGAGACACCGCAGTTCTTCTGGATGCGCGTGGCTATGGGGCTCTTCCTTGATGAGAAAGGGGACCGTGAGTCCAAGGCCAGCGCGCTCTACGATCTCTACAAGACCCGTCGATTCTGCTCGTCGACGCCCACGCTGTTCAACAGCGGGACTCTGCACAGTCAGCTGAGCTCATGTTATTTGTATCATATTGACGACTCGATAGAAGGGATATTTCAAAGAGGCATTGCCGAGAATGCCTACCTCTCGAAATGGGCGGGCGGCTTAGGCGGGTCATGGACCTCCGTGCGCGGCACAGGTGCCTATATCGGAGGCACGAACGGCGAGTCTCAGGGCGTCATCCCGTTCCTTAAGCTCCACAACGACCAGCTTGTCGCCGTGAACCAGTGCTTTGGACCGGACACGGTCGTCTACACGGCGGACGGGCCCAAAGCGATCCGCGACGTGAAGCAGGGCGACCTGGTGCTTGGGGATAGCGGCACCTATCGCGAGGTGACCGAGAAGTTCGCTTACGACCAGCATGGCCCGATGGTGGCGGTGAAGATCAAGCACTCGGTTGCTCCGATCCGGGTGACGACCGGGCATCCATTCTATGCCATTCGCGGCGTGCCAATGGAGCAGGCCTGCGCCCGCACCATGCAGTGGCTGGCCAAGGGCAAGGTGCGCACCCAGTGGATCGACGCGGGCGAACTCCGGCCGGGCGACTATGTCGCGCAGACGATTCCCACTCAGGTCATCCCGGCCGAGGGCTTCTCAGAGGAAGACGCGCGCATGTATGGAATCCTTCTCGGGGACGGGCACCTTTCAAAGAACGGCCATCAATGGGGCGTTTCCGGCCACCCACAGCGCGACGAGCACATTGAGTTCGTCCGGCAGTACCTCGCCGACCGCGGAATTCACTCTTGGGAGACGGGACGCGGGGAGACCTACCTGCAGGTAAACTGGGCCAGTGGGCGAGGGGTGGTGCGCGACGGGACCACTGGGCGCATCGCTGGGGCAGGGGAAGCGACGATGCCCTTTGGTCACGAGGATCTCTACGACGACAAGGGCAGAAAACGCATTTCGCGCCGTTTCTCGCACCTTCAGCATGGGCACACTCGCGCTTTGGTGCAGGGCCTATTGGAAACAGACGGCGGGGTTTCCCGCGGCAAGGAGATCTACTTCACCAACACGTCGCAGCCGCTTGTCGAGGGACTCCGCTACCAGCTCCTGCGCCTTGGAATTCCAACAGCCGGCCAGTTCCGCAGGAGGGACATCTCTCACGAGGGCCGGCGTTCCGACGGTTCCACCGTCAGCTTCACGGGGTTTAGCGACTGCTATGATGTCCGGATTCCCGCGGTAATGGAGATTGCCACCCTCGTCGACTGCAAGCCGCTCACGAAGAGGAACTGGATCACCCACGATGGATGCGTCTATTCGCGGGTGAGGGATGTATCCGGCGTCGAGCCCGATCCGTTCGTCTTCGATCTCAAGGTCGAGGGCGACGAGACCTACATGACCAACGCGGCCTTGGTCCACAACGGCGGCAAGCGCAAGGGTTCCGGGTGCGCCTACCTGGAGAGCTGGCACAACGACATCTTTGAGTTCCTCGAGCTGAGGAAGAACACGGGCGACGACCGCCGCCGGACCCATGACATGAACACGGCGAACTGGATTCCTGACCTGTTCATGAAGCGAATGGAGGTCCGGGGCTCGTGGACGCTATTCCGCAGCAACGAGGTGCCCGATCTCCACGAGACTTTTGGCAAGAAGTTCGAGGACCTCTACCTCAACTACGAGAGGCTGGCCGAGGAGGGGAAGATCTACGGGCATAAGATCGAAGCCCTGGATCTCTGGAAGAAGATGCTCTCGATGATCTTCGAGACCGGGCACCCATGGATAACGTTCAAGGATCCGTGCAACGTGCGTTCGCCACAGGACCACGTTGGGGTGGTTCACTCATCAAATTTGTGTTCGGAGATCACCCTGAACACGTCCAAGGAAGAGACCGCGGTCTGCAACCTCGGATCGGTGATCCTTGAGACACATCTTCTTCCTGACGGATCGATCGACCACCGAAAGCTTCGCGAGACGATCCGGATGGCGGTGCGGGCATTGGACAATGTGATCGACATCAATTACTACCCGACCGAGGCCGCCAAGTGCTCGAACATGCGCCACCGGCCAATCGGCATGGGCGTGATGGGGCTTGCGAACACGCTCTACATGAAGGGCATTGCCTTCGCTTCGCCGGAGGCTGTGGAGTTCAACGATGAGGCGATGGAGGCGATCGCCTTCTACGCCTACGAGGCGAGTTCCGACCTTGCGGCCGAGCGCGGGACCTACTCGTCGTACCGCGGATCCAAGTGGGACCGCGGCCTGCTTCCTCCCGACACGGTGGATCTCCTCGAGAAGGAGCGCGGGCTCCCGATCCAGGTGCCGCGCACCTCGCGGATGGACTGGACCCCGCTGCGGGCGAAGATCGCCGCGCAGGGCATGCGCAACAGCAACGTCCTTGCCATCGCGCCCACGGCGACGATCTCCAACATCACGAACACCTCGCCCTGCATCGAGCCGACCTACAAGAACCTGTTCGTCAAATCGAACCTCTCCGGCGAATTCATCGTGCTGAACCCCTTCCTCGTGAAGGACCTGAAGGCCCGCGGCCTGTGGGACCGGGACATGATGGACAGCCTCAAGTACTTCGACGGCGAGCTTAGGGATATCGAGAGGATCCCGGCAGACCTGAAGCAGAAATACCTCACGGCGTTCGACATCGACCACAAGTGGGTGATCGACGCCGCCGCCCGGCGCCAGAAGTGGATCGACCAGTCCCAATCCGTGAATCTCTGGATCAAGACGCCGGACCTGAAGACGCTCTCTCACATGTACCGCCATGCGTGGCACGCCGGGCTCAAGACCACCTACTACCTGCGCGGCCTCGGGGCCTCCAACATCGAGAAGGCGACGGTCCAGGTGAAGAAGGAGATGCGCGGGGCAGCGGGGGAGACCAAGGCCGAGACGGCAACACGCGATGCGGCTAACCTCCTATCGACGCCGCCGTTTCCGACGGCAGAAGCGGCTCCGAAGCAGTACACCGCCGAGGAAAAGGTTGCGTGCTCGATTGAGGCGATGCGCAACGGCGGTACGTGCGAGGCCTGCCAGTAGGGCGCCCCATCTTGACAAACAGGCCTGTTTATCTAGCCTGTTTGGCATGAAGACCGTTGATGCCTCTATGGGCGCCTTTGAGGCCAAAAACAGGTTTTCCGAACTCCTCGAACGTGTGGGCCGAGGGGCCGAGATAACCATTACAAAACACGACCGTGCGGTTGCCCGGCTGGTTCCGGCCGTCTCGCAGACCAGCGATAGACGCAAGCGAGCCACTGCGGAACTTCGGGCGCTGCGTGCGCGTTACAGTCTGAAGGGACTTTCGGTGCGAGGCCTGATCGAGCAGGGTCGGAGATGAGTGAATTTGTCCTAGACTGCTCCGCTACCGTTCCCTGGGTATTTGAGTCCGAGACAACCCCGGAGACCGATGCATTGCTCGATAGACTTGCCGCGGGCGATAAGGCATGGGTGCCTGCACTATGGCATCTGGAGTTGGCCAATGTGCTGCTGGGGGCTCAACGCAAGGGGCGAATTGATAAGGCGGGCATTGAAAAATTCCTATCCGCATTGAACGTCTATGACATTGAGGTGGATTCTGAGACAATGGCCTTGGCTTGGTCGAAGACGCTGGCCCTCGCGGAAAGCTTCGGTCTCTCGCTGCACGACGCCGCATACCTGGAACTGGCACTGCGTCGCGGATTGCCGGTTGCGACTCTGGATAGGCCCCTGCGGGCGGCCGTTCAAGAGGCAGGCGGCAGTCTGGTGCTCTGAGAGTTCTTGCAGGCGGGTGCCTCGGACGCCTTGAGAACGAGCGTAGAACGTTCAGCCAAAGGCCTATCCCGCCAGGGGCAGGCCCAGTTGCTCTGCCGCCCGCAGCATCCGGACATCCTTGGTGAACAGGGGGCCCACCTCGGCACTCAAATATGTTGCCAGGTGAAGCGCATCAAGCGCGCGCAGTGAAACCTTGGGATGCAGCTCATTCAACAGTTCGGTGGCGTCCTGAACGATCATGCCATCCAAGGCAAGGAATCGGATCTTTTGGGCCACGATGCGTCTTTCAAACTCCTGCCACACCTCAGTCCCCAACCCGGCAGGGATAACTCCCCGTGACACTTTGCCAAGGATGGCAGAACGAAGCTCGCAGTAGAGCAGCCGAGACGAAACCAGCGTGGTTCCGGAGACAATTGCCTCGCAAAGCTCCGAATCAGGCTCCGCCACAAAAAGCTTCACCATCACCGAGGTGTCGACGTACATGGCGTCAATAGCCGCTGTCCCGTTCCGCCCGGAGGATTGGGGCCGAGTCTTCGACTATGGTTGTCTTCTCGCGAAGAGCCCGCAGCGACGTCCATTTGGCCCCTTGGATCATCGGCCGATAGCGCACGATCATTGCCTTAGGACGGCCGTCACTTGTGACCACGATTCGTTCCCCTCGCTCGGCGCGGTCGAGGAGGCTCGACAACCGATCCTTTGCCTCGCGCACATTGACAACGTCGCACACTATTCCATAGACGGCCGCGGCCTCCTTTATTGAGAGCTCCTGCGCTTGCGCCTCCGGGTAGGTCGAGCGGATTCTTCGGTTTCTCTTCATGTGGCCATATGTGGCCACACCAACGGTGAAGTCAAGATCATTCGGGATTTCGACTTAAAAGGCTGATCATCCAATTTTCTGTATTCGCTGATATGGCGCTGAGGCAGCTCGGAATTTCTCCGAGTTGGTCAATCGAGTCCACTACCTACGGGGGACAACAATCCTTGTCAAAAGAGACAAGCCGATGGTCAAACTCAGCCCTGTCAGTCGCCCCAAGACCGGACGGGAGTTGGCCGCGCTCTGGCCGAAGTGCCCGATACTGAGCCCCGATGAGGTCGCGAGCTTCAAGCGCGACATGGCCGATTCCCGCAGCCGTCTCGGCCCCTTGGTTTCAAAATGGGAGTAATTGGCGTCGTCTCCGATTGACGGGACGGATCTCTAGTTGATCGCGACCCAGCCGAGAATCTGCCCGCCCTGCTCGTGCGTTTCAATGTGAGGTTTGCGGTTACTGCGGAGTCGCCCGGAGGCGGGAAATCATCTCGCGGGCCCGCTCCAGGTCCGGCTTGGCCCGAAGCGCTGCCTCAAACTGCCCGATTGCCTCCGCCGTCCGCCCCGGGATTCCCGACAGGACCATCCCCAGATTGAAGTGGGCCTGGTAGAATTCGGGTCTAAGCCGTATCGCAGCCTGGTACTCGGCGATGGACTCGCTTGTCCGGCCGGGGATTCCCGAAAGCAGGTAGGCGAGGCCCAAGTGCGCGGGGTAGTTGTCGGGCCTAAGCCTCACAGCGGTCTCGTACTCCGTGACCGCCTCGTCCCGCCCGTTGGGCATTGAGGCGAGCGCGGTGCCCAGATTGAAGTGTGCGTCGGCGAAATCCGGCCGAAGGCGGACAGCCGCCCGGAATTCGTCGACCGCCTCGGGCATATGGCCGGGCATCTTCGCCAGCGCGGTGCCTAGGTTGTAGTGAGGTTCCGCTATGTCCGGCATGATACGCACGGCGGCCCGGAACTCCTTGATCGCCTCCTGCGTGTGGCCGGGGGTCCGCTCAAGCTCGACGCCCTTCCGGTCGTGGGTCTCGGCGACGGTTGCCAGGATGCGCACGGTCTCACGGAGTTCGGCGGTCGCTTCGGGCGCCGACGACCTGGAAAGGGTCGCGTAAAGGTTGGCGTGTGCGACCCAGTTGTTGGGCGTCACAGCCAGGGCGTGCCGGAAGAGGCGGGTGCCGTCCCTCCAATAGCTGAGCTGGAGCGAGGTCAGCGCCGCCAGGCTCGCCAGGACGGCGCCGGCTGCGAGGCCCAGCACACCGCGCTGGTGCGCCCACGTTGAGGTCAGGTCTTCCGCGGCCCATGCCGCCATGACAAAGACGCCCACCAGCGGAATGTAGCTGTAGCGATCGGCCATGGACTGGCCGCCCACCTGGACAAGGCCGATCACGGGTACGAGCGTGCCGAGGAACCACAGCCAGCCAATGAGCAGGTAAGGCCGCCGCCGGACAAACGCGGCTGCCACGACCGTGATCGCAGCCAATAGGAGGACCGCCAGCAAGGTGTCCGAAAACGGCGGCTGGTCGCCGAGATCGGGATAGAACACGGAGAGCCTGGCGGGGACGAAGCACTTGCCCAGGTACCGGCAATAGGCGACCAGCGCGTTCGCGGTCCGCACGCCCAAGGGGAAGTCCTCGGTGGAGGCCACCGCCTCTCCCCGGCCCTGGGCATACAGGGTCACGGCGCATGCTGCGGCGGAAAGCGCAAAGAAGGGGATCTTCTCGACCAGGAGGCGGCGGGCCCCTCCCAGGGAGCCGTCCCAGCGTTTCAATGGCCAGCAGTCGAGGAGCAGCAGCACGCACGGGAGCGTGACGAGCATGGGTTTGCACATGAGGCCTAGGGTGAAGAAGAGCAGGGCCAGTCCGTAGAAGGCGGGTCCGCCGGGACCCCGGGAGCGCGCGGCGTCCGCCCTGAGCGCGTAGGCCCAGAGGACCAGCATCCAGAAGGTGGTGCTCAGCACGTCCTTGCGCTCCGAGACCCAGGCCACCGACTCGACGTGGAGGGGATGAAGGCCGAAAAGGGCGGCCACGAAGAGGCTGCGCCAGAGAGCCCCGGTCATCCGCCGAAGGGCGGCAAAAAGAAGCACCGCGTTGAGGGCGTGCATCAGCAGGCTCGTCAGGTGGTGGCCCCAGGGCTGAAGGCCAAACAGCTCGACGTCCGTCATGTGGGACAGCCACGTCAGCGGATGCCAGTTGGAGGCCTCGGTGCTCTGGAACGCCCACCTGGCGCTTGCCCAGGTAAGGCCCGCCTTCACATGGGCGTTGTCGGTCACGTAGACAGGGTCGTCGTACGAGATGAAGGCATCCGTGACCGCAGGCAGGAAGATCCCTGCCACAAGGAGGAAAAGAAGGACGCCGAGGACGATTGGGCCGCGGCTGCGCGGCGCCGCATCCGCGGCTGGGCTTGCACCCTTCCTGGAGCGCGGCGTGTTCATTCCTGCTGGGTGTCCGACATCAAATGGAGTGGGTCCGTGGGGCTGGCGACAGGCCGTGTCCCGAGACTGCGTTCGGGAAGCAGCCTTGCCGCGCAGGTCACTTCATGCGGAAGTGGGAAGGGTTTGACAAGAATCCCGATTCCCGAGACGACGTGCCCCGATCGGCCCTCCAGAGCAGCGGCGTCCGCGTCGGGGTTCTCCTTCGGCCTTGGAACGTAATCCGCCCCCAACCGTCCTGTAATCTGTGATCAACGGCAAGAAAGTGTGCGTGGTCCTTCCCGCCTTCAACGCCGCGAGGACGCTCGCCCGGACTCTTGAGGGGCTCGACAGGGCCCTCGTCGACGAGATCATCGTCGTGGACGACGCAAGCTCCGATACGACGCGCGACATCACGCGCAGGCTCGGGGTCCGTTACGCGTTTCATCGCCGCAACCACGGCTACGGGGGCAACCAGAAGACGTGCTACGCCCTAGCCCTCGAGACGGGCTCGGACGTGATCATCATGCTGCACCCCGACTACCAGTACGAGCCGCGCCTGGTTCCGGCGATGGCCTACATGGTGGCCTCCGGCGTCTATGACGTGGCGTTGGCCTCGAGGATACTGGGCCTGGGCGCGGTCGCGGGCGGCATGCCCCGCTACAAGTATGTCGCGAACCGGTTTCTGACCCTCGCTCAGAATCTGATGATCGGCCAGAAGCTTTCCGAGTACCATTCGGGATACCGGGCCTTTTCGCGCCGAGTCCTCGAAACGCTGCCGCTCCTCGCCAACTCCGACGATTTCCTGTTCGACAACCAGATGCTCGTCCAATGCCACTGGTGGGGATTTCGGATCGCCGAGATCTCCTGTCCGACAAAGTACTTCCCCGAGGCCTCCTCCATAAATTTCTCGAGGAGCCTGAAGTACGGCATTGGGACCCTTGGCGTGAGTCTGGATTGTCTCCTGAGCCGGGTGGGACTGCGCCCGCCGGCCTACCTAGATCGAGAGTCATGCGCAGCCTCCACGCTTTCGGTCGCCTCCATCCGGGAGCGGATCGCCGAGACCAACATCGATGTCTGACGCGTATTGCACCACGACAGAGTTGCGCTTGAACTCCCCGCGCATGAAGTCCCTACGCTTTGCATCAATGGTTGCCGTGCTGGGAGCCGCCGGCGCCTTCGCGCAAACGCCGGAGCCGGCCAAAGCCCCTGAGGCGCCCAAGGTGCTCCCGCCGTGGGAGCTGGAATGGGCCTACCTGTCCAAGTACCACGACGCTAACAATCAGCTCGGCCTCCCCGCGCGCGGCGAGAAACGAATCGTGTTTCTCGGCGACTCGATAACGGAGGGGTGGGGCGCGTCCGACGCTAAGTTCTTCGCAGGGAGGCCGTACGTCAACCGCGGCATCGGCGGACAGACCACGTCCCAGATGCTGGTTCGCTTCAGGCAGGACGTTGTCAACCTGAGGCCGTCGGTGGTCGTGATCCTGGGCGGGACGAACGACATCGCCCAAAATGGGGGCATCACGACGCTCGAGGCGATCGAGCAGAACCTGCAGTCGATGGCGGAACTGGCCCGGGTTAACAAGATCCGCGTCGTGCTGTCGTCCGTGTTGCCCGCGTTCGACTATCCCTGGCGCCCAGGCCTCCAGCCCGCGGTCAAGATCTTCGAGCTCAACCGATGGATCGCTGCATACTGCGCGAAGAACGACCTCGTGTACCTCGACTATTATGCGGCTGTGGTGGATGGGAGGCGCGGGATGCGGGCGGAATACTCATTCGACGGCGTCCATCCTAACAGCGCGGGATACGCGGTGATGGAGCCCTTGGCCGAGAAGGCCATCCGAAGGGCGCTGCGATGGTGACGGTCTCCCGCCGGGGCGGCCTTCTGGCGTGGCCAATACAGATCGCGCTGTGCCCCGGGGCCCGGAAGGTGTAGACTGATTGGACGGCGGTCCGGCCGTCTGCCGGATTGGTCCGGAATCGATGTTGCCCATGAAAACACTGATCGTTACCTGCTTTGTGGCGACGTGCGGAGTCGCCGCGATGGCCCAGACAAATCAAAGCGATGCGGAGCGCTGGCTCGCCAAGGCCGAGCTGGCCCCGGCGTTTGCGGCGCCCGCCTCCCGCGAGGCATGGGAGGCCAAGCGGCAGGACGTCCGGGCCGAGCTTTGGAGGCTTCTAGGTCGGCTGCCGCCGCGGCCGAAGCTGCCGAACGTCCAGACGCTTTCACGCGAGGACCGCGGCGACTACATTCTGGAGAAGTTCCAGTTCGACAACGAGGCGGGCTCGACTGTGCCGGGCTATTTGTTCCTGCCGAAGAATGCGCCCGGAAAGCTGCCGGCGATCCTGTACTGCCACTGGCACGGCGGAGAATACAACATCGGCAAGGAGGAGCTTTTCCAGGCAAAGCACACTCCGGAGGCGCCCGGGCCGGCCTTCGCAAGGCGCGGCTATGTCGTCCTCGGCATTGATGCGAGCGGCTTCGGGGAGCGCAACGGCCACGGGCCGGACGGCCCGTCAGAGAGAAGCGGCGCCGCCGAGGAGACGGCCGCAAAGTTCAACCTCTGGGTCGGCCGCACATTCTGGGGCATGCTTATCCGCGACGACCTGATGGGGCTCGACTACCTGGCTTCACGACCCGAGGTGGACCCGGACCGGATCGGGGTCACGGGAATGAGCATGGGAGCGACCCGCACTTGGTGGCTCATGGCGCTCGACGAGCGGCTGAAGACCGGCGTGGCGATCGCCTGCATGACGCGCTACCAGAACATGATACGGCACGGCGCCATCCACGAGCACGACATCGGATATTTTGTGCCGGGCATGCTCAAGCACTTTGACTCCGAGGCCGTGATCGCCCTCATCGCGCCGAGGCCGGTGCTGTTTCAGACCGGCGACAGGGACGGCGGCTCGCCCGTCGACGGCGTTCACGACATCGAGGCAGCCGTGCGACCCGTCTACCGGCTTTACGGGAGGGAGGGCGCGTTCCAGAGCCTCGTCTACCCGGGTCTCGCGCACGTCTACACGCCAGAGATGTGGGCGAAGACGCTGGCGTGGATGGACGAGCACCTGGGCGCGCCAGCCGGCAGGCGCTGACGCCTCCGGGATCCCGGCATCATCCCTCATGAGCACCAAGGACCGCCCCGTCATCCTCCTCGACCCGTATCCAAGGCCCGTGGACGTGATCTTTGATCCCGCGACCAAGGCCAGGCTTGGCGCCCTTGGAGAGGTGATCTGGCACGACGGCCCCCCGGCCCCGGCCGAGCACATCGACCTGCACCTGCCGCGGACAACGATCCTGATCGGCCAGAGCGCGCTTCCGCGCGAACGGCTCGACCGGGCCCCGCATCTGAAGGCCGTGTTCAACGTGGAGAGCAACTTCCTGCCGAACATCGACTACGCCGAATGCAACCGCCGGGGGATCCCCGTGCTGTCCACGGCCCCCGTCTTCGCGAAGCCCGTCGCCGAGATGGCGCTCGGACTCGCGCTTTCGTGCGCGCGCCGGATCCACGAGGCCGATGCGCTGATTCGGTCTGGCAAGGAATCCCTCTACGGCGAACGCGACAACTACGACTCCATCCTCCTCCATGGGCGCCCGGTCGCGCTTGTCGGCTGCGGGAACGTCGGGCGGGCGCTGCTGCCGCTGCTGCGGCCGTTCGGGGGCGAGCTCCTTGTCCATGACCCCTGGATCCACCCCGCGGTGCTCAGGGAGATGGGTGTGACCCCGGTATCGCTCGACCAGTGCTTTTCTAGGGGCGCGGTTGTGTTCCTGCTCGCGGCGACGACCACAGAGAACGCCGGGGGGATTGGGCGCGAGCAGTTCGCGAGGATGGCCCGCGGGGGGATCGTCGTCCTCGTCAGCCGCGCGGGGGTGGTCAACTTCAACGATCTCCTCGACGCCGCGGCAAGCGGCCACATCAGGGCCGCGGTGGATGTCTGGCCCGACGAGCCGATACCGCCCGAACACCGGGCGAGGCGCACGCCCAACACGATCCTTCAGGCCCACCGGGCGGGCAACATCCCGGAGATCTGGCCCTGGATGGGCCAGATGGTCGTGGACGACATCGAGCAGATTCTCAAGGGCCTGCCGCCGATGCGCTGCCAGCGCGCGCAGCTGGAAACCGTGACCCGGATCCGCAGCAAGCCGGTGGGCTGACCACGGCGACGGGTGCCCTTGACGGTGCCGTCCGGGGCGGATTGGCTGAGATATGAACTCGAGCTGGAAGTTTGGAGCAAGAGGCCTGGGAACCTGGTGCTGTTGCGCCGTTTTTCTCCTGTCGCTTGCCTTCTGCCCGGCCGGCCGGGCGGGCCCGGAGGCCTCCGGCGACCAGCTGCGCCTGGTGATCATTCTCAGCCGCCACGGTGTGCGCTCCCCCTTGGCGACCAACGAGGCGATGGCTCGGTACGCGCCCCAGCCCTGGCCCAAATGGGACGTGGCGCCGGGGATCCAGACTGCGCACGGCAACAAGCTGATCGCGCTCATGGGCGACTATTACCGGGCGCGCTTCGCCAAGGACCGCCTTCTCTCGGGCGACGCGGCTGCCGACGGCCCGCTCGTATTCGTCAGGACGGACAACGACCAGCGTACGATCGAGACCGGCCGGATCCTCTGGAAGGCGTTCGTGCCCGTTGGGGAGCCCGACGTGCACGCGGTGCCGGAGGGCACCGTCGACCCGCTGTTCAGGCCGCTCGATGCGCAGGTGGGCCATCCGGACCCCGCTCTGGCGATGGCCGCCGTCCTTGGCCGGATGGGCGCAGATCCCCGGAGTGTGGAGCGCGCGTATGCGGCGCAGCTTGACGAATTGAGGGGCGTGCTGAGGGGAACCGGGGCGGGCCCCTCGGCGCCCAGCGAGCTCGATGCGCCCACGACGGTGACGTCCGGCAAGAACTACTTCCCGGTCTCGCTCAACGGGCCGCTTACCGCGGCGCTCACGTGCACGGACTATTTTCTCCTCGAATACACCGAGGGGATGCCCTCGTCCGACGTCGGCTGGGGAAGGGTGGACGGGAAGGTCATGACCGAGATGCTCAAGCTGCACGAACTCTACTTCGACCTGACCCAGAGAACGTTCTATCTGGCGCAGATCGGCGCCTCCAACTTGGCGAGCCACATCGTCGACACGATGGAGCAGTGCGCCCTTGGCCAGTCGATTCCGGGCGCCCTGGGCCCCTCCGGGGAGCGCATCGTGGTGCTCGTCGGCCACGACACGAACATCGCCAGCATGGGGGGGCTCCTTGGGATGAACTGGTGCGTTCCGGGCACGCAGCTCAATCCGACCCTGCCCGGCGGTGCGTTGGTGTTTGAGCTTTGGAGCCGCGGAGGCCAGGGGAGCGCCTTCTTCGTGAGGACGAGCTACGTGGCGCAGACCCTTGAGCAGATGAGGGAGGCGACGCCGCTGTCCCTGGAGACACCTCCGGCACGGGCGCCCATCTTCATCCCGGGATGCGGCGGATCCGAACACGACTTTGACGCCCCCCTGGACTCCTTCGTGCGCCAGGCCCGGCGCGTGATCGACCCCGCCTTCATTGCTCCCGAGCCATGAGGCGGTTGCAATGCCGCCCCCTCCGCCAATGATGGGCCCATGGTAACGATCACCGGCGAATACCAAGGGGACCTCCACTGCTCGGCCGTGCACGGACCCTCCGGCCGGGCGTTGGAGACCGACGCCCCGAAGGACAATCAGGGGCGGGGAGAGGCCTTCTCGCCCACGGACCTGGTGGCCACGGGTTATGCGACCTGCATCGCGACCACCATGGCCATCGTGGCCCGGAGGCACGGGGTCGAGATTGGGGGAATTCGCTACGAGGTGACGAAGGAGATGTCCTCCGATGCACCGCGGAGGATCTCCCGGCTATCCGCCCGCCTGTGGATGCCGCCCGCGGCGCGTGCCGTCCCTCAGGGCGTCCTCGAGAAGGCGGCCAACGCCTGTCCCGTCCACCAGAGTCTGTCGCCGACCGTGGAGAAGGTGATCGAGCTCATCTGGCCTTAGCGACGGCCTGGGGCGTCTCGGCCCCCTGGAGCTCGTAGGTGGTGATGTACGTGAGCGCGATTCGCCTCGTGATGAAGACCTTGACCCTCAGCCTTCCGGTCGTGGGCCCGGTCGGAATGGCGCTGCCCTCGATCCGCCTCACGTCGCCTGAATCGTTGATGGCGCGGCCGTTGAAGTCGGCGGGCTCGCCGCGGGACACGCGGCGCAGGTTGTCGTCCGGGATCACGATGGAAATCCGCCCCTTCTCGCTGTAGAAGAAGGGGAAGACCCTGGCCACGTAGGTCGATGAGTAGACGTTTTCCCTCCGGATGAAGGGCGAGATCGTCATCGTGACGGTGCCGATGATGATGGACGCCGAGGCCGGCTTTGTTGCGACCACGTTGAATCGCGCGGGGACGGCATCGGCGCCCAAGACCGCCGGAAGGGCGGCGAAGGCGACAACGATGAGGGCCAAAAATCTGCGCACTCCACGAATCTGGCCGGCGCGCCGTTGTGGGCAAACCGGAAAGCGCGGGACAATCTTTCGCGTTGCGCCTGCGCGCGGGCGCGGGTGATGTCGTCTTCTGACATTCATGGCCAAGAAAACCCAAGCCACCTGGGGCGGGCGCTTTGCGGAGGGTCCCGCCGCCCTCATGCTGAAGTTCAGCGAATCGGCCTCGTTTGACCGCCGGCTGGCGCCGTTCGACGTCGCGGGCAGCAAGGCGCATTCCTCGATGCTGGCCCACGTCGGTCTGATCACGGCCGGGGAGTGCAGGGCCATCCATGCGGGGCTGGATGCGATCCTGAGGGACATCGAGGCTGGGCGCTTTGTCTGGGACGACCGGCTTGAGGACGTCCACATGAACATCGAGCACGCGCTCACCCGGCGGGTGCCCGCGGCCTCCAAGCTCCACACGGCGCGCAGCCGCAACGACCAGGTGGCCACCGACATGCGGCTCTTCATCAAGCACGCGTGCGCCGTGCTCGGGGCGAAGGTGCAGTCGGTCCAGAAGGCGCTCCTCGGCGCCGCGAGGAGGAACCGGGACGTGCTCATCCCGGGCTACACCCATCTCCAGCGGGCGCAGCCCGTCTCTGCGGCCCACCACCTCTTCGCGTGGCTCGAGATGCTTGAGCGCGACCGTGCCCGGCTGGCCGAGGTTTCCCAGAAGGCGAACGAATGCCCGCTCGGATCCGGGGCGATCGCGGGCACGACGCTGCGCATCGACAGGGAGTACGTGGCGAAGGCTCTCGGATTCGTCGACTCCAGGGGCCGGCCGCGGGTGACCCAGAACTCGATGGACGCCGTGGCGGACCGGGACGTCTTCATCGAATTCGCCGCGGCGTGCGCCCTTCTCGGCGTGCATTTCTCTAGGATCGCGGAGGACCTGATCCTCTGGAGCAGCGCGGAGTTCAAGTTCGTGGCCCTTCCCGACGCGTTCTGCACGGGCAGCTCCCTCATGCCGCAGAAGCGCAACCCCGACTCCTGCGAGCTCCTGAGGGGCAAGTCCGCCCGGCTACAGGGTAATCTCCACACGCTCCTCGCCCTCGTTAAGGGACTCCCGATGACGTACAACCGCGACCTCCAGGAGGACAAGCCGCCGGTGTTCGACAGCTTCGACCAGTCGGCGATCTGCGCGGAGGTCCTCGAGGCCACCGTGAAGGGGATGTCGTTCAACCGTGACCGCTGCGCAATCGCGGTCGCCGACCCCGCGCTCCTGGCGACCGACCTTGCCGACTACCTCGTCGCCCGCGGGGTGCCTTTCCGGATGGCCCATTACGCGGTCGGCGCCGTCGTCGCGCTCGCCGAGAGGAAGGGCTGCTCCATCCCCGCGCTGAAGACCGAGGAGGTGAGGCGGCTTCACGCCGGGTTCGGCCCCGACTGGGCGAAGGTGTTCGACCTGAAGCGCGCCCTCGCGATGAGGCGGGGGACGGGCATGCCCGGTCCCGCCCAGGTTGCCCGCCAGTTCGCCCGCTGGAAGAAGCTCCTGGGTTAGCCCGAACCCCGGGGCAGATTCTCGATCAGGAATGGCCACCGTCCGCATCCTGCCCGAGCGCGTCGCCAACCAGATTGCGGCGGGCGAGGTGATCGAGCGGCCAGCGGCGGCCGTGAAGGAGCTTGTCGAGAACGCGCTGGACGCGGGCGCGACACGGATAACCGTGGAGTTCGCGCACGCCGGCCGCTCCCTCATCCGGGTCGACGACAACGGGAGCGGAATGGCGCCGGAGGACGCCCGGTTGGCCCTCGAGCGCCATGCGACCAGCAAGATTTCCGACACGGCCGACCTCGACCGCCTCTCCAGCTTCGGCTTCCGCGGCGAGGCGCTTCCCTCGATCGCGAGCGTGTCGCGCTTCACGCTCCAGACCCGCGAGGCCGGCCGCGATTCCGGAACCGAGATCGTGGTGAATGCGGGCCGCGTGATCCATGAGAAGGCGTGCGGCCGGCCAGTGGGCACGCGCATCGAGGTCGAGCGCCTCTTCGAGCCCGTGCCGGCGCGGCGCAAGTTCCTGAAGTCCGACCGGACCGAGGCCGGCCACATCGTGAACTGCGTCCGCCTGTATGCGCTCGCCTGCCCCCGGACGGCGTTCGCTCTGTACGAGGACGGCCGGGAGATCTTCAGGTCGCCCGAATGCCCGGGCCTCGCCGACCGCGTGGCCGAGATCTTCGGCGGGCAGGCGGCCGAGGGCCTGCTTGCGCTCGACTACGCGGAGTCCGGACTGAGGCTGACGGGCCTGATCGGGCGCCCGGGCACCGGGCGCCCGACCCGCCATGACATGGTCGTGTTCGTCAACTCGCGCCCGGTCGACAGCAGGACGCTGAACGGGGCCCTGATGGAGAGCTACCGGGAGTCGCTGCCCCAGGGCCGCTTCCCGGTCGCGTTCGCGTTCCTCGAATGCAGCCCTGCGGAAGTCGACGTGAACGTCCATCCGGCCAAGCGCGAGGTGCGGTTTCGCAGCGAGGCCATCGTCCGCGGGTTCGTGATCCGCGCGGTTCTTTCGCGGCTGAGGGAATGGGCCGCGCAGGCGGCCCCGGCCGGAGTGGCGTCTGCGCCTATCGGCCTTGCGGCCCCGCTGCCCGCCCCGTTCCAGGGGTGGGTGGGCGAGCCGGCTCCGCGGGCGCCTTGGGATCCGGCCGCCTCCGCCACGAGCGCGCCGGCGGCCGCCGAGGTTCCGAGGCAGATCGCTCACGACTGGCGGTTCGTGGGGACGGCGCTGGGAGGCTACGCGGTCTTCGAGAGCGCCCAGGGCCTTGTCCTTCTCGACCGCCGCGCGGCGCACGAGCGGGTCTGGTACGAGCGCCTGAGGAGCCAGTTCAGGGCGGGAGAGGTGCCCGTCCAGCGCCTGCTCCTGCCCGTCTCCGTAGAGCTTAACCCGGTGGCGTCGGCGGTCCTGACGGACCACCTGGCGTTCGTCCGCGGCCACGGCATGGAAATAGCCGAGTTCGGGAGGAACTTCTTCCGCATCGAGGCCCTCCCGGCCTGGATGGAGCCCGGCGACGCCGAGGCGTTCATTCGCGACCTTGTCGGGGCCCTGCGCGAGGGGCGGATGCCGGCGGCCGACACCGACCTCGCCCGCGACGAGTTTGCACGGCTTGCGGCGGCGAAGGCCGTGCGCCTGCCCCCGGCGGCGGGGGAGGCGGAGTCGTTTGCGCTTCTGCGGGAGCTCTTCGCCACCTCGTCGCCCATCGCGAGCCCCTCGGGGCGCCCGACGTACGTCGAAATCGGCCATGGCGAGCTCGCCAGGCGGTTCCAAATATAGGGCGGCGGCCATCGTTTTAGCGTGACCGCCGCAACCTGCGGGATGAGGCTGGGACTGGTCGGGTCGACTCTTTCATGGCCACCTTACACAAGGATATTCACCCACACGATGCTCCGGCGGAGATCATGCGATCTCTCATTCTGCGCCACCTGACCTCGACGCTCGCGCGTTACGCCCCGACCGCGACCCAGAGGGACTGGTGGGTCGCCGCCTCCCTCGCCGTGCGGGACACGATCCACGAGCGCATGATCGCGACCCAGGGCGTGCACAACTCGAATAACTCGAGGAGGCTGTACTACTTCTCGATGGAATACCTGATCGGCCGCCTCTTTGAGAGCAACCTGCTGGCGACGGGGCTCACCGAGGCGGTGAGGGCGGCGTTAGCCTCCCTCGGCGTGGACTTCAACGAGGTGCGCGAGGCGGAGGTCGACATGGGCCTCGGCAACGGGGGCCTGGGACGGCTCGCGGCCTGCTTCCTTGATTCCCTTGCTACGCTCGACTACCCGGCCCTCGGGTACGGCATCCACTACGAGTTCGGCCTTTTCCGGCAGGAGATCGTGAACGGCAGCCAGGTGGAGCATCCCGACCGGTGGATGCTCTTCGGGAGCCCCTGGGAGATCATCCGGGCCGACTTCACGCAGGAGGTTAAGCTCTACGGGCGCGTGGTCAACGCCTTCGACGAGCACGGCGACTCGAGGCCCAAATGGGTAGACACGCGGACGATCCTCGGCGTGCCGTGCGACATCTCGGTGGCGGGGTTCGGCACGAAGACGGTCAACCTCCTGCGCCTCTGGTCGTCGCGGTCGTCCCACGACTTCGACCTGGAGGCGTTCAACTCGGGGGGCTACGTCGATGCCGTCCGCGAGAAGGCGGTCGGCGAGACGGTCTCAAAGGTCCTCTACCCGAACGACAAGACCGAGAACGGAAAGGAGCTGCGGCTTGTGCAGCAGTACTTCTTCGTCGCCTGCTCGATCCGCGACATCATCCGGCGCCACTTCCGGACTCCGGGAAACTCTTGGACCAATTTCCCCGACATAGTCGCGATCCAGCTCAACGACACCCACCCGGCGATCGCGGTCGCCGAGCTCATGCGCATCCTGATCGACGAGGAGGCCATGGAGCTCGAGGCCGCGTGGGACATCACGACGCGGACGCTCGCGTACACGAACCACACGCTCCTGCCCGAGGCGCTGGAGAAGTGGGGGGTGCCGCTCTTCGAACGGGTGCTGCCGCGTCACCTGCAGATCATCTTTGACATCAATGTCCGCATCATGGCCCTCTGCGAGGCGAAGTGGCCGGGCGACGACGGCAAGAAGCGGGCCTGCTCGCTCATCGAGGAGAACGGCCAGAAGATGGTGAGGATGGCGCACCTTGCCGTCGTCGGCACTCACGCCGTGAACGGAGTGGCGGCGCTCCACACCGAACTCCTTCGCAAGAACCTCTTCCCGGAGTTCGACGCCCTCTACCCGGGCAAGTTCCAGAACAAGACGAATGGCATCACCCCGAGGCGGTGGCTCCTCCAATGCAACGAGCGCCTCGCGTCCCTCATCACCCGGACCCTCGGCGGCGAAGCCTGGGTGCGCGACCTCGACCTGCTCCGCGGCCTTGAGAAGTTCGCCGACGACGCCGGGTTCCGCCGCGAGTTCATTGAGGTGAAGCGCGCGAACAAGGCGGACCTCGCGCAGGTGATCCTGTCCGAGTGCGGGATCACCGTCTCGCCGGACGCGATCTTCGACGTGCAGATCAAGCGGCTGCACGAGTACAAGCGCCAGCACCTCAACCTGCTCCACATCCTCGCCCTCTACCGGCGCCTCCTGCACAACCCCGCGCTCGATATCACGCCGCGGGTGTTCATCTTCGGCGCAAAGGCCGCCCCGGGTTACGACGTGGCGAAGAACCTCATCCGTGCGATCAACGTCATCGGCGCCCGGATAAACTCCGACGGCAGGATCAAGGGCAAGATCAAGGTGGCGTTCCTCCCGAACTACCGAGTTTCTCTTGCCGAGAAGATCGTGCCCGCGGCGGATGTGTCGGAGCAAATCTCGACGGCCGGCAAGGAGGCGTCGGGAACGGGGAACATGAAGCTGGCGCTCAACGGGGCGCTCACCATCGGCACCCTCGACGGCGCGAACATCGAGATCCGCGAAGAAGTTGGCGACGAGAACATCTTCATCTTCGGGATGACTGTGGAGGAGGTCGAGGCGCTGCGGGCCAAGGGTTACAATCCCTGGGAGTTTTACCGTAACGACGAGGAGCTTCGCGCGATCGTCGACTGGCTGGGCAGCGACTACTGGACGCCGGGCGAGCAGGGCGCGTTCGCCGCGGTCCACGGAACCCTCCTTTCCGGGGGCGATCCGTTCATGGTCCTTGCGGACTTCAGGGCGTACAGCGACTGCCAGATTCGGGTGGACGCGGCGTTCCGCGACCGCGAAGGGTGGGCGCGCATGGCGATCCTCAACACGGCCCGCGTCGGAAAGTTCTCGAGCGACCGCACCATCCGCGAGTACGCGAAGGACATCTGGAGCCTGACGCCCGAGCGCATCCCGTGACGTTTCCTGGGGCGCCGGCGGCCCGTCGGCATCCGGCGCATTGCATGTTGCCATTCCGCCCCCAAGAGGAAAACTCCCGAGACCTTCGGACAGCCGTTCAAACCGAACCCCTATAAATGAGCGTCAAGAGCCGCCTGATCATCCTGAATTTTCTGCAGTTCTTCGTCTGGGGCACCTGGCTCATCTCGTTCGGAGGCTACCTCATCTCGGTGCTGAAATTTACCGGGGGCCAGGTCGGAAGCATCTACTCGACGATGGGCCTGGCGTCGCTGTTCATGCCGGGCCTGCTCGGGATCGTCGCCGACCGGTGGGTCAACGCGGAGCGGGTGCATGGACTCTGCCACATCGCCGGTGCGGCCATGCTCTTGCTGGCCTCCACGATAAAGGACCCGGCCGCGATGTATTGGGTGATGCTCCTGAATTCCATGGTCTACATGCCGACCATCGCGCTCAACAACACGGTCTCATACGGCGTTCTCGCCTCCGCGGGTTTCGACGTCGTGAAGCACTTCCCGCCGATCCGCGTGTGGGGCACGGTGGGCTTCGTCGCGGCGATGTGGGTTGTGGACCTGCTGGGATGGTCGGTGAGCCCGCTGCAGCTCTACATGGCCGCCGCCTCCGCGCTGGCGCTCGGGATCTACGCGTTCACGCTTCCCGCCTGCCCCCGGAGCACCGCCGGGAGGTCGGCCTCGCTCGCCTCGGCGCTCGGACTCGACGCGTTCGTCCTTTTCAAGAAGGGTCAGATGGCGGTCTTCCTGGTCTTCGCCCTGCTCATCGGGGCGGCGCTGCAGATCACGAACACGTTCGGGGAGCCGTTCCTTCACGACTTCAAGGGCGCCTACGCGAACTCGTTCGCGGTGGCCCATCCGGGGCTCCTGATGTCGGTCTCCCAGATCTCGGAGACGCTCTTCATCCTGACGATCCCTTTCTTCCTCGGGAAGCTGGGCATCAAGAGGATCATGATGATCAGCATCTGCGCCTGGGTGCTGCGGTTCGGCCTTTTCGGCATCGGCAACCCGGGCAGCGGCCTGGTCCTCTTGGTGCTCTCGATGATCATCTACGGGATGGCCTTCGACTTCTTTAACATCTCGGGCTCGCTGTTCGTCGAGCTAGAGGCCGAGCCGCGCATCCGGGCGAGCGCGCAGGGCCTCTTCATGATCATGACCAACGGATTCGGGGCGCTCATCGGCGGGCTCATCAGCGGCCGGGTCGTCGACCATTTCACCGTGGACGGGGTCAGGAATTGGCAGAGCATCTGGTTCGTGTTCTCCGGCTACGCGCTACTGCTGGCCCTGGTCTTCCCGTTTGCCTTCAGATACAAGCACAAGGCCGTGAAGGCGCCGGAAACCATGCTGGAACCCATCTGAGCACGGCGGGCGCAGGTGGCGGCGAGGCCCCCTTGCCGCGATCCCTCCGCGCCCCGCATCCGGAAGGATATCGCGCAAACATGACCCTCGAGGAACGACTGCAACGCCACCTGGGCCGCACGCCCGACACCGCGGGGGCCGCCTTCATCGCCGACAGCGCCACCGTGGTGGGCGACGTCGTCCTCGGGGCGAAGGCGAGCGTGTTCTACGGCGCCGTGCTGCGCGGGGACATCAACGTCATCCGGGTCGGCGAGGGCACCAACATCCAGGACAACGCGATCGTCCACCTCGCCGATGACTACGGCGCCCACATCGGCGCGTGGTGCACGATCGGGCACGCGGCGATTGTCCACGCCTGCACCGTGGGCGACGAGTGCCTGATCGGCATGGGCGCCATCCTTCTCGACGGGGCGGTCATCGGGGAGCGCTCGATCGTCGGGGCGCATGCGCTGGTCCCGCAGCGGTTTGAATGCCCCCCCGGCTCGCTCGTGTACGGTTCGCCCGCGCGCGTGGTCCGGCCGCTCACGCAGGAGGCGAGGGACGGGCTCCGCAAGTGGGCCGAAAAGTACGTCGGGGTGGCGACGGCCCACGCTGCGCGCGCCAGGAGGCGCTAGCTAGCGCTCAAGAGTGAGGAACGTGTAGCGGAAGTTCTCGTCCGAGCTGTCGCGCCGCGACACCTCGCGCCACGCCAGGTGCCTCCATTCGGGAAAATACCGGTCGCCCAGCACCTCAGCGTGGACCAGCGTGAGGTGGAGCCGCATCGGCCGGTCGAGCGCTAGGACCTCCTCGAAGATCCGCTCGCCCCCGTTTACATAGATCTCCCCGGGCATCGTCTCGGCGATTGCGAGCGCCGCCGGCACGGAACGGGCGACCCGCACGCCCCCCGCCTCGAGCGAGGGGTCGCTCGTGACCACGATCAGGCGCCGGCCGTCCTCACGGGCCCGCGGCCACGTCTGGTAGCAGATCCGCCCCAGGACGATGGTCTTCCCGGCGGTCTGCTCGTGGAAGAACGTGAGATCCTCGGGGATCCTCCAGGGCAGGCGGTTGGCGCGCCCCATGACGCGGTTCTCGGCGCAGGCCACCATCAGGTTGATCATCTTCGGCATCGGGCCCGTGCATGGCGCAAACCGGGGCCTTTTCCAAGCCCCCTTGCACGACCACCGCGCGATTCGTTGCCACTTGTCACGCGGATCGGCCGCCGCATGATCGGGCCATGAAAATTGGAGTCCCCAAAGAGATCAAGATAGGCGAAACGCGCGTGTCGATGACCCCCAGCCTTTGTCGCCGGTGCGTGTCGCTCGGCGCAAAGGTGCTGATCCAGAAGTCGGCGGGCCTGAGCGCCGGATTCACGGACGCGGAGTACCGCGCCGCCGGGGCGGCCCTCGTGGCCGATGCCGCCATCGTCTGGAAGTCGGCCGACCTGATCCTCAAGGTGAAGGAGCCCCTAAAGTCGGAGTACGGCCTCCTCCAGGACGGCCAGGCGCTGTTCACCTACCTGCACCTCGCGGCCGGCCCGGACCTTGCTAAGCTCCTGCTAAAGAAGAGGATCCTTGGGATCGCATACGAGACCGTGGAGGGATCGGACGGGGCGTTCCCCCTGCTCAAGCCCATGTCCCAGATCGCCGGCCGGCTGGCGATCCAGGTCGGGGCCTATTTCCTCCAGTCCCAGCACGGGGGCTCGGGCGTCCTCCTTGGCGGCATCCCCGGGACCCTCCCCGGGCATGTCGTCGTGGTCGGCGCGGGCAACTCCGGCGCGCACGCGGTCCAGATGGCCGCGGGCATGGGCGCCCGCGTCACCGTCCTCGACCTGGACACCCGCAAGCTCGAGGGGCTCGACTCGGAATACCGGGGTCGGGTGGTGACCCTGATGTCGAACCTCGCCAACCTGGAAAGCTGCGTGGCCGACGCCGACCTGCTTGTCGGGGCGGTCCTGATCCCTGCGGCTAAGGCCCCCACCGTGGTCACCAGGGCGATGGTGGCCAAGATGCGGCCGGGAGGCGTCATTGTGGACATCGCCATCGACCAGGGCGGATGCATCGAGAGCATCCGGCCGACGTCGCACAAGGAGCCGGTGTACCGGGAGCATGGAATCAACCACTACGCCGTGCCCAACATGCCGGCGCTCGTGGGCCGGACCTCGACCCAGGGCCTCACCCAGGCGACCGAGCCGTACGTGGCGCTGCTCGTGCAGAAGGGGATCGAGACGGCCCTTGCCGATCACCCGGGGCTAGCCCGGGGCGTCAACACCCGCGACGGGCGGATCACCAATGACGCGGTCGCCCGTGCCCTCGGCTTCGCCTAGGCGGGGGCGACGATGGAGACCTTCTCCAGCGCGACGCGCTCGATAGGCGTGCTCCTCTCGGAGCCCGCCGTCGGGACGTTGGCGATCTGCTCGAGGACGTCCACGCCGGACACCAGGTGGCCGAATGCCGTGTACTGGCGGTCGAGGAAGCGGGCGTCGCCGTGACAGATGAAGAATTGGCTGCCCGCGGAGTCCGGGCTGGAGGAGCGCGCCATCGAGAGCACTCCCCGGACGTGGGGCTTCTCGTTGAATTCGGCCTTGATCGAGTAGCCGGGCCCGCCCGTGCCCGGGATCCCCTTCTGGCCCTCGCGCGTGTTGGGGCAGCCGCCCTGGATCATGAATCCCTTGATGATCCGGTGGAACGCCGTCCCATCGTAGAACCCCGCCCGGGCGAGCTTCTTGAAGTTCTCGACCGTCTTGGGGGCGACGTCCGGCCAGAAGGCCACCGTCATTTCACCGTAGGACGTCTTGATGACGGCCTGTTCGCCTGGAGTTTGGGTTTCGCTCATGTGAAGGTCTCGTCGATCAGCTCGCAAAAATAATGGATGAGAAACAGATGGGCCTCCTGTGCGGAGGCGCTCCGGGCCCCGGCCGGCACGAGCTCGCAGGTGGCGAGGCCCTTCGCCTTGCCGCCCCCCCGGCCGAGGAGGGCGACCGACTGGATCCCGAGGCGCTTCGCCTCATGGAGGGCCGCGACGATGTTGGCCGAGTTCCCGCTCGAGGTGATCGCGACGACGAGGTCCCCGGGCTTAGCGAGGCCCGCGACCTGGCGGGCGAAGACGTGCTCGAAGCCGTAGTCGTTGCCGATGCAGGAGAGGAGCGAGCCGTCCGAGGACAGGGCCACGGCCGGCAGGGGGCGCCTCTTGCCGTCGTAGCGGCCCAGCAGCTCGGTCGCGAAATGGGCCGCCTCGGCGGCGCTGCCGCCGTTGCCGCAGATCAGGAGCTTCCCGCCGCCCCGGAGCGTCCCGAGGATCAGCTGCGCCGCGGCGTCGATCGCCGGCCGGATGCCGGCGAGGGACTCGAGCGCGCGGAGGGTGTCGGAGAGCGACTTCTCAAACGTCATGGCGCCATCAAAGGGGCCTGCGGACTTGCCCGCGACAGAAATTTTCGCCGTTTTGGTCCGATTCCCGCGCCCGCCCACCAGGCCCCCCTCCGCCCATGCTCCTGCGCAAGCTCACACTGAGGCACTTCCGCAACGTGCCCCACGCGGCACTGCGCTTCGAGGGAAGGCGCCAGTTCTTCGCCGGGCCCAACGGGCAGGGCAAGTCGAACCTGCTCGAGGCCGCCGGGTTCCTCACGGCGCTGCGCTCGTTCAGGGCTCCCGACGGCCGGCACCTGATCATGCACGACCATCCCGAGGCCGGGATCGCGTGCGAGGTGGAGCGCGGCGGCTCCGGGCCCGAGCAGGTGACCATCAGGATCCGGCGCGACGGCAAGGAGCTGTGGTACGGCAGTAACCGGGTGACGCGGCTCGCCGACCACGTCGGGCGCTACCCCACGGTCGTCTTTTCCTCGCACGACCTGCAGCTGATTCGGGGCGCGCCCGCGCTCAGACGCCGGTGGCTCGACCTGACGCTTGCGGCCATGGACGCCGACTACCTCATGGCCCTTCAGAGCTACAGCCGGGCCCTGGCCGGCAGGAACAGCCTGCTTAAGAAGGCCGGCGGCGAGCGGGAGCTGACGGCGTTCGACCGCGCGCTCGCCCCCTCGGGCGCCCGGATCGTGGCGATTCGGGCCGAGCGGGTCGCGGAGCTCGCCTCGGAGACCGCCGCCTTCTACGGCCGCCTCTGCGGCGGCTCGGAGGACGCTGCGCTGCACTACGACTCCTCCCTCAAGGGGGCCTCGAGCGAGGACCTCCTCAGGCTCCTCGAGTCGGGAAGGGCGAGGGACCTGCAGATGGGGACGACGCTGGTCGGCCCCCACCGCGACGACCTGCGCTTCGACGTGCGCGGCTGCGACGCCAGGGACTTCGCGTCGGAGGGGCAGCAGCGCAGCGTCACGCTCGCGCTGCGCCTGGGCCAGGCCTCGTGGTTCCGCAGGCGCTGCGGGGTGCGGCCCGTGTTGCTTGCGGACGACGTCCTCGGCGAGCTCGATCCGGCGAGGCGCGAGCGGTTCTGGGCCGCCCTCGACCGCGAGTCGCAGGTGATCGCGACGGGGACGCGCCTGCCCGATGCCTGCCTCGGCGAGTGGCAGGTGTTCACGGTTGCCGAGGGAGTGTTCGCGCCCGACAGTGGCGGCATGGGGGGCGCCGTTTGAATTTCAATGCCTGGGAATGGGTCCTCGCGGCGCTTGGCGCCCTGCTGGTCGGGGTGGCGAAGACGGGCATCACCGGGCTGAGCCTCCTCTTTGTCGCCGTCTTCGCGGCGATCATGCCCGCGAGGCGCTCGACCGGCGTCGTCCTGCCGCTCCTGATCCTCGGCGACGTGGTCGCGGTCCTTTTGTACCGGCGGCACGCGCACTGGGGCCATGTGTGGCGCCTGCTCCCCTGGGCGGCGGCGGGGGTCGTCGCGGGGTACCTGGCCATGGGTCGGATGAACGACCGGCAGACGGGCTTCGCGATCGGGGCGATCGTGGTCGCGCTCACGTTCCTGCACCTGGCGCGGCGGGCCCGCCCGGGGCTCCCGCAGGAGGAGCGCGCCCGGTGGTTTGCCCCGCTCATCGGCATCCTGGCGGGCTTCACGACCATCGTCTCCAACGCCGCCGGCCCCCTCATGGTCATTTATCTGCTCGCGATGCGCCTTCCCAAGATGGAATACATGGGCACCGGAGCCGTGTTCTTCCTGCTATTAAACCTCTTCAAGATCCCCTTCATGGTCGCGCTCGGGCTGATCACGCACGGCAGCCTGGCGCTCAATCTCGCGCTCGCCCCGGCGGTGATCGCCGGGACGGTGGCCGGGCGGTGGCTCCTGGGACGGATCAACCAGCGCATGTTCGAGAACATCGCGCTCACCCTCACCCTCGTCGCGGCGGCGAGGATGTTCCTTTGACCGCGGCAAGTCCGAGGAGATGGCCATGGCGAGAATGACCTCACGGCAGATGTGGACGGCCAAGCTGCGGGGCGAGCCGGTCCCGGCGCGCACCGGCGCGCAGGGGCGCGGGCGGCCCGGGGCGGGCGGACCCGCGCCGAAGGCGCCCTTTTGCGGCCTCGTCCTCGGCATCGACCCCTCGCTCCGGGGCACGGGGCTTGCCCTCGTCGACTTTGAGCGGGGCCGGGCCCCGGTCCTCCTTCGCTGCAGGACCGTGCGCGTCCCCTCCAAAAGGAGCATGGCGGCCGCGCTTGCCGAGATCCACCGGGCTGTCGAGGAGTTCATCAGGGACGCGTCCGGGATCCGCCATGTCGCGCTTGAGCAGACGATCTATGTCCAGAACTTCCAGACGGCGCAGATCCTGGGCGCCGCGCGCGGCGCCGCGATCGCGGCGGCGGCCCTGCGGGGGCTGCCCGTGTTCGAGTACCCCCCGCTCCGGGTGAAGCAGGCCGTCGCCGGCACGGGACGGGCCAGCAAGGAGCAGCTCGCGCGCACCGTCAGGGCGCTTCTCGGTCACGCCCGGATGCTCGCCCCCGACGAGGCGGACGCGGCGGGCGTGGCGCTCTGCCACGCGTTCTCCTGGCAGCCCTGAACCGCGGCGTCGGGGGTCAGCCGAGAACCGCCTTCAGGACCTTGCCCAGGTCGGTCACGCGGTAGGGCTTCGTCAGGTAGCCGCAGAAGCCCATGTCGAGGTACTGCTTTGCCATCTCCTCGTTGTCATAGCCGCTTGAGACGATGGCGCGGACGTCGGGATCTAGGTCGCGCAGGACGGCGAAGGTCCCTTCGCCGCCGAGGCCGCCGATTACCGTGAGGTCCATGATCACCGCGTCGTACGGCCGGCCGATGTTCAGGTAGCGCTTGTAGAGCGTGATTGCGTCCTCGCCCCGCTTCGCGATGTCGAACTTATAGTCGAGGCTCTCCAGCATCGAGGCCGTCAGGCTGCAGATGTGCTCGTCGTCGTCCATGAAAAGGACGCGCCCGGTCCCGAAACGCAGCGACGGAGCGGGGCGCGCCTGAACGTCCACCGGCTGGTCGGCGAGGGGCAGGAACACGCTGAAGACCGTGCCCTCCCCGACGGTCGACTGCAGTCCGATCTCGCCCCCGGACTTGCGCACGATCGAGAGCACCGTTGCCAGGCCAATGCCCGTCCCGTGCTTCTTCGTGGTGAAGAACGGGTCCCATATCCTCTCGACGTGCTCGGGCTTGATGCCGCTGCCGTTGTCACGCACCTCAAACTCGACGTAGTCGCCCTCGGGGAGAATCGCGATCTGGCCGGCGGCAAGATGGGCGTCCGCGGCCCTGAGCTGGATCCTCGCGTGGTGCGGGGCGGGCGGCATCGCCTGGAGCGCGTTGACGATGAGGTTCTGGAAGACCTGCAGGATCTGCGGGCGGTCCACCTTGACCGGCCCGGTGCCCGCCGGCGCCTGCACGGTGATCTCCGCCGTGGATCCCGCGGAGGCGATCTTCACGGCGTCCTCGAGAATCTCCTTCGAGTCGCACACCGACACGACGCTGGAGCCGCCCTTGGCGGCCGTGAGCAGCTGCTTGGTGAGTCCCTTCGCGGCAAGGCACGCCTTCTCGGCGTCGGCCAGCTTGGAGATGTCGCGGTTGTCCTTCGCCAGCGACAGGCCGCCGAGAATCGTCGTCAGGAGGTTGTTGAAGTCGTGCGCGATCCCCCCGGCCAGGAGGCCAAGCGCCTCGAACCGGTTCGCCTTGATGAGCTCCTCCGGCGTAAGCCCCATCTCATCGGGGTTGCGGAAGACGATCACGACCCCTTGCGGCTTGGAGTCCGGGCCGTACGACGCCCGGGCGGTCCAGACGATGGGCAGCGGCTCCGAGCCGGCCACCACCACGGACTGGTCGCTGATGAGGGGGAGGGGACCGTTCGCCGAGAGCGCCCGTTCCGCGGGGTTGTCGCTCGCCTTGCCGGTCTGGCGGCTCACGAGCGAGAAGACCTGGCTTAAGGGGCGACCGACGGCGCCGTCGACGGGAAGGCGCAGGAGCCGGGCGGCGGTCGGGTTGGCCAGGAGCACATTGCCGCCGGCGTCGGTCGCGATAACGCCCTCGGCCAGGGCGGCAAGCACCTCGTCATGGATGGCCTTTGTCACGGGGTCCGACGGCGCGGCGGGCTCCTTGCGGGTGCTGGGCGCGGCGTCGGCCGCGGCGTCCTCGGGCAGCGGGCAGGCGAATCCGACCACGCGCGAGAGGGTGCGCTTCCTCGTGAGGGTGCGGTGGATCCCGAGGATGGCGGGCAGGGATTTGCCGTCGCTCCTGCGCAGCTGCACGATCCTGGAGAAGGAAGACTGGCCGGGCGCCTGCGCCAGAAGCCACGCCTCGACGCCCCCGAGGCATTCGTCGGGCGGAAGCGCGTCGGAGAGCGCGGCGAGCCCGTTGGCCGGCGACCCCAGCCCGCCCACGAGCCGCAGCCACGCCTCGGAGAACCAGGGCTCGCCGCCTTTGAAATCGAGGTCGAACGCCGCCAGAGACCCCTCGTCGGCAAGCGCGCGGAGCCGCGCGTCGCTGGCCACACCCACCTCCTCCAGCTCCTTGCGCTCCGTCGCGTCCAGGTGGATCCCGATCACGCGCTCAAGCTCGCCCGATGTGCTCACCAGCTGGAGGCCGACGCACTGGATCCAGGCCCAGTGCCCGAGCTTGTGCCTCATCCGGAAGTCCACGGCGAAGGGGCGCGCCCCCACCTTGAACTTGCGCCCCGCCTTGTCGGGCGCGGCGGCCGAGTCCTCGGGGTGGAGCAGGCCGAGCCACGCCTCGTACGTGTTCGGAAGCTCCGTATCCGCGTAGCCGAGCATCCGCTTCCACGCGGGCGAGTAGACGATGCTGCGCGCACGCAGGTTCAGGTCAAAGAAGCCGACGGGCCCCTTCTCGGCGAAGAGCCGCAGCGTGGCCGACTGGTCGTCCGCGTTGGCGGGCGGCGGCGGCCCCGACTCGAGCGGCGTTTCGATGACGACGATGTAGCCTCCGGCGGCGCCGATCGCCTTCTCCGCGCGCACGGCCATCGGGCGCGGCCCGCCCTCCCTCGGCTGAACGGAGAGGATCGCGCGCTTGTCGAGCATCGCGGCAAGCAGGATGTCCCACTGGGCCTCGAGCATCTCCGGCTCGTCGCTCACGATGTCGAGGGCGAAGAGCCCCGGGAAGAAGTCGCCGACGAGCTCGCCGGCGCCCGTCTGCCAGAGCTGCTTTGCCTCCTGGTTCGCCGAGACGACCTTGCCGGAGCTATCCAACATCAAGACCGCGACGCGGGCCGTCTTCAGCCCTGCATTGGGTATCGTCAGTGGGGGTGGGTTGGAAGGGTCGCTCACAATGCGGCGCTATTCAGCCACTTTTGCACACGATTTGCGAGAAAATCGATGAATGCAGGATGATCGTTCGGGCACATGATCTTTTCAAAATATTCTCCTCCAGCGGTTAAGAAAGTATCTCGTCCGGCCATTGAAATCTCTTCTAGCGTCTCCAAACAGTCGGCTAGAAAGCTTGGGCAGACCACCAAGAGGCGCCTCACCCCTGCCTTCGGCAGGCGTGCAAGTTCGAAGTCGGTGAAGGGCTGCAGCCACGGCTCGCCGGCGAGGCGCGACTGGTAGGACATCGAGTACTTCGCGGGGTCGAGGCCGGCCCGGCGTGCGAACTCGGAGGTCGTGCGCACGCACTGGGCCCGGTAGCACGTCGCGTGGGCGGGCGAGCAGGTCGTGCAGCAGTCGGCTACCACCGTGCAGTGGGCGTGGGACGAGTCCGCCTTGCGCAGGTGCCTCTCCGGAATCCCATGGTAGCTGAACAGCAGGTGGTCGTAGGGTTTTGCGAGGAAGGGGGCGGCGACCGTGTGCAGCATCTCGATGTAGTCGGCATCCCCGAAGAACGGCTGGACGCAGCGGATCCGCAGGGCCGGGGCCTGCGAGGCCGCCTCCTCGTAGACGCGCGCGACGACGGTCTCCCACGAGGCCATCGCGTAGTGGGGGTATTGGGGAAAGAGGAGCACCTCGGTGCACCCGTCGGCGATGAGGGCCGCCAGCGCAGAGGCGATGGAGGGGTTTCCGTACCTCATGGCGATGTGGACCTGCACGCCGGGCCCGAGGGCCTCGGCGAGCTTTCGCCTCACGCTTACCGAGGTCGCGACGAGCGGCGATCCCTCGCGGGTCCAGATCTTCGAATAGGCGTGGGCGGTGCGCTTGGGCCGCGTCGGCAGGATGATTCCCTCGAGCAGCAGGAAACGCAGGGGGGCCGGAAGATCGAGGACGCGCTCGTCGCCAAGGAACTCCCGCAGGTAGCGCCGGACGTCCGGCACGGACGTGGAGTCCGGCGACCCCAGGTTGACGACGAGAACGGCGCGCTTGTGCATGGGCCGATTTGACCCGCCTTGCGGCGCCCTCGTCAAGCCGCGCCTCGGCAGAATCGGATCAGGTGGATCAGGCTGTGCACGTTCTCAGGGGCGATCCGGTCGGTCACTACGGTCCGCGGATAGTTGCGCCCGACGTCGAGGCGGACCCCGTCCTCGGCGCCGGGCCGGACAAAATCCTCGACGAAATCCATGCCGCCGCGCGGCCGCATCCACCGGTAGTAGGGGTCCGGGTCGTCGGTCTCGATCAGGACGTCGTCCTTCAGGAAGACGCTGCAGTACAGGGTGAGGTCACGAAAGGATGAGAACCACGTGGGCGGGTTCACCAGCTGGTCTCGGATTATGAGAGTCAATTTGCGGTCTCCTTGAATTCTTACTATCGTCGCGTTCTAGCAATAATCGGGCCGTTTTCGCGCCGCTGCGGTCGACACGCGCCCCCCGCTCGGTATTGTGAAGGCACCCACATGAGTTCACCGCGCAAGCCCGTACTTCTCGTGATCCGCGACGGATGGGGAAAGAACCCCCATCCCGAGCAGGACGCCTTCAACGCCACGGTTCTGGCCAAGAAGCCGTGCGACGACATGCTGCACGCCCGCTGTCCCGTCGCGCTCGTCAGGGCGAGCGGCCTCGACGTGGGCCTTCCGGACGGCGTCATGGGCAACAGCGAGGTCGGCCACGAGAACATCGGCGCGGGCCGGGTCGTCTACCAGGAGCTGGTCCGCATCAACAAGCTCTTCTCGGACGGCCTGCTCGCCTCGAACGGCGTCTGGCGCGGCGCGGTGGAGCGCCTCAAGGCGCGGGGCTCGAGGCTCCACCTGATGGGCATCGTCTCCGACGCCGGCGTCCACGGGATGCTGGAGCACCTCTACGGCATCCTGGCGCAGGCCAAGGCCGACGGGGTCGCCCCCGATCGCGTCTTCATCCACGCCTTCACGGACGGCCGCGACACGCCCCCCACGAGCGGGATCGGGTACGTGCGCCAGGTCGACGCGAAGTGCCGCGAGCTGGGGATCGGGACGATCGCCTCCGTGTGCGGCCGGTTCTGGGCGATGGACCGCGACAACCGCTGGGACCGGGTCGAAAAGGCCTATTCGCTGCTCACGGGCAGGAAGGTGGGGGCGACGGCGGCGAGCGCCGAGGCGGCGGTGCAGGCCTACTATGACAAGCCGCTCACGGCGACGCAGACCGGGGACGAGTTCGTGACCCCGACCGCGATCGTCGGCAAGGACGGCAAGCCCCTGGGGTTCGTGACCGACGGCGATGTCGTCGTCTTCTACAACTACCGCGGCGACCGCCCGCGGGAGCTCACCAAGGCCTTCGTGATCGACGGGTTCAAGGACTTTGACCGCGGCCCGAAGCTCGACCTTTACTACGCCACGATGACCGAGTACGAGAGCGGGCTGCCGGTCCGGGTCATCCTCCCGAAGCTCGAGAAGCTCAAGAACATCCTGGGCGAGGTCGTCTCGAAGGAGGGCCTCTGCCAGTTCCGCTGCGCGGAAACCGAGAAGAACCCCCACGTGACCTTCTTCTTCAACAACTACAGGAAGGACCCGTTCCCGGGCGAGGACCGCGCCTGCCCGCCGAGTCCGAAGGTCGCAACGTATGACCTGAAGCCCGAGATGTCGGCGGCCGACGTGACCCGGGTCGCGAAGGAGGCGATCCTCTCCGGCAAGTACGCCCTGATCGTCGTCAACTTTGCCAACCCCGACATGGTCGGGCACACCGGCTCGCTCCCGGCGGCCGTGAAGGCGGTCGAGACGACGGACGCGTCGGTCGGGGAGCTCCTAAAAGCCCTCTCGCAGGTGGGGGGAAGCGCCGTCATCGGCGCCGACCACGGCAACTGCGAGCAGATGTGGGACCCGGTCAACAACGCCCCGCACACCTCCCACACGCTTAACCTCGTGGAGTTCTTCGTCGTCGGGGACGGCCTCGTGGCGGGCAGGACGCGCATGCGTGAGGGCGGGCGGCTTGCGGACATTGCGCCGACGGTCCTGCAGCTGATGGGGATCCCCAAGCCCGCCGAGATGACGGGCCAGTCGCTCATCCTGCCCTGACGGGCGGCGACCCCAAGAATCGGGTTGCCCCCGCCCCCTCCGGGCGGCTTCATCTCACGTTTACGTGACGACGGGACCCATGAAACGCACCCACCATTGCGCGCAGCTCACGAAGGGCGACCTCGGGAGGACGGTCTCGCTATCCGGATGGGTCGACTCGATCCGCGACCACGGCGGGATCATCTTCATCGACCTGCGCGACCGCAAGGGCTTGACCCAGGTCATGTTCGACCCGAAGGACAGCCCCGAGGTGAGCGAGCGGGCCGCCCGGCTCAAGCCCGAGTCGGTCGTGAGCGTCGCCGGCAAGGTCGTTCCCCGGCCGGAGGGCACCGTCAACGCCTCCCTGCCCACGGGGGAGGTGGAGGTCGAGGCGACGGTGCTCGAGGTGCTCAATGTCGCGGAAACGCCTCCCTTCCCCCTGGATGACGCCGGGGGCGACAAGGTGAACGAGGACCTGAGGCTCACCTACCGGTACCTCGACCTGCGCCGCCCGAGGATGCGGCGCAACCTGGAGGTCCGGCACCGCGCGACCAAGTCGATCCGCGACTACTTCGACTCGCAGGACTTCATCGAGGTGGAGACGCCCGCGCTCTTCAAGAGCACGCCCGAGGGCGCGCGCGAATACCTGGTCCCCTCCCGGATGCACCCGGGCCAGTTTTACGCTCTCTCCCAGTCCCCGCAGCAGTTCAAGCAGATCCTTATGGTCGCCGGGGTGGAGCGGTACTTCCAGATCGCCCGCTGCTTCAGGGACGAGGACCTGCGCGCGGACCGCCAGATGGAGTTCACGCAGGTGGACGTCGAGGCCTCGTTCGTGGACCGCGAGGACATCTACGCGCTCTTCGAGGGGATGCTCAAGAAGGTCTGGAAGGACGTCCTCGGCACCGACATCTCGACGCCGTTTCCGCGGATGCAGTTCACGGACGCGATGAACCGCTACGGCGTGGACAAGCCCGACCTGCGGTTCGCTCTGGAGATCCGGGATTTCTCGGAGACCTTCAAGGCGTCCGCCTTCAAGGTTTTCCAGGGGACGGTCGCCTCCGGCGGGGTCGTCAAGGCGCTCAACGCGAAGGGTCTCGCGGACCTCACCCAGGGCGAGCTGAAGAGCCTGGAGGAGATTGCGAAGAGCCTCGGCGCGAAGGGGCTCGCCTTCATCAAGGTCGAGGGGGGCGAATGGAAGGCGCCCATCGTGAAGTTCTTCTCGCAGGCCGAGAAGGAGGCGCTCACGCGCTCGCTCGAGATCGCCGACGGCGACATGGTTTTCTTCGCCGCCGCCCCCTGGGAGAAGGCCTGCGCGATCCTGGGGAGGATCCGGCTCGAGGCCGCGGCCCTCCTTCAGAAGCGGGGCAAGCTGGAGCTGCGGCCCGACGACTGGAAGTTCCTCTGGGTGGTCGAGTTCCCGCTGATGACCTACAACGAGGAGGAAAAGAGCTACGTCGCGACGCACCATCCGTTCACCGCGCCGGTTCCCGAGGACATCGGACTCATTGACTCAAATCCGAAGGCCGTCCGGGGGCAGCACTATGACGTCGTCCTGAACGGGATGGAGCTAGGCGGCGGTTCGATCCGCATCCACCAGCCCACGCTCCAGAAGAAGATCTTCGAGGAGGTCCTCAAGATTCCCGCGGACGTGGTGGAGAGCCGGTTCGGCTACATGCTGCGGGCGTTCACCTACGGGGCCCCCCCGCACGGCGGCATCGCCTTCGGCCTGGACCGGATCGCGGCGCTGCTCTGCGGGACGACCAGCATCCGGGACGTGATCGCGTTTCCCAAGACGCAGAAGGGCCAGGACCTCATGGCGGCGAGCCCGACGCCGGTCACCGCGAGGCAGCTCAGGGAGCTGCATATCGCCGTCGTTGCGCCCGAGGCGCCCTTGGCATAGCGTCTGCTAGCCGTCTATGTGCGTCCCTAGAGACCCTCGCCGCGCCCAACATGCCCTCCGTTCGGAACCCGTGCTTGCGCGAGCCCCCGCTGGACCCTAAGCTCCGTTTTCCGATTTGGTATCCAGAATCCCCAATTGAATGAAACTCATCATCGCCATCATCAAACCGTTCAAGCTCGAAGAGGTGAAAGAGGCCCTGGCCGAGGCCGGCATCGAGGGAATGACCGTGACAGAGGTCAAGGGGTTCGGCCGCCAGAAGGGCCACACGGAGATCTACCGTGGCAGCGAATACACGGTTGATTTTCTGCCGAAGGTCAAAATCGAGATCGCGGTTGGGGACGACATGGCCGGCAAGGCGGTCGACGCCATCGTGAAGTCCGCGAAGACGGGCAAGATCGGCGACGGCAAGGTCTTCATGGTTCCGCTGGAGGAAGTGATCCGCATCCGCACCGACGAGCGCGGCGAGGCGGCGGTCTAGAGCGTCCGGCCGGCGGTCAGGCCGGCGTTTTTTTCCCTGAGAGCGAGCGCAGGCGGATCTCCTCCTGGATCCTCGGGAGGAACTGGTCGAACGGCATGACGCCCTCGTCGCCCTTCGCGCGGCTGCGTATGCTCACGGACTTGGCCTCCGCCTCCTTGCCGCCGAGGACCAGCGTGTAGGGAACCTTCTCGATCTCGGCCCGGCGGATCTTGGCCCCGAGCTTGTCGTTGTGCTCGTCGACCGAGGCCCGCACGCCGGCCTCCCTTAGCCGCGCCAGGAGCTCGCGGCTGTAGTCCAGCGTCTTCTCGCTCACGGGCACGAGGCGCACCTGCTCCGGTGAGAGCCAGACCGGGAAGTCGCCCGCGAAGTGCTCGATCAGCACCCCGCAGAAGCGCTCCATCGAGCCGAACGGCGCCCGGTGGATCATCACCGGCCGGTGCGGCTGGTTGTCGGCCCCGCTGTAAGTCAGGTCGAAGCGGATCGGCAGGTTGTAGTCCACCTGGACCGTGCCGAGCTGCCATTCGCGGCCGATCACGTCCTTGATGACAAAGTCGATCTTCGGTCCGTAGAACGCAGCCTCGCCCGGCTCCTCGGCGAACGGGACGCCGAGCGTCCTGGCCGCCTGGCGGCAGGCCTCCTCCGCCTTGTCCCAGTTCTCCTTCTGGCCCGTGTATTTCTTCGAGTCGGGGTCGCGCAGCCCGACCCGCACGCGGTAGTCGCTCATCCCGAGGGTCGTCAGGATGATCTTCACGAGCGAGAGGCACCCGAGGAGCTCCTGCGCGACCTGGTCCTCCGTGCAAAAGAGGTGGGCGTCGTCCTGGGTGAACCCGCGCACGCGCGTCATCCCGTTCAACTCCCCGGACTGCTCCCAGCGGTAGACCGTCCCGAACTCCGCCAGGCGCACCGGCAGGTCGCGGTAGGAGCGGGGCTGGGACGCGTAGATCTTGATGTGGTGCGGGCAGTTCATGGGCTTCAGCATGAAGCCCTCGATCAGCTGGTCGTCCGGCCTCACCCGGTCCGGGGTGATGGTCTCCCTGCCGGTGCGCTCGTTGATCTGCGCCGCGAGGCGCGACGAGACCGCGTCCAGCCTCACCACCATCTCGGCGCACGAGCACCCTTCGCCGAGGATCCTGGCGAGCGACTCGTTCTCCACCACGGGCGTGAACTGCGACTCCTTGTAATAGGGGAAGTGGCCGGAGATCTTGTAGAGCTCAAGCTTGCCGATGTGGGGGGTGAACACCTGCGAGTAGCCCTGCTTGCGGAGCTCCTCGCTGATGAAGTTCTGCAGCTCCTGGCGGATGATGGAGCCGTTGGGCGTCCAGAGGATGAGGCCCTGGCCCACGTCCTCGTCGATGACGAAGAGCTTGAGGTCCCTGCCGAGCTTGCGGTGGTCGCGCTGCTTCGCCTGCTCCATCTGCTCGAGATACTTCGCGAGCTCGTCCCTGGACGGGAAGGCCGTGCCGTAGATGCGTTGGAGCTGCTTGTTCTTCTCGTCGCCCCGGTGGTAGGCCCCCGCGATCGAGAGCAGCTTGAACGCCTTCACCTTGGAGGTATAGCGCACGTGGGTCCCCGCGCACAGGTCCATGAACTCGCCGTTCTTGTAGAACGAGATCTTCTCGCCCTCGGGGATGTCGGCCAGCCGGCCGAGCTTGTAGCGCTCCTGGCCCCTGGACTTGACGATCTCCGCGGCCTCGTCGCGGGAGACCTCGCTGCGCAGAAACGGCTGGTTCTCGTCCACGACCTTCTTCATCTCGGCCTCGATCCTCGCGAGGTCCTCGGCCGTCAGCTTGTGGTCCAGGTCGATGTCGTAGTAGAAACCCGTGTCGGTCGGCGGCCCGATGTCGAGCTTCGCGTCCGGGAAGATGCGCAGGACCGCGGTCGCGAGGATGTGTGACGCCGAGTGGCGGAGTTCTTCGAGGGGAGTCATCACGGGAGAGAGGACGATGGACGTTGGGCCCAGAAAGCCAAGTCAGGCTTTCTTGAGCGGCTCCAGCCGGTAGCCCTCCTTGCCGTCGAGCATGGACCAGCCGGCGGCGGCGAGTTCCGCGCGGAGCCGGTCGGCGGTGGCGAAGTCCTTCGCCCTCTTGGACTCCCAGCGCCGCGCCGCGAGCGACTCCACCGCGGCCGGCGGCCCCGCGGAGGCACCGGGGGACCCCAGGGCTCCCAGGTCAAGGCCGAGCGCGTAAAGGACCCGCTCAAACGCCGCGCGGTCGCCCGGCTGGGCTTTCGCGGGATCGGTCGCGTTGACAAGCGTGAACAGGGCGCCCAGGGCGCCGGGCGTGTTGAGGTCGTCTGTGAGCGCCCTGAACACGGGCTCGAAGAGCGTCGAAGGAGGCTCGCCCTGGCCCTTTGGCGGGACTCCGAGGCCGTCCGAGAAGCGCTTGAGGGCCTTCAGCGCGCTGTCCGCGGCGTGGAGCGAATCAAGCGTGAAGTTAAGCTGCTTGCGGGGATGGCCCGAGAGGAGCGCGTAGCGCAGGGCCATCGGCGAATATCCCTTCTCCACCAACTCCCCTAGGGTGAAGTAGTTGCCCTTGCTCTTGCTCATCTTCGTGCTCTCCACGAGTAGGTGCTCGCTGTGGTACCAGTGGCGGGCGAAGGTGGTTCCATTGCAGCACTGGCTCTGGGCGATCTCGTTCTCGTGGTGCGGAAACAGGAGGTCGACGCCGCCCGTGTGCAGGTCGATCGTCTCCCCGAGGTGTTTCTTGACCATGGCGCTGCATTCGATGTGCCATCCGGGCCTGCCTTCGGCCGCGCTGGGGGGCCCCGGCCACCTGACGTCGCCGTCCTCCTCGGGCTTGTAGGCCTTCCAGAGAGCGAAGTCGCCTAGGTCGTCCTTGTGGTCGGCGTCGAAGACGCTGTTCGTGACCTTAAGCTCGCGCTCCTTGATCCGCGAGAGCGCGCCGTAGTCCGGGAACGAGCTGATCTTGAAGTAGACGGAGCCGTCGGCGGTCCTGTAGGCGTTGCCCTTGCGCATGAGGACGTCGATCATGTCGACTTGCTCGCGGATGTGGCCCGTGGCCGTCGGCTCGACGTGGGGCGGCAGGCAGTTGAGCGCCACGCAGTCGGCGTGGAAGAGCTCGGTCCATTTGCGGGTGATCTCCGCCAGGGGCCGCTTTTCCGCCCGCGCCTGCGCAATGGTCCTGTCGTCGACATCCGTGATGTTGCGCACGTGTTTCACCTTGCCGGGGAACTCGAGTTCGAAGAGCCGGCGCAGGACGTCGTTCACAACGAACGTGCGGAAGTTGCCGATGTGGCCCGCCGCATACACGGTCAGTCCGCAGTTGTAGAAGCGGAAAACGCCGTCCGGGTTTTCCGGTCGGAGCTCGCGCGTCTCCCGCGACATCGAGTCGAAAAGCTTGATGGCCATGAAGGTGTGAGAAGGGGATGGGTATGCTACCTGAAAACTCGCCGCGGCGGAACGCTGATCTAGCCCGACAGCCTGGGACCGGGGTGCGGTGGCGCAAATTCTTGTGGCGACCCGGCGGCAGCCGTGCTCAAATCAGCCAACGAGCCAACGAAAACATGTCCAACTCATTCAAGCTCAATCTCGTTCAACGTCCCAGAAGGCTTCGCAGGACTGCGGAGCTGCGCGCACTCGTTGAGGAGACCGCGCTGCGCCCGGCGGACTTGATCGCCCCGGTCTTTGTCATTGATGGGAAGGGACGTCCGGAGCCGATCGAGTCCATGCCCGGTGTCTTCCGCTACACCATCCCGGACCTGGTGAAGGAGTGCGGGTCGCTCCGGAAGCTGGGAATCCTGGCCGTGGCGCTCTTCCCAAAGCTCGACCCCCGGCTCAAGGACGAGGACGGGACCGCGGCGCTGCGCGAGGACGCGCTCATCCTTCGCGCGGTCCGGGCGGTCAAGAAGGCCGTCCCGAACATGATCGTCATGACCGACATCGCGCTCGACCCCTACACGACGCACGGGCACGACGGCGTCCTCCTTTCCGACCGCAGCGACGTGGACAACGACCGCACGGTCGCGATCCTGGCGAAGATGGCCGTCCTGCACGCCTCTGCCGGCGTCGACCTCGTCGCGCCGAGCGACATGATGGACGGGAGGGTGGGGGCGATCCGCAGGGCGCTGGATGCCGCAGACCGCGAGGGAACGGCGATCATGGCCTACACGGCCAAGTACGCCTCGGCCTACTACGGGCCGTTCCGCGACGCGGTGGGAAGCGCAAAGGCCTCGGGCACCCGCAGCCTCGACAAGCGGGGCTACCAGCTGAACCCAGCGAACCGCCGCGAGGCCGTGACCGAGCTCAGGCTCGACGAGGCCGAGGGTGCGGACATCGTCATGGTGAAGCCCGCTGGCCTCTATTTGGACATCATCCGGGAGTTGCGCTTCGCGACCCGCAAGCCGATCGCGGCCTATCAGGTGTCGGGTGAGTATTCCCAGATCCAGGCCGCCGCCCGGCTTGGCTGGCTCGACCTCGCCCAGTGCCGCAGGGAGTCGCTTGTTTCAATCAAGAGGGCCGGCGCCAACATGATCCTGACATACTTCGCCAAGGACGTGGCCGCCGAACTGAACGGCTAGGGCCCCCTTCAGAACGCCGAGCGGGAGATCTGGATTGAGTCGCCCGGCTCGAGCTTCGGGTCCTGGGACGGGCTCTTCTGCGCAAGCTTGATGTCCACGTAGTAAAGGACCTGGTTGCGGACGACGCTCACTTTGTCCTCCTTGGCATACAGCGTGAACCCCCCGGCGGCCTGCACGGCCTTGGCCGCCGTGAGGTCGGGCGTCCAGATGATCCTGCCCGGCTTCTCCACCTCGCCGCCGACGTAGACGTAGCGCTCCGTCACGCTCACCGAGATGTCGACCGACGTGTAGATCTTCTTAGTGACGTAGGCCTCGCGGATCAGGTGCGTGAGGCCGCCGGCCGTCTGGCCCGACGCCTTGATGGTCCCGATGTACGGCAGGCTGATGATCCCCTGGTCGTCGATCTGGACGCTGTTCGTCGACGGGTCCGGAACCCCGATGATGGCGACCGTCAGGCTATCGCCCGGGCGCAGCTGGGAGGCCGTCGCCGCGGACGGGATGACCGGGTTCTTGCCGGTGGGCTCGGTGGTCGCGCAGCCCGCGAGGACTCCAATGAGGGCGATCGACGCGGCGCGGAAAAGATGCATGGCGCGGGTGGGAGGGGGGTCAGCGCTTGCCGCGCGACTTGCGCCGCGGCTTTTCCGCTTCCTCCTCGTCCGTCGCCTCCTCGCCGTCGCCTTCCTTCTTCTCGCCGTCCTCCTTGTCGTCATCCTTCTCCTCGTCATCGCCGTCCTCGTCCCACTTGAGCGACTCGTCGTTCTTTAGCTTCTCCTCCTCCTCGGCGTCCAAGGTGGGCAGGTCGTCCTCCTCCTCCTCGGCGGCCTTCGTGGGATGCTCCTCGTCCCCGTCGATACCGTCGGGCATGAAGTCGAGGATGGCGCAGAGCTCCGTGAAGGTGTGCACGGCCTTGCCCTCGATGAAGTGGGTGTTCTGCTCCTCGCGGATCTCGTCCTCGACCTCGTCGACGGTGAGCTTGCTCTCGAAGGCGAACAGGTCGTTGAGCATCTTTACGCGGCACCTCGTGAGGTGGTCGAGCAGGTCGGCATACGGGCCGTTCTCCTCGTCGAGGATGTCCGGCAGGACGAAGAGCTTCTCGTCCGACTCGAAGATGGACTCCTTCACGCGTTTCAGGCGCACCTTTCCCGAGCCCAGGTCCTTCTCGATCCTGAAGGGGATGAACGCCGCCTCAAACAGGTCCTGCTGGAAGCCATAGTCCCGGAGCGCGTCGACGAGCTCGATCAGGTGGGCGACCTGCCTCGGGTCAACGATGCTCAGCCCGTCCACATCCCAGCGCACCGGATCGCTCGTCTCGCAGACCCACCAGTTGTGGTCTTCGCCCAGCCGAACGATGCACCAGTCGAGTGTGGAAGTGGGTTTAGCCATGGATTCGGGAATAGCAGGAAATTTTAGCCGCAGCGTGCGAGCGCGGGGCTTAATAACAAGCACAAAAACGCAGTGCCTTTGTCCGGAATCGGCGCGTGCGGAACGCATTGATAGGGCGGGGCTTCAGCTGCAGCACTTGCGTTTTGGCGGCCGGATTTCAGGCTGGCGACGCATGGGTGCGATCTATGAAAAAGTAATAAGGCCCGTTTTGTTTCGCCTCGACCCCGAGCGCGCCCACGAATTGGCCGTCGAATCGATGGCGCTTCTGGGGAGGTTTGCGCCCTTGTGCCGAATGCTCGAGTCGCTCGTGCGCCTGGCGCCGGAAAGCTTCCGTCCGATCGACGCCCTCGGGCTCAGGTTCCCGAACGCCGTCGGCCTGGCCGCCGGCTTCGACAAGAACGCCCGCGCGTGGCCCGCCGCGGCGGCGCTCGGGTTCGGGCACGTGGAGGTCGGGACCGTGACCGCGCTCGCCCAGCCGGGCAACCTGAAGCCGCGGGTGTTCCGCTACCCGAGGCAGGAGGCGGTCATCAACCGCATGGGCTTCAACAATGAGGGCTCGGAGGCCGTCGCCGCCAGGCTCTCGCGCCTGCCGCCCCCCGGCAAGAGGCGGGTGCCGGTCGGCATCAACCTTGGAAAATCCAAGGTGACCGAGCTCGACCGGGCGCCCGAGGACTACCTGGCGAGCTTCTCGAGGCTCGCCGGCTACGCGGACTTTGTCGTGCTCAACGTCTCGAGCCCGAACACCCCGGGCCTGCGGCAGCTCCAGGACGAGTCCCGGCTGCGGGAGCTGCTCTCGGCTGTGACGCGGGCGAACGCGGAGCGGACCGCGGCGCGGGGGGTGCCGCGCGTGCCGATCCTCCTAAAGATAGCGCCGGACCTCAGCTTCCCCCAGATTGACGCCGTGCTCGGCGTCGTCTCCGACTTTGGGCTCGACGGGATGGTCGCCACCAACACCACGCTGGCGAGGCCGGGAGTGTTCTCGGGCGTCGGGGAGGCGGGCGGCCTAAGCGGCGCGCCGCTCAGGCGCCGCTCCACGGAGGTGATCAGGTATATCTCTCGCGCGACCGCCGGGCGCCTCCCGATCATTGGCGCGGGCGGCGTCACGGACGCCGTGAGCGCCGCGGAGAAACTGGACGCGGGCGCCTCGCTCGTGCAGCTCTACACAGGGATGATCTACCGCGGACCGTTCTTCGCGGCGGAGCTCGCCCGGGGGCTTTCCGACGGCCAGCGCCGGTGAGCCCGCACCCCGGGGAAGCTCCGGTTCAAATCACCCAGTCCTCGACGTAGCCGACCAGCGCCTCCTTCTTCTGGCGCGGCCTAATCACGAGGTCGTCCGCCTTGAAGTAGGCGATGCTGTTCGCCGGCACGGATTCCAGGAGCCAGACGTTTCCGCCGACGACCGAGTTCGCGCCTATCCGGGTGTCGCCGCCGAGGATCGTCGCATGGGCGTAGATTGTGACGTTGTCGGCGATGTCCGGGTGGCGCTTGACGCCCTTGACCGGGTTGCCCTGATTGTCGGTCTCGAAGGACTTGGCGCCCAGGGTCACGCCCTGGTAGAGCTTCACGTGTGAGCCGATCGTCGCGGTCTCCCCGATCACCACCCCCGTGCCGTGGTCGATGAAGAAGTGGGTTCCGATCTGCGCGCCGGGGTGGATGTCGATGCCCGTCCGCTCGTGGGCGAACTCGGTGATCATCCGGGGCAGGAGCGGGATCCTCATGCTGTAGAGGACGTGCGCAAAGCGCTGGAGCGAGATCGCGAGCACGCACGGATAGGCGACGATGATCTCCTCGTAGCTGAGCGCGGCTGGGTCGCCCTGATAGGCCGCCTCGACGTCGGTCCGGATCGCCTTCCGGAGGTCGGCCAACTTGCCGAGCGTTTCCGCCGCCAGGAGGCGGGCGCGCTTCTTGGGCTCGGGGTCGCGCGCAAAGCGGAGGCTTTTCTCGATCTCGACCTCGAGCCTGTTCCCGATCCTGGCGAGCACCGTGTCGACGAGCTTAGGCACGTCCTTCTTCTCGAGCTTGGTCTCCTCAAAGTAGCCCGGGAAGAGGAGATGCATGCAGTCCCTGGAAATCTCGTTCACCGACTCCTGCGACGGCAGGTTGATGCCGTCCAGGTGGTTGATCCCGCCGTCCGTCTCATACGAGGCGAGCAGGGCCGCTTTGATGTCGTCGAGTTTCATGAGGAATGACCGCCCGGAAGGTCCCCCAGGCAGGCGGGTGCGTCAAAACCCAATTTCAGGGCTGGACAACCTCGGGCGGTTGTCCCTGATTAGCCCTTCTCCCTGATACATGTGCTCAGGTGGTGGAATTGGTAGACACACACGTTTGAGGGGCGTGTGCCGTAAGGCGTAAGGGTTCGAGTCCCTTCCTGAGCACCATATTAACCAACTCCCCTAGAGGGAATTGCGGATCTCTCTATCTCGAGCTGCCGACCCTCGCAGACAACCGGGATCTCCACCACGGTTTGGGGACCGAAGGCAGCGTTTACATAACCGTTTTTGTTTTTTAACCGCATTGGGCGATGACCCGCAGGCGGTAGTTGTCAAAAGATTTTATGCCGTAGGCGCGTCTCTGT